>Ga0315314_1000727_pt1 | contig 33132 bp, 42 predicted proteins | sample TDP9_MG_FD_203631 | JGI IMG/M metagenome (GOLD analysis project Ga0315314, IMG submission 203631) | Freshwater sediment microbial communities from Lake Towuti, South Sulawesi, Indonesia - TDP9 | ecosystem: Environmental > Aquatic > Freshwater > Lake > Sediment | place: Indonesia: South Sulawesi... | reverse complement strand
AGTCTATTTGCCTCCTTTTTCTTTGACGCCTTTTGCAGATTCCTTCTCAGCTTCCACTTCTTCAGTTACTTTCTCTTCGGCTTCTTCTTTCACTATGCGCGGGTTAAGGATGCGAACTCCTTTCTCTCCGGCTCTTGTAGAAATTTCAACTCTCTTCTTGGCTCCAACCGTGTGAGCTATTCTGACAACTTGACTTTTAGGGTCAACGTTGTCCAAGCCATCAACGTTGAAAACAAGAACTTCCTCATATCCAGAAGGATGAACATTCCTAGCTTTTTTTGGTCCACGATAGCCAATTTCTGGAGACTTTGGCCATCCCTTCTTTTTCAATCGCATCTTGCTGTCTATACCTTCTGCCTTTCTCCACTTTTCTTTCTTTCCGCTAAGACGTTTGTAGCGCCAAGCTTCCTGACGTCTAAAATGAGGTCTCTTACTTTTGATGCGTTCTCGCAACTTCAACGCTGGTTCTTCTCTTTTCTTCATCCTTCCATTCCCTCACTTCGCTCGTAGATGTAGATGCCGTCAAGAAAGACTCGTGGATCCTTAACTTTGACTTTTGTTCCAGTTTCTATGTTTGCAGCTGTTTGGCTAACATCTTCTATATTGATTCCTTGCACAATTACGTCTTCATCTTTTACAATGATCTTCGTGTCGCCAACTATTTCTGCAAATCGTGGGCTTCTTTCACCTGTGAAGTTTTCTATGGCCAAAGTTTTTTCTCTAACCTTAACCGATATTGGAAAATGAGAAAACACGATTTTCAATTTGTAAGTGAAGCCTTTAGTTACTCCAGTAATCATGTTTTGAATGTGAGAGCAGACCGTTCCAACGAGGGCTGCTTCCTTTTTACGAGGCCAATTCGCTCTTACAATAACAGTGTTTCCATCTAATCCAATTTGTATCGGCGCAGCTGAAAAATCTCTTGTTAGAATTCCTTTTCTACCTTTCACTGTAACAACTCTTCCTTCTACTTTGACCTCTACTCCTTCTGGAATTTTGATGGATTTCGTAGCTTCTATAGCCCTCATTCTCTTTTTCCCCTAAAAAACAAACGCAAGAAGTCTACCGCCAACATTTTTCCCTTTAGCTTCGCGATGAGATATAACTCCTTTTGACGTAGAGACTACGAGTAGTCCGATGTCACGGGATGGCAGAAAATGTTTTTCCCACATTTCAAATTCATTGGAGCCTACGGAGAAACGAGGTTTCACGGCGCCACACTTGTTTACACGTCCAAGAAGTTGCACTTTGAATTTCCCTGCGCGGCCATCGTCAACAAATTCGAATTCACCGATGTAACCATTTAATTGCATTACTCTTAGAACTCTACCTAAAAGTTTGGATGCTGGATTGATCATGCATTCCCGTTGGTTGCGTAACTCATTATTCATAATAGTGGTCAAACCATTTGCCAAAGTGTCCATCATAGTCAAATCTTCATCGACCTCACTCGTATTTCTTAAACCCTAATTTTTCAGCAAGTTCCCTGAAACAGTTGCGGCACAAGTATAATCCGTATCGACGTATAATTGGGCCATAAGATCCACATTTCTTGCATGGCCGACTGCCCTTGCCATACTTTCTTACTTTTTTAGGTTTCTGCTTTCCCATAAGAGAAGTCACCTTTACGCTATTTCCACTCCGAACTCTTCTTTAACGAATGAAATAGCCTCTTCAGCCTTCAACAAGTGATTTTTTCCAATCTTTGACTTTGCACGATGTCGATGGTTAACTCGATATCCTGGTCTGGTTAAGCTAACGGAGATATCCATGCCGAAAATTCCAAGTTGGGGGGTATACTTGGTGCCAGGTATATCTATGTGCTCCTTAATTCCAAAAGAAAAGTTTCCATGCCTATCAAAAGAACTTTTAGAGATTTTATTGTCCACCGCTTGAAAAGCTTTTGAAAGAAAAGTCTTGGCTCTCTCTCCCCTCAATGTCACAAGACAGGCGATTGGTTCACCTTTTCTTATGCCGAAATCTCGTATGGTCTTCTTTGCTTTTCGTTTGCATGGCACTTGATCAGTTAACTGCTTAAGAATTGTCGAAGCTTTTTCCAAGGGCTCTCCAGATTTTCCAACTGAGATGTTGACTGTTACCTTTTCAATTTTAGTCTTTAACATTGGGTTCTCAGGTTTCGACAAGTCAATCAACCTCTGGCAAAGATATGCACGGTGCTTTGTTGCCAACAACAAAAACAAAGTCAAGAGTGGTTTGGAAGCGATTTCTTTTTTTGTCTTCAATGGTTACAAGAAAGTTTCTATGTTTCTGGCCAGGTCTTTCCTCGATAGAAACAATTTTGCCATGTGCACCTATGTTTTTTCCTCCGACAATTATTGCGGGTGCCCTTTCGCTTAATTTTATGTATTCAAGAATTTCCAAGGCTGGGATGCTTACTTTCAGCGAATTCAAAGTTTTATAGATATCTTCTTCAGGCTTTAAGGGATCTTTAACTTGAACTTTGATGTTTGTTCCATCATGAAGATTAAGTTGTACATGTCCATCCTTCAGAGTTGTTTTGTTTTCAATTCGGCAGATCTTGAAAACAGTTTCTTCAGTTTCAATTGGGTGCAGAATTAGGCCCTTTTCAGAGGGTAAAATTCGGTATGCTTTTTCAATTTCTGGAATGGAGATAACATCCATCAAACCTGCTGCAAAACGTTCTTCTCGCTGAATTTTGCCATCAACTCTTATTTTTCCTTGGGAAACTATGGTTTCAGCTTCTTTTCGTGTTTTTGCAAATCCTAGAATGTCACGGACAATGAGTGCAAGAGGTAAGCAGCGTGAAATTGGATGAGGTCCAGGCCTTGGTTTAATAGTCCAAACCTCTTCCTTTCTATGTATAGGCCATGTTTTTGGCGCTGGTTTACGTTTTAAGTGTCTTCTTCCGCCTTTTTTCCCCAATTCTACTCTTCTCCTGATTTTTTAGCGATTTCCTCCGATGCTTTCCTTTCTTTTTTTGTCTTCTTCTTTCTAGGTTTTCTTTTCTCTTCCTTCTCAACTTTTTCTTCTTCAGGAGGCTTTGCTTTTTTACCTATGCCTTTTCGCTTTAAGATTTCTCTTCGCCATTTGTCATCGAGGTTAAGGTTTGTAATCATGACTTTTGATGGATGAATAGGCACAGGCGTGGCAGTTCCATCAACTTTTTCTCGTGTTACCCCTTCTATGGAAATGCGATATTTTGTTCTGTCAACTCCTGCAACTTTCCCTTCAATACCTTTGCGTTCTCCCCTCATGATTTTAACAGTGTCACCACTTCTTACAGGAAGTGTGCTTACGCCATGAGATTTTTTCAAGCCAAGGGAAAGAGGAGCAGAAAATATTTTGTATCTCTTATGCAAAGGCGCGTTATATAGTTGTTTTCGCTGTTTTCTTGGGCTAGTTGTCTTCATGTCTTCATCTACCTATATGATAATGCTTGAGGCGCTTGCTATTCTGGGCCATCTTTCTGCAGCTTCTTTTGCTACAGGTCCGCGTATTTCTGAGCCACGCATTTCTCCTTCTGGAGTCATTATGACTGCGGCATTATCTTCAAATATGACCCATGTGTTGTCACTGCGTCTATATGGTCTTCTTTGACGAATAATAACTGCAGGAAAAATTTTGTTTCTCATGTCGGGTGCGCCACGTTTTACCGAAGTAACAATCATGTCACCCACAGACGCTGCGGGAACTCGCCTCAAGCGTCCTTTGTAACCCTTCACTTGAATGAGCCTTAACTCCCTAGCGCCGGTATTATCCGCACATTTGATAATTGCTCCCGCTGGCAACCCTCTTGAGACTCTGAGTTTTTGTCCAATCATTCCCTTTGCAATTAGTGCGCGGCCTTTGGCTTTTGCTGCCATTCTATTCTCCCTTCAGTTTTTCAACCACTACAAAAGAAACTGTCTTGCTCAGAGGACGACATTCTGCTATCTTTACCCAGTCGCCTTCTTTCACGTTTACGCATGGGGGATTATGAGCTGCAACGTGGCTATGTCTTCTTTCATACCTCTTGAATTTTGGCACATAATGCAGATAATCACGACGTATGACAGCTGTTTTGTCCATTTTCGCGCTGATAACAACTCCGTCTAAGACGCGCCCTCTGACAGGGAGCGTTCCATGAAAAGGACAATTCTTATCTTCGCAGGTTTTTTTGGGTTTTTTCAGGGAAAATGCCATTACCATCGCCTTTTAACTTTCTTTTTAACTCGATTTTCAGGTCGCCCGACGATTGATTTTCCCTCAATTTCTACGACTGTTCCGTCGGGCAAAGTGAATTGAAAAACAGCAACATCTTTTATAATCGATTTTTCTTTTTCTTCATGTAACAAAACGAGAGTGTTGCGGGTTTCGTCGATTACTTTTCCGTTTATGCTTACGTATTCTGGGTTTGAGCTTTTTGTGACTTTGGCATTCAACCCAATGAAGCATTGCTGAAGCACTTCTGGTGTCACTTTCACTTCTTTTTCTCCTCAACAGGTTTTGGTTCTTTTTCAATGGTTAATAGGCGAGCGATTGTTTTGCGAAGTTCTCTTATTCGAGAAGGATTGTCTATTGATCCGCCTGCTTTGACCATGGTTTTTAATCTTACAAGTTCAGTTTGTAGTTCGACAATTTTCTTTTTACGGTCTTCAGAAGACATTGCTCTGATTTCTTTGTTTCTTAAAATTGGCATCGCTATTCTTTGGTCTCCTCTTCTTTCTTTGGTTCCTCAGTTTCTGCTGTTTTTGTGGGTTCAGCGATTTCAGGAGACTCTGTGCCTTCTTTTGTTTCTTCTTCAATGACTGCTTCGGTTATGCTTACTTTGTCTGGAAACTTTGCATCTGGGGGCATTATATTGACTTTTACTCCGAACATGCCTGGTTTAAGTTGAACATGTAACGTGGCCTTGTGCATGTATTTCATTGGTGGGTGTCCGCTTTTTGGCAGGTAGCCTGCTCGGAATTTTTCGTATCTGGCTCTGTCGGTTCGTAGTTTTCCGCGGATTATTATTTCTGCGCCTAACGCTCCTGCTTCCATTACTTGGTTTAGTGCCCAGAATCCTGCTCTGCGGAAATGTACGCCTTTTCTTAATGCCGATATAACGCGAGATGCAATGACGTGAGCGTTTAGTTCTGGGATTTCGATTTCTGCGACTGAGATTTGTGGGTTGGGTAAGTGGAATTTTTCTTCGAGCATTTGTGCGAGGTTTCTTATGGTTTCTCCGCCGCGTCCTATGATTAAACCTGGGCGCATAGCGTAGACTACTACATGTGTGCCTAGTGGAGTTTTTGTTAAGTCTACTCCGCCGTATCCTGCTTTTTCAAATTCTGTGGCTAAGAATTCGTCGATTTCTACTTTTTTTAAGGTTTCGCCTATAAAATGTTTGACTGCTGCCATTTTCTATGTTGCCTCTATTTGTTCTAGAACGAGTTCTACGTGTGTGAGTGTGTCAAAGTATGGTGTCATTCTTCCGAAGGCTCTTGGTATGTAGTCGCGCATTTTCATTGAAGGCGTAGCTGCTGCGTGTATTATTCTTAGTCTTTCTGTGTCTAAGCCTTTGAATTCTGCATCTGCTTCTGCTCCCTCTAAGACCTGTAATATTCTTTTTGCCGCTTTGATTGGATACTTGCCTGCGTATGCCTTTTGTAAGCCTCTTCTATGCCCTGCTTTCTTTTTGTACCTGCGGAATGGGATAGCTGCTTTCTTGTTAATGACTTGTCTAAGTAGGTTTTTTGCTTCTTCGAGTTTCATGCCTTTTATTGTTTTACATACTTCTTTTGCGTTTTTTAGGGATACTCTTAAATCGCGTCCGCTAGCTTTTGCGGTTCTTTCTGGATTTAGGTCTGTGATGGAGTATCCCCATTTTGGCATTGTTTTCGTTTTTCTCCTAATTGTGCAAATCAACTGAAGTATGCGGATTTATATGCCTTACTATTGCATGGAGATGTAGGAAAGTCTTTAAGTATCCATATTGTCTTCAAAGAGTTTGGAGAAAAGGAATCATGGGCGGTAAAAAGAAGCTTACGCTTAAGCAGATGGAAAGAATGCATGAGAAAACAGCGCCTCCTAAGAAAGAAAGCAAATCAGGCGGAGGAAGCGCATCTGAGAAGAAAGTTGCTGGAATTATTCTACCTGATATTAGAAGTGAGAAAGTCTTAAGCGAACTGAAAAAGTTGAAAGTTCTCACGCCATATACGGTTGCTTCACGTTTCGACTTACGCTTAAGTGTAGCTAGAGACATGCTCGACGAATTACAGCAGAAGGGCGTAATACAATTCGTTTCAGGAAGCAGAAACACGAAAATCTACAAGCCAGCAGACTAAACTTCTTCCTCTCTATCCAATGACACGGAAAAAATTTTCTGTCTTTATAATCACTGTAATGTTGCTAGACTCTGTTGTAGTGAATTAAAATTATTTTTTGTTCTTCTTCACCTTCTATAATTTGGAAAATTTTTTGTTTTTTTCATCAACTGCCAAAAGAAACAGTAGCCTTAGCAGTCTGATTTTGAAACAGAGGCTATTTAGGGTTCTGTTGGGTTTGATAACTATGATAGAATTTGATAGGTCTGTTTTTCAAGATTATAAGTAAATATGTCTTATACTTTTTTCCAGCGTGAAGCATTATGATCTTCCCAGAAAGAGTCTACACAATAGAAGAAGTGCAGAAGGCAAGGGAACTTATAGAGAAAGGATACAGACACCGCTTAAGACTGAAAGGAAGCAGAGAATTTAAGCAGAAGGTGAAAGAAGCCTTACAACTCATTAGAATAGCTAACTACAAAGATTTCTTCCGAACTTACATTAGACAGATTGTAGAAATTGATGGGTTTAGTCAACTTCGGACTGAAGAAGTTGCGATATGGGCTAACAAATACACTATGGCTGAACCAGTAGATGCGGCTAGCTACTTTATTCAAAAGGCACAGCAAATGAGAGACTATCTTGAAGGCAGATTATACTACGACAAAGGAGAACTAAACGCAATAAAAAAGCGCATACAATTCATAGAGACCCTAAAAGACAAGAGCAAGAATCGAGAAATTAAACAAAAATGCGAAGAACTCCTGAAAAAATGGAATGAAACACCATTCCCATAAACAAATTATCTTATGCCTAAATGCGTATGCGTCTGCTTATTCTATGATGCGAATAAGAGACTTCTCTTCATCTTTCTTTGCCTTTTTCTTTTCCTTCGGCTTCTCGTCTTTAATTTCTTCCTTTACCTACAATTCTTAACAGCGGTTTTTCTTCAAGACCCTCTATCCTCGCGCCTGGATATCTTTCTGCAGTTCGCTTACGTTTACATCTCCATGAGTTTTTGCGCGGACAACAGGTTTTCCCTGCTCATCATAAGTCACTGAAATAGAATAGCCAGAACCTCCACTCTGAAAACTGTCGTCAAAAAGAAAATCTTCTTCCCCAAAATCAAACATATCGAAAAATCCTTTCTTCTTCCTTTTCTCGGGCATTCAGAAACCCTCTACAAAAAAGGGAAAAAATATGCTAGACTTAAGTATTGCGCTTAGCTTTCCGTATTTTGCATCTTTTCAACTTTAATCTTTGTTCCACTTTTCACTCGAGCAAACAACTCAAGATTCCTTATAACTCGACCAACAATATTAACTGAACTATAAGGCTGTGTTTCACCATAAAAAATGCACAAAGCGCTTCCCATAGGCCAAAAAGCAATAGTCCCTTTATCAACTGTCGCCTTTGCTTTCTCCTCTCCCATCTTAACTGGAATCTCAAAGTACACTTCTTCTCTCCATAGGGCAGCTCTACCTTCAAGTGGGAGCCTCATAAGAATCGCGTCAACTGTTCTTGGAGCAAGAAAACGAATAAACTCGCCTTCAGCGATTTCAGTGAAGCCTTCAACTAGAAACTTCACTGGCACGCGGGAAATGCTTTGTTCCATTGTTTTTCGAAGCCTACTTCTTCTTCAGAAAACGACTTCTTAAAATTTCTTCAATATTAGGCTTACTAACTTCTTGGAGCTCATACTTAGCCTTAACAGCAGGCTTATTGAGACTCAGAAGCCTACGCAAGTCGACAGGTGTGCCGATAATTACCAAGTCACATGGTGTCGCATTCATTGTCTTCTCCAATTCGTCTATTTGCTTCTCACCATATCCCATAGCTGGAAGCAACGCGCTCAAATGCGTATACTTCTTGAAAGTGTCTCTAATCGAACCCACCGCGTATGGACGTGGGTCTACAATTTCTTTGGCCCCTAACCTTTTAGCCACTATAGTTCCAGCGCCGTAGGTCATGTTGCCATGAGTTAAAGTTGGGCCATCCTCAACCACGAGGACTCGCTTATCTTTAACACGTGCTGAATCATCAACAGTTATAGGTGAAGCAGCCTCCACAATGGTGGCATTAGGATTTACCTTTTTCACATTTGCTTTAACAAGTTTTATGTTCGCTGGGTCGGCGGTATCCACCTTATTGATGACCACTACATCAGCCATTCTTAAGTTGGTCTCCCCAGGATGATACGTTAGTTCGTTGCCTGCTCTGTGGGGGTCAGCTACAACAATGTGCAAATCTGACTTGTAAAACGGTATGTCATTGTTGCCTCCATCCCACACGATTATGTCTGCTTCTTTTTCTGCCTCTCTCAAAATCTTTTCGTAATCAACTCCAGCATAGACTATTATCCCATTGTTGATATGAGGCTCATATTCTTCACGTTCCTCTATTGTGCATTTATTCTTGTCCAGATCCTCTAAAGAAGCAAATCTTTGGCGCACTTGCTCACGGAGGTCGCCATATGGCATGGGATGACGCACAACAACCACTCTAAAGCCCATTTTCTTCAAAACACTAGAGACCTTTCTCGAAGTCTGACTTTTTCCTGACCCTGTTCTTACTGCGCAAACTGAAACAACTGGAATCTTGGCTTTCAACATAGTGGTCGAAGGACCCATTAGCCTAAAGTCAGCGCCATTTGCTAACGCAATAGAAGCCTTATGGATAACGTATTCATGAGGTACATCGCTGTAAGCGAAAACAACCTCTGTCACTTTATGCCTCTTAATAAGTTTTGGCAATTCCTCTTCCGGATAAATTGGTATACCCTTAGGATAGTTAGAACCTGCTAATTCAGGAGGATACATTCGTTTCTCTATGCCTGGTATCTGTGTTGCTGTAAAAGCCACAACATCATATTCCTTCCTATTTCTAAAGTACACGTTAAAGTTGTGAAAGTCTCTTCCAGCTGCTCCCATTATAATTACTTTGATCTTTTCCACACAGTAATCTCCTTAGCTATGAAGTTGATGACATAGCGTCTAACAGTCATTTAAAAATTCCGATAACTATGTTGAAATCTTTTGTTCTGTGCTATAACTCTTTGACTAACTTTGTGCAAATCAGGAAAAAGAAAATTTACCGCTTATGCTTAAAGCATTCGATAACTCTCTTGCAACTTAGGCACTCGTCAGGGATTGAATCATTTTTTGGAAGAAATCTTAGATATCCAAAATAGTGTAGACAATCAGGTGGAGGTGTCTCTTCTGTTTTTCTGGGCGTTTCCATTGAGATAATTTCTGGTTCTTTTGGGGCTGAGACTTGCGAATCCGTTAATAACAGTTTTAACAATTCAATTTGGTTGAATATTTCTTTCGCTATCTTTTCGAGCTCTAAAACTCGTTTCTTAACTTCCTTTTGAAATTCGTCGTCGTTGCTCATCGTGCTTTTTCTCAAATATAGTGGAGAGCTGAAGGATGATATAGTTTAATACGAATGTCGTAATATATCAGAAATGGAACTATTACCTCAAATCTTTCTCTTGAAGAATCGCTTTCATTGCAGCAGCAGACGCGTGGGTCAACGTTTCAGTTACGTTCATTGGTTCTTGCACTGTTCCAGCCAAGAAAATTCCTTCAATTGATGTTTCATTTGTTGAAACTCCAAGGCTAGCCTCTTTGAAGAAACCGCTTTCATCAAGAGGAATCTTAAGCTTATCTTTCAAATCCGTTCGAGGCTCTAACCCTGTCTCTAAGACTATTAAATCAGCTGTTATGGAAAGTAGTTTTGATGTTGCTTGGTCATAAACATCTATCGTTAACGATTTATCTGGCATTTCATGAATTTCAGAGGGTTCGCCGTGAACAAAAATGACTTCTGAATCCCTAACTTTTCGATAAAATTTCTCCGCTGTTTTTCCAACTGTGCGCATATCTGTATAGCAAATATAGGCTTCTGCCTCGTTGCCATATTGTTCTTTTAGAATGATAGCGTGTTTCAATGCGTTTAAGCATCCAACTCTGCAACAATAGTCAAGATGCCTCTGCTCTCTTGAGCCTACACATAGTATATAGACCACGCTTTTGGGCTTTCTACTATTGTCGACTCTTACAATTTTTCCTTCTGCAGGTCCGTCTGGAGTGCATAGTCGCTCGTATTCCATTCCAGTTATCACATTTTTAGAGACACCATACTTGTATTGACCAAGTTTTCTGGCATCGTAAGGCTTGAAACCAGTTGCAACAATGATTTCATCAGCTTTGAGTTTTACTTCAGTTGACACTTGATCATACTCTATCGCGTTTTCTGGACAGGCATCTTTGCAAGCGTGGCATGTCTTGTCTTTGAAGTATAAGCAAGTTTCTCTGTCAATCAAGTATTTAGATGGTAGAGGATAGGGAGATGGAAGGTAAATCGCTTTTCTGGTTCCTAACCCCATCTCATATTCTTTTAGCACATTGACGGGACATACTTTTGTGCATTCGCCACAAAGAGTGCATTTTTGCTCATCTACATATCTAGCTTTTTTTAGCGTTTTAATTCTAAAATTGCCTATTGCACCTTCAACCTTTTCAATTTCAGAATATGTGAGAAATTTAACATTTGGACTTTCAGTTAGGCTTTGTATAATGGGTTTTAACAATTCTTTTGCATCTTGAAATGTTGGAAAAACTTTGCATAACAATGATGTATGTCCGCCTACGTGCGGTTTCTCTTCAACTAGGTAAACAGAGAAGCTGGCTTTTGCCAGATTCAAAGAGGCTTGAAGCCCTGCAATTCCGGCGCCAATCACTAACATTGGTTTATCGTTCGCCATTTATTTGCCAACCTGTGTTGATATAATTATGTCCAAGATATAGCCTCATTTGTTTTGTTTGAAGTTATGTGTTTATGTTTTTCTTCTAACTAGCAAGTCGCCCAATATGCTACAGATGCTACCCACAATGGCAAGGACAAATGGCACAACATAAAGACTCGCATCATCAGACATCAAAGTACGATAGATAAGCAGGAAGTAAATTAGACTGATTTCAGGTAAAATGAGGGCTACAACTCGTTTACGGGTTAGAGCACTGATTGAGATTGCTATTCCAAGAAATAGCGGGGCAATAATGCCGAAAACTAAGATAAACATGGCAAATGCACTGCCATAGACATACATTTCTCCTCCGAGAGCTCCGCGGAAAAACCCAGATATCGCAATCATCAATCCTCCAACGAGCGACAAGGCGAAGCTTATCTTAGGGGGCGGTTTTTCCATTCTTGAAAAAATCAGGAACACCAGAATAGCTATAAGAACGACGACTGTTCCTGCCATCGTGAGGTTTGTAGCCCATGGGAAAGTTGGCGCTTGAGAAATACTGAACTTTTCAGTGAATAAAGGTGTGCCATCGGCAAAAACCTTCACATCCCACATCCCATGAACATGCGCTGGCGGATAACCTCTAATATTAATGGAAAACCAAACACAATGCAAACCATCATTGCGGGTTTCCTCATCTACTTGGTAAATGGAGCCATTGGGAAAGCACCATTGAGCTATAATAGTTTCTCTTCTGTCAAGAGTCACATTCATCCACACGTAGGCTTTCTGGTCTTCGGTTGAGAATTGAGCGCTAAACCATCCTCCTTTCAGATAAATATTACCCTCAACGGGCCTGCCATCAGAGCTGATGCTCAAAGCCATGCGATGAGCATTTACTTGCGCGTGCACAATATTTGCTGAAGCGTCAACACTTTCATTTGCTCTAAAATAAACGGGGTTCCTTGCCTTCACTCTTTGAATTTCAAATGATAAGCCTAGCATCCCTATGAGAACGACTGGCAAAAATATTGCCAAAACAAGTTTCCTACTCATATTTTATCATCAATATGTTCTCTGCTTCAGCTTTAATATTTGCGAAAGAATTGATTAAATTGAAACTTGCCTCATCTGTCTTGATAGACTTATGTCTAAGGAATCATCCTTGAGAAAAAATTTGCGATTTCTCACTTTTGCGAAACCTGCAACCGATAACGTCTTTTTTGATGTCGATTTTGCCTCTTTCAAAAATGTAGTTTTCTGTTTTCTAGCAATGCCTATAAGGTTCCTTGGTTCTTTTCGTTAGGATATGAGCTCAATTGACTTGATGACAACTAAAAAGCCTGATGCGAATCTTCGGCTTAAGGTATTAGGTAAGATTGGCGAGCACAAGCCCTACAACTGTTTTCAATGCATCCGATGCACAAGCGGATGTCCTGCCATGAAAATGCTGGAAATCAAGCCTCATGAAATTGTAAGTTTGGTTAGAATGGGCTTCATAGAAGAGGTAATTAACTCTGGCATTATATGGGCATGTGCCACATGCTTAAAATGCAAAGAAAGATGCCCGCAAGAAGTTGCGCCAGTTGATTTGATTCTTGCGTTACGTAATCTAGCAGTTGAAATGGAGGCTAAGGTGCCAGAAAGCCATCTGCAGTCTGTGAGCATGATTTTGGAAACCGGCTTTGTTCAGAAACCTCAAGAAACTGTGACACGCAAGTTGGAAAAGGTTAATCGTGAGAAGTTGGGGTTGCCAAAGTTTAAAGAGGCAAGTGAAAAATTCAAGTTCACCTTTATGAAAGCGCTAGGAAGTTCATAGAGGCGAAAGCGTTGAGAGTTGCAGTTTACTGGGGATGTGTTATCCCGGCTATACAGTACGCTTATGAGATGTCTGTTAGACAAGTTTTGCCAAAACTCGGAGTTGAAATAGTTGACTTAGAAGACGTTTCATGTTGTGGAACACCTCTTAAAAGCGTGAATATCTTTGCCTCACTTTACTTGGCCGCTAGAAATGTGGCTATCGCAGAGAAAACAGGTTTAAACAACTTGCTGGTCTTATGTAACGGGTGCCACTTGTCTTTTTCAGAGGCAAAACACTTTTTGAAAACAGACGAGAAGCTGCGGCAAAAAGTTAACTCGCTTCTAAATGATGAAGGGTTGCAGTTCGGGGGTTCTCTTCAAATCTGGCATCTGGTTGACTTCTTACATGATGTCATCGGAGAGGAAACTATAGGTAAAGCGTTGAAGAAGTCGTTAAATGGACTGAAGTTTGCTTCTCAGTATGGCTGTCACATAATTAGACCAAGCACTCTTGGAAGGGTAGATGATCCCGAAAATCCGAGGAAAATGGATGAACTAATTGAATGGCTAGGTGCAAAAAGCGTTGATTACGCTGAAAAACTTGATTGCTGTGGCTCACTACTTCTATTGTCACATCCTGATGCCGCCTTAACTTTTGCAGGGTTAAAGATGAAAGCGGTGCAAGCATTAGGCGTAGATGCGCTTGTTAATGCTTGTCCATCTTGTCACATGATGTTTGACATGAGACAGAAAAGTGCAGGTGCCACAGTGGGAGCCAAACTTAGCCTTCCAGTCGTGTATTATACGCAATTGCTAGGAGTTGCTATGGGAATAGAAAACGAAAGATTGGGGTTGCACTTGAACCGAAGCCCAGTAGATGAGCTCCTACAAAAAATAGTATGAGAAGCCTTTTTTCCAGCGTTGAAACTGTAATAATTGTTGATCCACAATGACGCGCAAGTGTCCAGGCATCGACAACTTCATCCGCCCAAAACCTGAGTTCATCAACTGCTCAAACTGCGGAAGCAGAGTTGAAATCTGGACAGATGAAACTGAGACAGAATGCGAAAATTGTGGAGCAAAAGTTTCTAGAGGAATTCAATCTTGCCTTGAATGGTGCGAGTATGCAGACAAGTGCAGGGAAATAATTGCTCAGAAGAAAGGAAGCGAAAGATGAAGGTTGTAAGAAAAATCGTGAGAATTGACGAGGAGAAATGTAATGGCTGCGGATTATGCATCCCTTCTTGCCAAGAAAGCGCCTTACAGATAATTGATGGAAAAGCAAGGCTAGTAAGCGAAATTTACTGTGACGGTCTTGGCGCTTGCTTAAGAGAATGCCCACAAGGGGCTATAACTATTGAAGAGCGTGTAGCCGAAGAGTTCGCTGAGGAAACAGTAAAGAAGCGTTTGGAAGGAAAGGAAGAAATGCCTTTGAAAACGGTTTCAAGTAAACCTATTTCTAGCGCTACTACAAAATCTTCGGCGCTAGCACAGTGGCCGATACAACTTCATTTGGTAAATCCTAAAGCACCCTATTTCCAAGGCGCAGACCTAATCGTAGTTGCAGACTGTGTTCCCTTTGCCTACAGTAATTTTCACCAAGATTTTCTTAAGGAGAAATCAATAGTTGTAGGCTGTCCAAAATTTGACGACATACAGCTTTACGAAGAAAAATTATCTGAAATCTTTCGTCAATCAAAGATAAAGAGCATAACAGTTGTTAACATGGAAGTTCCATGTTGCAATGGATTGCATTACATTGTGAAGAAAGCGGTGGAACGTTCGGGAAAGAATATTCCGGTAGAACAGGTGATTATAGGCATAAAAGGCGAAAGAAAACAATAGAATATTTTTCCTACTGTTGTGCCGCTATTTTTTCTTTGATTTTTGCGCGAACTTCTTCTTTAACTGGTCCTATCTTTGAGACTCTCGTATTGAAGGTTTCAAATATGTTTAAGATTTTATCATATTGCGGAAGAGTCGTAGTAATCGAGATTAAACGTAGAGGTTCTATGCCGTAGGCGCCTAATTCTTTCTTCATCATAGTGACATGGTCTCTAACGCTTTCTTCTTTAAACGGACTGTCATCGCCCTCAATGAACACTGTGCCATCAGCTCCAGAAGCAAAAGCATACATCACATGTCTCAAACCCACACGCCCAACACTTGGCACACCAATGATACGAACATTCGGAGAATAAGCAGACCTATTCTGTCCAGCCAAGTCAGCAGACCCGTAAGCCGTGTTCCGTTCAATAAAGGCAACTATTTTCGGATGCACATTTCCCTCGCTTACTCCCTGAATCTGAGCGATTAATTGGGCTTCAGTATTATGATGCAAATCTATCGCGTCTTTGGGACATTTTGGAATACAAATTCCACAGCCAATGCATGAGATAGCGTTGATTGCAACACCATTCGAAGCAGTTTGCACCGCTTTTGTAGGACAGACTTGGACACATATTCCGCAAGCGTCACATTTTTCAGGAATTATGTAAGCCACTTCAGGCGATATAGAAATCTCACCCTTACCCACAAAAGTGGCGACTCTTGAGGCAGTTGCCATTGCTTCTAAGGTTGCTTCCCTCACATCCTTAGGACCCAATGCACAGCCAGAAACAAAAACTCCTTCTCGTTGACTGTCAACTGGCCTAAGTTTGTAATGCCTTTCCATGTAGAAGCCATCGCCTCCAAGCTGAATACCTAGCTTCTTAGCTAATTCACTCGCACTCGGATGCGGAAGAATAGCCAAACTAAGCACAACAAGGTCAAAAGTTCCTTCAACTTCTTCTCCTAAAAGTGTATCTTCGGCTCTAACCATGATTTTGCCATCGGTTTGAGGAGCAACTTCTGCCACACGCCCCCTCAAAAAACGCACATTATGGTCCTGAGCAGTGGCATAAAATTCTTCGTATCCTTTTCCGTCAGCCCTAATATCCGTGTAAAATATCCACGGTTCAGCTTCTGGCACCGCCTTCTGAAGAAGTATCGCCTGCTTAATAGCAGCCATGCATCCGATTTTGCAGCAGTATTCTTCTCCACGGTCTGTGTTCATCATTCTACTACCGACACAGAGAAGGAAAGCAACTTTTTTCGGTACTTTCCCATCAGAAGGCTTGTGGATGCCTTGCAGCATTAGTCGTTCAAATTGAAGATTCGTCACAATGTCTGGGTGCAAACCATAGCCGTACTCTTCAAGCCTTTTAGGGTCAATTTGTTCAAAGCCAGTGCAAGCAACTACGGCCCCCACATCCAATTCCACTGTCTCTTCTTTCTGATTGAAGTTTACAACATGGGCTTTGCAGAATTTTTCGCAAATTTTGCAAACTCCCTTAGTAAAGTATAGGCAATATTCTGTATCGATGACATAGGTGCGGGGAACCGCCTGCTTAAAAGGACTGTAGATAGCCTTCCGCTGAGTTAAGCCAGCCTCGAATTCATTCGGAACCTTAATGGGGCATTTCTCTGCACATGCGCCGCAAGCTGTACATCCCTTATCCACGTATCTTGGACGTTTAGTTATTAGAACTCTGTAGTTGCCTGGAGTACCCTCCACAGCAGTTGGCTCCGCCATCGTAATAATCTTGATGCTAGGATGCTGTGAGGCATACACCATCTTAGGCGTGAGAATACAAGATGAGCAATCGAGAGTTGGAAAAGTTTTGCTTAACTGTGCCATGTGGCCTCCAATGCTCGGACTTTTCTCTACCAAGTAAACTTGAAAACCCTTATCAGCCAACTCAATAGATGCGATAATTCCAGAGATTCCACCTCCAGCCACAAGGACATTATTGCTTACTGACAAACTCTTTAGTTCTAATGGTTCGAGGAAACGTGCCCGCTCAACAGCGCCACGAATGAGGTCTATTGCCTTAGCTGTGCCGGCCTCTTTGTTATCGTGGATCCAACTGCATTGCTCTCGGATGTTTGCCATTTCGAGGAAGTATGGATTTAAGTCAGCAGACTTCAACGTTTGCCTGAAAGTGTCAAGATGCATTCGCGGGGAACATGAAGCCACAACAATTCTATTTAATCCATGTTCCTTTATGCCTTCCACTATCATCTCTTGTCCAGGGTCACTGCACACGTATTCATATGTTTCCGCCACTTCTACGCCTTTTAGCTTGGATGCTTCTTCTTTCACTTTGGCTACGTCTACTGTGTCACTTATGTTTCCGCCGCAGTGGCAGATGTAAACTCCAACTTTCGCTTCTTTTTGCGACATTTTCGTTTTCCCGTCCACATGTTGTCTACAAGACTTTTTTGGCGACTAGTCTGTCAGTTTTGAACTTTTAGAATCATGCTTAAAGGGAACACGAGTATTAATGCGTTTTTCTTGAAACCTTCTTGAGCCTTGAAGTAGTTATGCTTTAACCTTGCGTCAAATACTGAAAAGAAGGTTTATAAATGCAGTGTCAATCTATTATGTTTCTCAAAACATGATATACCAAGGCTTCTAAGTGCTAAATGGAGGCTTAAAAACGACTGAACCTCAAAAAAATGTTATACGCTTAGATGAATTAGATGCCGGGTTCGCAGAGGCAGTAGCGAAGTCCGGCGGAGAAAAGATTAATCTTTGCATTCAATGCGGCACATGCACGGCTAGCTGTCCAATGGGACGCAGAACCGCTTTTAGAACAAGACAATTGATTAGAAGGGCTATGCTTGGTTTTCGAGATGAAGTTCTTTCAGATAAAGACCTTTGGCTGTGCACAACATGCTACACTTGCTTAGAAAGGTGCCCAAGAGGAGTTGACCCAACAGACGTTATCTTAGCCCTTAGAACGATGGCAGTTAAAAGCGGACGCATGCTTGATAGGCATAAAATTGTTGCGGGCTTTGTTTTGGGGCAAGGCCACGCAATTCCAATAGATGAAGCAAACAGAAAGCTCCGTGTAAGTTTGGGTTTGAAGGAATTCCCACCGACAACACACTCACATAAGGACGCACTTGCAGAAGTGCAACAAATCGCTAAGAAGATGGGCTTTGACAAACTCGTTGCCTATGAATGGAAATAGGATGTGAAAAACATGAAATACGCATTGTTTTTAGGCTGTGTAATTCCCAACCGTTATCCTGGAATAGAATTAGCTATGCGAAATGTAGCGCCTGCACTTGGCATAGAGGTCGTAGACATGGAAGGCGCTTCTTGTTGTCCAGCGCCTGGAGTTTTCAAGTCTTTTGATCAACCGACTTGGCTTGCATTGGCTGCTAGAAACCTGTCGATTGCTGAGGCTCAAGGCTTGGACATAGTGACGCTTTGTAGTGGCTGCTTCGGAACTTTGAAGGAGACTAATATGATTTTGAAGGAAGATTCTGCGAAGAGAGAAAGTGTCAATGCTATTCTTCATGAGTTTAAAAAAGAGTTTCAGGGAAGTATTGACGTGAAACACTTTGTCGAACTAATGTACAATAATATTGGTGTTGAAAAGCTGAAAAATCTTGTCAAGAAGCCCTTGCCGTTAACAGTTGCAGTTCATTATGGCTGTCACCTATTGAAACCTACAAAATATCGTAAGGTTGGCAGCAGTGAGCGCCCAAAATTCTTAGATGAACTAGTTGAAGTGCTTGGTGCCAAAAGTATTCCTTATCGGGATAAGATGATGTGTTGTGGTGCTGGCGGCGGGGTGAAAGCAAGTTCACCTGACACTTCTTTAGATATGGCTAAGGAAAAACTGCAGAACATTAAGAACGTGGGTGCAGACTGTATGGTTACCCCGTGTGCCTTTTGCCATCTACAATATGATAGAGGACAAATTGACATTCAGAACAAGTCTGGCGTTACATTCAATATTCCAGTGCTACATTATGTGCAGTTTTTGGGTCTTGCGATGGGGTTTGAGCCGGAAAAATTAGGTTTACGTAACAATGCAGTCTCGGTTGAGCCGATCCTTCAAAAAATATAGTGCGTCCTGATCTTTGGCTTGGCATAGAATTCTTTTTTGGTAGACGCTCGTTACTAGAGTCTAGGAGCCTGTTTGCGGTTGCGGGCTGAAATCAAAGTTAACGGTATCGTTCAGGGTGTAGGCTTTCGACCTTTCATCTATCGGACTGCAGTGAAAAACTGTCTAGTAGGCTATGTTCGTAATCGTGGAGATGCAGGCGTTGAAATCGTTGTCGAAGGAGCTGAAAACAACGTTAAACGTTTCGTTAATGAACTAAAAAATGATAAGCCGCCTTTGGCTAGAATCTACAACATTGTCACTGAGTATTCTGAGGATAGACGTGAGTTTGAAGAGTTTACGATATTGAAGAGTTCTGAGGATGTGGAATTTTCTGGCTCAGTCGTTCCGCCAGATGTTTCCATTTGCGACAAATGCCTAAAAGAGATGCGTGATTCTAAGAATAGGCGCTACGACTACTTCTTTACAACTTGCACTGACTGTGGTCCAAGATATACGACCATTAGAGCGCTGCCCTATGATAGATTAAATACGACGATGTTAGAGTTTCCAATGTGCCCTAGGTGCCAAAAAGAATACGCTAATTCCCTTGACAGAAGATTTCATGCACAAACAATCGCATGCCAGCAGTGTGGTCCATCAGTCTATCTTGCAAGCAAAAGTGGCGAAACATTAGACAGTGCGGACCCTATCAGAGAAGCAGGCAGACTATTAGAGAAAGGCTATATCGTAGCGGTTAAGGGCAATGGAGGCTTTCATGTTGCAGCTGCCACAACAAGGGATGAGCCGATTGCAAGGCTAAGGAAAGTAAAGCATAGGAAGCAGAAGCCTTTTGCCATAATGACTCGTGACCTAGCAACTATTGAAACCTTTGCTGAAGTAAGCCCAAAAGAGGCTGAATTGCTTACGTCTTACATTAAGCCTATTATTCTGTTGAATAAAACCGAAGATTATTATCTTTCTGACCTTGTTGCGCCTGGCTTGCATAATGTAGGCGTCATGCTGCCCTATACTGGTTTGCATTCTATGCTTTTTGATGCTGTGAAGGAGCCTGCTTTTGTCATGACAAGCGCTAATGCGCCAAATGAACCTATAGTCGTTGACAATGATGAAGCTGTGGAAAAGTTGGGCTCAACTGTTGATTTCTTTCTCTTCCATAACAGGATGATTGCACAGAGGTGTGATGACTCTGTTGTCAGGCTTCATCAAGGCAGAGATTTGAGTATTGTAAGGCGGTCGAGGGGTTACGCTCCTGAGCCAATTCAACTGAAAGAGAAGGCTAAAAGATGTGTTTTAGGCTTGGGTGCTGAAGAAAACGTGACGGCTTGCATACTATTGGGCGATAAAGCTTTTGTTTCTCAGCATATTGGCGATGTAGAAAATGTAGAAACTCTAGAATTCTTGAAGAGTACTGTAAGTCACTTAATTCGGTTGACAAATGCCAAAATTGACGCAATAGCGTGCGATTTGCATCCAAGGTTTGCAACTACTAAGCTTGCGTATGAGTTAGGTGAAAGTTTTGGCTGCGAAGTTGTTCAAGTGCAGCATCATTATGCACATTTAGCCGCGTTAATGGCTGAACATAACTTAAGTGAATTAGTTGGCATTGTTTGTGATGGTTTCGGCTATGGCTCCGATGGCTCTGCTTGGGGCGGAGAAATCTTGCATGGCTTTGCAGGCGGGTTTGAGCGTTTAGGTCATCTGCAAACGCAGCCTATGGTTGGAGGCGACTTGGCAACTGTCTATCCGCTTCGGATGGCTGCTGGTATGCTTTATGGCGTGGTTGATGTTAGGGAGTGGCTTTTAGGCTATAGTGACCGTTTTCCACACGGAGAGACGGAGATAGAGGCGGTAGTAAGACAGTTGGAGAAAGGAAAGGTCTATAAGACTTCTAGTTGTGGACGAGTCTTAGACGCTGTTTCTGCACTGCTAGGCGTGTGTTATGAGAGGACTTTTGAGGGTGAGCCTGCAATGAAGTTGGAGTCTGCAGCTGTTAGGGGAAAAGATGTTCTGGGCTTGGAACCAAAGATTGATAGAAATGTTGTTGACACTTCTTTCTTGTTGAATGTGATTTTCAATGGTAGGAAGAAGTATTCTGCAGCAGATTTAGCATGTTCTGCAGAGGCTTATTTGGCCAGGAGTTTAGCGGAACTAGCAGTAAGTGAGGCAGAAAGACTTGGTGTTAAAGCGATTGGGTTCAGTGGAGGAGTCGCCTACAACGAACACATAACAAAAACTATCAGGCAAAGGATAGAGAAAAATGGAATAAAATTCGTTGTGCACAAGCTTATTCCAGCAGGAGACGCAGGAACATCAACAGGACAGACAATAGCAGCTAATGGCTTGACTGGTTAATGTATGAATTGTGCAACAGTTTTTTTAGTTTGAAACGATGTATCTATAATAGTGGTAATAAATGGTGATAGCTCCTTGAATTTTGGGCGAGCTGAAATCGGAATCATACTGGCGATTGTTTACCCTTTTTTTACTTTGTTTTCAGTGTGGGGAGTGTTCTTTATGCCTTGGATAGTTTTCTTTAACCAAACATTAGGGCTGGTTTTTTTCTTGCTGACAGCCACGAGTTCTTTGCTATACTTTTCAGATAGAAAAGGTTTTCTTCAGCGAAGGAAAGGCAGTGGAAATGTATCGGTCTTATTAACAATTCTTGGTTTCATACTGATAGCTGAAAGTGTTCTTTCAGGCTTTTTTTCCCTTATGTGGTCAGATGGGTTGACCATAAGAACGATGGAAGAATTGGTATCCTTCTTATTTGCTCTATCATTGTTGGGGCTTCCGTTCATTTTAGGTATCCAGTGGTTAACTGATGGATCAAGAGTGTTAGAGGAAAAACTTGGAGCTTTGGAACGGAAGACTAATTTTGAGGAGACTTTGAAGAGATATCCTAAAGACTTGTTTGCAAAATATGTGGAAAAACACCCTCATAATCCTGAAGGCGTCTTGGAATGGCATATACATAAGAAGATGAAGGAAGGCAAAACAAGAGAACAAGCAATAAACGAACTACTCCAAACCTATTAGCCACCTATATATAAGGGGGGGTAGGTCATCTTTTGCTAGACTCAGTTTAAACTAGTAGCATCCCTATCAAAGATACGTTTTAATCCTTCTCCAACGTTTCTTATATGATGCATCATGTGTTTGGCGATTCCAGCAAAAATCATACAAATCAAAGGCAACCTAGCTAAGGTTGATTTTGGCGAAGGCGTCCTAAGAGAAGTAAACATAATGCTCGTAGAAGCCAAAGTAGGCGAATACGTACTAGTCCACGCAGGCTACGCTATACAAGTGTTAGACGAAAAAGCAGCAGAAGAAACACTACAATTATGGAATGAAATCCTCAAATACGAACCACCCCAGTGATAAACAATGAAAGAAACAGTCAAAGCAGAAGAAGGCGAAGTATTCGACATAGAACTCAACATAGACATCCTAAAAGCAAACCAAAAACTCGCCGAAGAGAACCGCAAACTTCTACAAAAGAATGGTGTAAGAGCGATTGACATCATGGGTGCCATAGGAGCAGGAAAAACAAGCCTAATCGAAAAACTAGTAGAAGCATTAAAAGACAAATACCGCATAGCCGCATTCAAAGGAGACTTAACAACCACAATAGACGCAGAACAAATCGCAGAACACGGAGTAGAAGTTGTCCCAATAAACACGGGCAAAGAATGCCACTTAGATGCTAACTTAGTCAAAAAAGCACTGCGACGACTCGACTTGACTAAGATTGACCTATTATTCATTGAAAACGTCGGCAACCTCATATGCCCAGCCGAATTTCCATTAGGCTCACAAAAACGCATAGTCGTCACAAGCGTGACAGAAGGACCCTACATGGTCATTAAGCATCCATTCATCTTCGCAGACGCAGACATCGTAGCCATAAACAAAATCGACTTAGCAAAGCCAATGCAAGTAGATGTCAAAAAACTGGAAAAAGACGTAGAAGCAATAAATCCCAAAGCGCAAGTTGCATTTACAAACTGCAGAACTGGTGAAGGCATAGATACGGTTATAGAAGCCTTGAGGCTCTAAAATTTGCATGAATTCTCAGTGACCTCACAAATCGTAGACAATATAATAAGAGAAGCAGAAAGACATGAGGCAAAAAAAGTTATCCAAGTCAATTTAGCCATAGGAAAACTAACCTTTCTCGGCATAGAACAAGTTCGCTTCGCTTACAAGCTTCTCGTAAAAGGCACGATAGCAGAAAAATCAAAACTACTGATAAAAGAAAAAGATGGCGTAGTAAGATGCAGTAAATGCGGGTATGAAGGCAACTTCAGATACGAAGACAACCCGATATATCATGTTCCAACACCTACTTTGAAATGCCCAAAATGCGAAAACATGGTTGACATAGTTGGCGGAAAAGAATGCACCATAGAAAGCATCAAACTAATCACAGACAAAGATGAAGACAAATGAAAGAACAAAATAAATTCAGAGACCCAATTTTAGCAAAAAAGGTAGCAGAACAAATTCGCAAGATTGCTCCATCATACAATGTCAAATTCTGCCACGTATGCGGAACACACGAATGGACAATAACACATTATGGGTTACGAGCCATGCTGCCAAACACAGTAGACGTAATTGCAGGCCCTGGCTGCCCGGTATGCATTCTACCAGCCGCAGAAATAGACGAAGCCATACAACTAGCGCTTAAAGGTGTGACAATCGCAACTTTCGGCGATGTCATACGTGTGCCGGGCTCAGAGTCATCGTTGCAAGAGGCAAAGGCATCCGGTGCAGATGTCAGAATCGTTTATAGTTCCGCAGATGCGGTAAGAATGGCTGAAAAAGAACTTGGGAAGAAGTTTGTGTTTTTTGCTATTGGGTTTGAAACTACAGCGCCTTCTACAGCCATTGAGGTCTTGGGTAAGCCGCCTAGAAACTTAAGCTTTCTTGTTTCACATCGTTTGATTCCGCCAGCCATGGAACTGCTATTAGGTGTTGGCGACTTGCACATAGACGGCTTCATTGCACCTGGACATGTTTCCACGATTATTGGGTTGAAGCCATACGAGATATTTCCTAAAGCTTATCGTATGCCGACTATTGTAGCGGGCTTTGAACCCTTAGACGTTCTTTTCGCAGTTTCTATGCTGCTCAAGCAGATACGGGGCGATGAGGCTAAGCTGGAAAACGAATATACTCGCTCCGTAAGCTGGGAAGGAAACGTAAAAGCTCAAAGGCTCATCGAGAAGGTATTCAATGTAGTTGACGGCAGTTGGCGAGGGCTTGGAAAACTGCCTTCTTCAGCCTTAGCGTTAAAAGAAGACTATGCAGAATATGACGCTAGAAAAAAGTATGACATTAAAATTGAGCATAGTAGAGATTTAATGCCCGGCTGCCAATGCCACTTAGTCATGATTGGAAAGATTAAGCCAACAGAATGCCCATTGTATATGAAGGTTTGTACACCACAGACGCCTAAAGGCGCATGCATGGTCTCTATAGAGGGCACGTGTAGAATATGGGCAAAATAGACCATGAATATTTGTCTAGAAGTTATCTCCATAAGCCTTTTTAGGCAAGTGTCACTGAAAATTAATCAGTAGAAAGAGTTTGTGAGCGTGAAAAGATATGGCAGGCGGGCAAGTAGGTAGAGGATTATTTGCGTTAGGTGGAACTGGCGCATTAATTTTGACAGTTGCTTCTGTTATTATGGCTGTTATCACAGTTTGGCCTTTTTGGATGGTAGGCTACGCTAGAATAGGCTTCAGCTTTGAATGGTATCTAATTCTAATAACTGGACTTGTCTTGCTTTTGATTGGTTCTATCTTTGTCGGAATTGCATACTATGCCTTTTATCGGCATTTCGAACGGCCTATGGGCATAGCCGGCTTAGTCTTTGGAGTTATATGCTCTGCTGCGTTTTTGGTCCTTGCAGGAATTGGCATGTTTCCCATAAGCTATGGTTATTATTACCCCTATTATTTTTCTCTGATGGGTTTCGTTCTCTTCTGGCTTGGCTTACTAATATTTGGAACAATGCTAGTTATTTGGGGTGCTGCAAGTATAGTTATTCGTAAGTCAACTAACATACCGGGTTTGTCTTTGGCAACTGGCATCGTGCTGATAGTCGCAGGTTGCTTTGTTGCATCCTTTCTACTGAGTTTTGTAGGTTTCGTTCTACTGCTTGCTGCCCAAATAATGAATGCCATAGTATTCTTAAAAATGGCAGTGTCCTCAAACTAACCTTAGAATTCCTTTCGCTATCAGTTCCATAGCCTTTTAGCAGAATTTGGCACTCTTAATCCCGGAACTAAACATTGACAAGGCGATATGTTTTATAGTTACTTTTATGCTGTGTCTTGTAAAAGGTGGAAATTTCATTGAGTGAGCCTTGGTGGAGAAGAAAACGAGACCGAGACAAACGCCACTATCCATGGTTTAGCGTCTTTGAAGAATTCGATAGACTTGAGGAAATGATGGATGAAATGATGAAACACACATTCGAAGAAGAGCCATCAGAAAAATTGAAGGCTTTTAGACCTTACGTCTACGGCTTCTCCATGTCAGTCGGACCAGACGGAAAACCAGTCATAAGAGAATTTGGAAACGTCCAAAAGAACCGTTTTGGACCAAAAATAAGAGAAGAAAGAGAGCCGCTAGTCGATATTTTGGAGGAAGACAAACACGTAGTTGTTGTAGCCGAACTTCCAGGCGTAGAAAAAGAAGAAATAAACCTTCATGCGACTGAAAATGCCTTAACAATCTCCGTAGACACAGCGAATAGAAAATACCATAAAGAGTTAGCATTGCCAGCAAAGGTTGACCCAAAATCAGCTCAAGCCTCATACAAAAACGGCGTACTCGAAGTGCGCTTGACGAAAACAATAGAAAAGGTGTTTAAAGGCGAAAGAATCTCTGTAGAATAACTTTACTGATAAGCCACTAGACCGAGGATTGAAAATAAATGCCGCACAAACTTAGAAAGACTCGCAAAATGCGAGGCTCAAGAACCCATGGTTACGGCATAATTGGGCAACATAGAAAAAAGGGAACTAAAGGCGAAAGAAAAGTAGGACGCCACAAGCATCTGTGGACTTACACTATAAAATATGAACCAGACTACTTTGGAAAAAAAGGCTTCACATCTCACAAAAGTCTACACCAAAAAATCAACACAATAAACATAGGAGAACTTGAAGAACTAGCCGACAAGTTATCAACAGAGAAAAAGTTGGAGAAGAAAACAGGAAAAATCTTCCTCGACCTTGAAAAGTTAGGATACGATAAACTCTTAGGAACAGGCAAAATAATCCAACCCATCTTAGTAAAGGTTGCAAGCCACTCAGAAACCGCAAGCAAGAAATTAGAAGAAGCAGGTGGACAAATCCTTAAAGAAAAGGAATAAAGACACTTCAAGCTAAAACAATGTATGCTATTGCATTTCTTTCGTGAATATTTCTTCAAGAACCGCCTTATCGATGCCAAGTTTTTCTGAGAATCTTCTAATCCATTCAACATATGATCTGAAGGCGCTTTGGATTATTTCCACTTTCTCTTTTCTAGTCAACGCATCTTCTTTTGCAAGAAGAAGGGCAAACCACTTGCCTAAATCAGATAAATCATAGTATTTCACCCAAACTGTTCGCCCTTCACTTTCCATTTTTTCCATGCCTTCTTTCAGAATTCCAAGTTCAGTCAAGATCTTGAGGCGTTCTATTATGGTCTTGTTAGAATAGTTGAAAGCATCGATTAGACTTTTCTGATAGACTTTCTTAGAGATTCCTTGTTTTATTGCAAACTCAAGAATATCAATTGGAACCTTAGATCCGAAAATCGCTCTCAAAATACTTTGTTTCTTCCTTGCTGGTAGGAATATTACGTACGGGTACAGTTTCTTATTCATGGAATCTGACTCTAAAAGACTTTCTTTTAATTGTTCTGTCTTATTTGGCTTTTTAACCAAGTCTGACTCGGTTCCTTTGTTTAAGCATGAAATCTGCGGTGGCTATACTTATTAAAGAGACACAAAGCAATATGAAATATGATGGGCTATCTGTAAAGGCACTCATAGTATTGTTGTAGGCGTTTAGGCAAAAAGCATAAACCGTCCAAAGTATTCCAATCCAGCCAAAATAGAAGAGCAGAAGGTAAAGTACGCGGAACGCTTTATCCTCCATGTCTATTCCAGCTTTATTATGCCACTTCTCTTCAATGCAATCATGAGCCCGTATGCCAAATAAACCACGAAAACCACCATTAACAATCTTTCAGCAATTGTTAGTGGCAAAGCCGCAGCGAAGACTGCTGAAAGCGGGTCTGTAGGCTGCTTCAGCCCCAATGTTAACCAAACGAAGCCAAGATTCTTTAAAGAATCTCTCAAGGCTTTAAGGGAAATGAACCATCCGACTGAACCGATGAATATGAGATTACCTGTCATACTGTTTGCCATTATTCCACCAAAACAACACACAGTCGCTCCCAAAACTTTTTTAAGATTCTTGTCTGCGTTCAAGAAGATGTAGATTTTTTCTCTGAAAATCAATATAAGGGCAAAAGCTATCCAATGCAGAAAAGGGTAGTAAAGCACTTCCTGTCCCGGAGGGGTTAGATACCAAAGCCCCATAAGCACAGCATAGACTATTGTTGCGAACTTCCAGCTGGAATTTTTAGTATTTCTTGCTAGATTTCCACTAACCAAGGCTGCAACTGGCCCTGTTGGAAGATTCAACAAACCATAGATAGTGGAGGATGGAATAATCCAGGCAACAAAGTTGCCCAAAAGAGATGTTAACCCACCAATCCAAGGTCCCAACAAAATTCCTACTATAGGGTCTAGGATTACAACTGGTTCTATTTTGCTTGCTCCTCCAATTGTAGGGATTCCTGGAAGTCTTGAAATCACTGCATATAAGGCAGCGAAAATAGCTATTATGGCTATTTGTCTCGATGAGAGTTTCATTTTTAACAACGCAATGTAGTAAATTACATTTAGTTTTTAAGTTTTACGCATGTGCATGAAACTAGGGCCAGACCACCTTTTGAAAAGTGCGTGTTCTATTTCTAAGCAATCTAGGACTTTTCCCACAACATAATCTACAATATCGCTAATTTTCTTTGGCTTGTGGTAGTATGCAGGCATTGCTGGAACAATTGTGACGCCTTGCTTTGCGAGTTCCAACATGTTACCCAGATGAATAACATTCAATGGGGTTTCCCTTGGTACAAGAATGAGTTTTCTTCTTTCTTTTAGCATGACGTCTGCAGTTCTAAGGATAAGGTTTTCAGCGTATCCATGGGCTATTCCTGCTAACGTTTTCATGCTGCAGGGTATTATAATCATAGCATCTGTTTTGAATGAGCCACTTGCAATAGGTGCTGTCAAATCGTCCACTGAATAAACATAACTGGCGAGTTTCTCAATGTCCTTTTTTGTGGCTTCCAATTCATGTTCAATTATCTTTTCGCCTGCCTTACTTATGATTAAGTGGGTCTCAATCTTCTTTTTTTGCAACACTTCTAATAGGCGTTTGCCGTAAATAACTCCGCTGGCTCCAGTTATGGCTATGATTAGTCGCATTGGGCGCACTTGCACACCACTATTTCAGTTCCAATACTTCTTTCAAGTATGCCCGAAACGGACCAAGCTTGCCACCATAGTTTCCAGCAGAAATTTTCACAACTCCAGGAACCTTTACCACAGCCTTTATTCCTTCTGCCATTGCTCCTTTTACAAAGTCAGAGTTCAAGCCATTTACTACAATTTCATATATACTATTCACGTTGTCTGGAACTTTCGAGTCCGAAACAATTTTTTTCAGTTTTGGGCAAAAGACATGAAACGTGGAAGCGTTAAGCTTGTATTTTATTGAGCCTGATTTTGAGCCAGCTCTGCAGACGCCGCCTGGAAATGGCAATATGATTCCTTCACTTTTCTTATTGATAGCTTCCACTGCGTTTTCTGCTGCTTGAAGTCCAGATTTGCGATTTTCAGCCAAGATCAAGAAGTTTCCACCTGCAATTGCTTTGGTGGCGCCGAATTTGTCTTCTACCATGAATTCGCCTTCCATAACTGGGATACGCCAAACCTTTCGTTCTGCAAGTACGTCTTGTCTTTGGAAACCGTCGCCAAACAAGCGAAGGCTTCTCCCAACTTTTAGTCTTCTTTTCGCTTCTAGTAGGGCATCAAAGGCTGCAGTAGTAGGGCAGGTCATAATACATTGCCCAATTCTTAGAATCATTTGGGATTTTAATTCTCTTCGTGTATGATGGTAGATTTGAATCAACGCGCCATTTCTTCCATCTGGCGTCTTTTCCGGCGGAACTGTACCTTCAATTCCAGCTTCTGCGGGAGACATAATAATTGATGTGGCTAAACCGGTTGCTGTTCTGGCTGCTGTTAGTGCCCATTTTTCACTGTCAGCGGTTATTAAGATTCTTCCAGCCCACATTGAAAACATTTCGGCGAAAGTGTCTGAAATTTTTAGAATGTGTTCCATTGGTGATTTTACAATGAAACATGGGTCAGATGGGTCTTTGTCATCGTAGCCTATGACTTCCAGTTCACTTTCGCTTGCGGTAGATTTTGATTCCATCTCGTTCAGTGACATATTCAAACCCTGCTTTTAGAAGTTCTTCATCTTCTTTGAGACTTTTAGAAGTTGCGGTGTGGTATTCGTCACCCTCAAAGTTGACTAGGTGCGTGTAGACCAATGCGCTAGTTATGCTTCTGTGGTAAGTCTCTCTTGAACATGCAGGATGTTTTTGGTCTTATGGTATTCCATGGTGCCAAACCAGTGGCGAAGAGTATGGAAAGTTGTGCGTTTGAGCCGGGGATTCTCTACTTTGTAGGCGATTTTGTTGCGTTGCCACATGAAGCGTGCGATAGTCTTCCATAAATATTAAAAAGATGTTTTCATGATTGCAATAATAGTTGTGGAGGAGAAGTTATGAGTAGGAGAAGGGTTGGATTAGTTTTTGGCGTTTGGGTTTTTCTGCTTTTGGTAGCAGTTTTTGGTGCGGTGTTGAATGTTCCGTTGGTTAATGGTAGTAGTGGAACCATTTACATTAGGGCTGACGGCTCAATTGACCCACCGACAGCGAATATTACTAGCATGGACAACATTACTTACAGTTTCACTGGCAACATTTATGATATAATTATAGTTCAGAGGAGCAACACAGTAATTGATGGAAACGGATACACACTTCAAGGTCCAGGGGTGATTCCATTCAGTGACACTGTGGGTTTGTATTTGTTCAGCGTGAACAACGTCACGATCAAAAACACGAACGTCAGGGATCATACATATGCTATCGTTCTTAACTCGGCTTCAAATAACACAATTTATGGAAACAATATGACAAATAATGAATGGTATGGTATCAAAATCATCTCTTCGTCTTACAACACTATTTTTGGAAACGATATATCAAACAACCACGATGGTATCATACTCGAATCTTCAAACTATAATACAATTTCTGGGAACAAAATAAGAGAGAACAAACAAATAGGTATCTGGGCTTGGTTTTTAGATCATATGAACTCTTCAAACCACAATACCATCTCCGAAAACAACATAATAGCAAACGGATACGCTGGCATCGAGCTCGAAGATTCTTCAAACAATAGGATACTTGAAAACACGTTCATAAATGATGGATTAACTGTCTTCAATTCTCATGGAAACGTCGTCGAAGGAAACACTGTAAACGGTAAACCTTTAGTCTATCTTGAGGGCGTGTCAGACTACACTGCAGATAATGCAGGACAAGTGATATTGATCAACTGTGACAACATACGAGTGGAAAACCTTGACCTGTCCAACACATACATCGGTGTGACATTGCAAGAAACAAACAACAGCAGAATAGCAAACAATAAAATATGGGCTAGTAAACTCGGTATCCTTCTCATTAACTCTTCGAACAATGAGATAATTGGAAACAACATAGCGAACAGCACTGGCTGGTTGGATCAAGGGATTCGGCTCTTTGGTTCTTCAGACAATATCGTCTCTGGAAACAGTTTAGTAAACAACTATTATGGCATCAGTCTCTATGAATCTGATAACAACAGCATTTTTGAAAACACTATAGGAAACAACAAGCATGGCATCGAGCTCGGCGAATCTTCGAAGAATACTATAATCGGAAATACCATAAGGAACAACCAATACGGTATTGAATTCTATTCTTTGATCAGCAACAGAGTTTATCACAACAACTTCATAAACAACACACAGAATGTGCATTTTGGTAGACCCGAGATTGTAAACTATTGGGATAACGGTTATCCATCTGGCGGTAACTTCTGGAGCGACTACAATGGGACGGATCTAAATGGAGACGGCATTGGAGACACACCTTATGTAATTGATGCGAACAATCAGGACAGGTATCCGTTGATTGTTCCACTTGTTTGGAACTATTCTTCGCCCATTCCAATCGTTTGGGAAGGAACAATTTATCCAGTGTCACTAAACAGCAATTCCACAATATCACAGTTCAAGTTTAACCAGCCACAGAAGCAAATAAGCTTCAACCTGACAGGCTTAGCTGGCACTACTGGCTACTGCAACGTCACAATTCCGAAAAGTCTCCTAACGGACAACCCATGGACAATAACAATAAACGGTGTGCCAAAAACCGACTACCAGAAAACAGAAAACGCCGCACATACCTTTCTATACTTCACCTACACGCATAACAGCACTCTACAAGTAATAATCCAAGGAACAACAGTTATCGCAGAATTTCCACCAGTCATGATCATGCCACTCTTAATGGCTCTTACAATGCTTGCTGTCGCATTCGCGAAGAGAAGAATTCCAAGAGAACATAAAACCTAACCCCAGACATTCTACCGCATTGTAATCGTGTTTTAAGCCCCATTTTTAGGACATTTTTCATGCAGCATGCATACATGTCGGTTATTAGTTTATTTAATCTTTAACAGTAGGATACGCATGCGTGTCCAACCAAAGATTTTATTCTTCATTCTGAATACTTCAATACGGTGATTGAATTGGGTATGGGAAAAGACTCTAAGAAGAAGCCACTGAGCAAGAAAGAAATAGAGGAAAGGCGAAAAAAGCGTAAGGAAAAAAGCTCAAAATAGCTTGGTAGCGCGCGCATGCGTACAATTGATTTTCTAATTTCTAAGCTGAATCGCACGATTGCACTCTCACCGTCATGTGTAAATACAGTCTAAAGGACGGCTTTCTTGTTAACATCCAACCTGTTTTTTTTAACTGTTCTGAAAAATTCACAAGCCAAATCACGCGCTCACCCTCAAGGCTTTTCTAGAGGACCCTGACTTCTAAGACTTGTTATCTTTACGCACTGGAAAAAGATTGACCAAAGGTTCATATTCTTTCTTGTCAAAACTCAATGCGAAAATTCTCTTTTCGTAGGCAACAGCCCCGTTTAGAGCAAAAATCTCTTTTGTAGCACATTATAGCTCCGATTTTTCCCAATTTGGCATCTCTGTATGCATGCATGCATGCGTGAAGAAACAAAAGAAGTAGAGGAAAAGGGTTGTTAGAAAATAATCAGCGTCATTCATGTTAACCCTTCAAGTTTCAGTAGCTTCTGAACATCCCTTACAGTTCTCTGCAATATTTCGCTTGATGAGTTAGGCACTCGGTCCCTCTGTTTATCGCTGCTATTCATAATGGATCTGGTGAATCCTCGTTCTCGGAAAGAGTGTGTTCTACACTTAAGACATCATAGTTTGCTGCGGCAATACCTTCCGCAGGGATAGTCATGCTTAATCGGTCACCGATAAGAATGTTCAAGTTTAATGTTGTTAGAACATCTATCTGAGTTGTTGGGTCTTTCAGTTTTGCTTTTAACGTGTTAGCTCTTGATTCGCATTCTGCATCGCTTCTAAGGTTATCATCGATTACTACTAAGTCTGCATGCATGCCTTCTTCTTCCCAATCAGTCACCACAACTCTTATCTGTTTCTGAAAATGTTTAGTCTGAGAGAGCGTGTAATGGTTTGAGTGAAGACATAGTTGAAAGACCTCGACCCCAACCCGTCAATGTTAAAGTCGGTGAGTTGACCCCAAACTCCAAAGCGGTAAACGTCACCGCAAAAGCTGTGTCTAAAGGCGAAGTGCGAAGTACAACAAGCGGACGCGATTATTCACCGCACAGAGTTGTAGACGTGTTGGTCGGAGACGAAACTGGCTGCATCTACCTGAACCTTTGGGATGACAACATCGATAAGGTCAAGGAAGGCGAGACCCTCAACATCAAAAACGGCTACGTAAGCCTGTTCAGAGGCAGTATGCGCCTAAACATAGGCCGATACGGCAGCTTCGAAACAGTCACAGAATCTCCAATAAAAGAAGTGAACACTCAGAACAACCTGAGCAGTAAACAGTATGAGCAGGAAAGACGGTTTGGCGGAGGA
>Ga0315314_1000726_pt1 | contig 33218 bp, 35 predicted proteins | sample TDP9_MG_FD_203631 | JGI IMG/M metagenome (GOLD analysis project Ga0315314, IMG submission 203631) | Freshwater sediment microbial communities from Lake Towuti, South Sulawesi, Indonesia - TDP9 | ecosystem: Environmental > Aquatic > Freshwater > Lake > Sediment | place: Indonesia: South Sulawesi... | reverse complement strand
TTACTTCGTAGACGATTCTTAAGTCTCCAATCCTAATACGGTATGCGTTCTCATAGCCTCTAAGCTTGGCAACGTCAAACTTTCTAAAAGGTATTGGGTCGCTCTTCAAGGATACTATTAATTCTCTGATCTTGTTCCTCCTTTCTCTGCCGAGCTTCTTCAGGATTTTTAACGCCTTTCTCTTGGCTTCAACCTTAAACATGTCAGCCTAAGGCTTCCATTAGCTCCTCTTCGCCTGCAACCTCGTCGCCCCCTTCGATAGCCTCCTTTTCATCGCTCAGAGGCTCCTCGACGGGTATGAGCTTTTCAACCAGTCCTCTATACAACAGTTTTATTTCTCCCAGCTCGTCTCTGATCTCCCTAAGCAGCGTTTCAACCTGGGACATTGCCGCAACCAGCTTAATCAAACCTTTTAGGGATTTTAAACATTTCCATAGTTTGATTTACAGTTGCTCCCTGTATCTTGTACGCGCGGATTTCAAGGCTGGGTATACGCATCCTAGGATTGATGAAGCAAGCGTTAACAGAAGCGTCTGAAGAGCTTGCTCCGCTTCTAGGAAGGGTGTTATCTCCACACTTGGCTGGATCCATCTGAGGATGGTTGAGGCTGTTTGTGTTCCGGCTGTGCCTAGGGCTATTCCTAGGATTGAGCCTAGGAGGGCTGTGACTACGGTGTAGGTCAGGACTAGTGTGAAGAGGCGTCTTTTCTTGGCTCCTAGGGCTCTTAGCATGACCAGTTCGTAGCTGGATTCAGCTATGAGCCTTGTAGCGACCACGTAAGAGACGGCTGCGACCACGGCGTAGACGGTTAGGGACCATAGGCTAAGGAACGTTATGGTTTGCTGGTTCATTCCCTGCACAAACTCCTTCAGCCGCTGAACCTGGACAACCTTAACGTCTTTGGGCAATAGGTCGGTAATGCGGTTGATGGTCTCTTCCCTGTCGGCGTTGTCTTTGATGGTGAACTCGACAAGGGACACCTCGCCGGATCCGCCGGCAAGACGATCAGCCAACCCCATCGGAACTAGTAGTTCGGAGTCGCTCTGAGAGAGAGTCCTGACGATGCCCACGATCCTGACCTCCAAAACGTTGTTGCCTACCCCTATCCTCACCCGGTCTCCGATCTTGACCGAGATCAGCTGTGCCAAGACCTCGCCGACATTCGCCTCTGTCTCGAGCCTCGCGGCTGCGCCACTCACCTGGGCTCCTCTCAGCTTGAGGAAAGCACTAACATCCTCTACGCCTCTGACGGAGACAGTGCGAGTACCGGATCCCGTGACTAGAGTGGCTGTGAGGATCCGCTGGGGCAACACGGTTTTGATCGAGTCGTCGTTTCGCAGTCTGTCAGCCAGCTGCGCATCGATCCTGCTGTCGGCTAGGGAAGAGGAGTCCCCGCTGAGGATCAGGTGGGTTCCGCCCACACCCACAAGCCCTTCCAGGGTCTCAGCCTGCGAGTTGATGTGGTTGACCACGCAGTTCATCGAAGCCAGAACGGCGACGAGGAGCGCCACTGCTAGGATGGCTGAGGCTGTTCCCCCTTTCCGGAAAAGCATTCTATAGCTTAGAGCTGACACTTTATCCGAGTTATGGAGGCATTTCTAAAAAGGTCGAGCTTGCGCGTTTTCTGTCTTGGAGGTTTTGGAGGGTTGTTCATTACGTCCTTTCTCTAGTTTCGTGCCGACAACTCTCTTTTTTCAGCCTTGTATTCTATGTCGCTCCAGAGGAGCCAGTCGTCCTCAACGCTGAGGTCCCCTGGATAGCTGGGGTTTATCCCCCCGCTCACTATCTTCTCCTCGAACTCCTTGAGGCTTGAAACCCCGTATTTCTTCTTCAATCCCTCAACGATCTCCTCGTTTTTTGACACGGCTTTCACGCACCTCTCCAAGCCTCTTAACAATCAATCGCGCTTAGTATAGACCGATCAACTCTATTGTGGGCGGGAACCTCTTGAAGGAGGGCTTGCCTTCTTTGGGGTCCACCATTATTTCGTAGGTTTCCATCACGTCCATTCCAACTATTGCGTCGTGAGTGAGCCATTCTATGACCCCAAACACGTGGCTCAGGGGGAGCTCATAATCAAGTATTGTGGCTCTTGCTATCAGTTCACCGACCATGGGCGCCTTTCTTTCCTTTGTTGCTAGTAAGATCTCCCTAGGCTTATCGTACCTTGTGTACCCCAGCTTCTCGGCGAGCTCCAGACTCACAAAGCTCTTGGCGGCACCCGCGTCAAAAACGGCTTCGACATCGATTCTCCTGCCCTGAACGGTTAGACCTACCTTACCTACCACCCTTCTAACCATTTTGCCCCGCATCGACGTTGCACACCCTCTAAAAAGGGCTTCTCACGTGGTTCCGCAGCTTTCAGTGGTTGACTGGACAGCTCATCGAAGCCAGAACGGCGACCGGGAGCGCCAGAGCCAAGACCGAGGTCGAGGTCCCCTCCTTCAAGCAAGCGCCCTTATGTCCGGAAGGTCGAGCGCCATGAAGCCCTCAGCGCGAATCCTCTCTTTTTCCACTATCCTCTTTGCTATTATTCCAAGTACGGGCTGTCTTATCCCCGGCACCTGCGCGGCTCTCCGGAAGAGACCTGAGAGTATCGCCATAGCCTCGCGGTAGTCAAGGTCGCTCCACTTGACCTCGAACACTAGGCTGTCTCCATCCCCGACCCCAAGCGCCAACACGTCTATTTCCGTCTCTTTCCACCACCATCTTCCAACCCTTTGGACGGCTATGGGAAGCAATTTCCTCCTTGCCATCTCAACCAAGGTTTGGTGGGATATCTCCTCGAACACCCATCCCAGATACTGGTCGAACTCTCTCCTGATGCCCTGCCACACCTCCCTCTCCAAACCGAACTCGAGTTCCCTCCTGTTCGGCCTGACAAATCTGAACCAGAAGTTGAAGAAGGGATCCCTCACCTTGTAGAGCCCCCTCTTTGCCTCGGGCTCGGTAGCGGGCGTGATCCTGTCGATCAGGTCGAGTACTTCGAGGGTTTTGAGGTAGGTGGTTACATTCTCGCGGCTAAGCCCAACTGCGTCAGCGATCTCACTCAAGGCGGTTTTGCCCGCGGCGATGGCGGTTAGGATATCCATGTACCTCTGTGGAACCCTAAGCTCCTCCATGAGCAGCATCTCTGGCTCGTCGTGCAGGGGTGAGCGTTTATCAAGTATCTTCTGGACGATGTTTTCTTCAGGCGTCAGACCCTCGTCCACACGCTCCAAGTAGGCGGGAGTCCCGCCAAACGCCCCGTAGATCTTGACCAGTTCCTCGTCCGAGTATCCCCTAAACCACTCATAGAGGTGGAGGTACCTCAGCGGCTCGATCTTGAAGGTTGCGGTCCTCCTGCCGTACAGGGGGGCGTTTCCGCTGAGGGCAACACCCCTTATGGCTCCCATGGAGGAGCCTGAGAGAACCAAACAGCACCTAGCTTTGGACAGCTTCTCGTCCCAGTACCTCTGAGCTATGGAGATAGCCCCGGGGATGTTGGTCAGCCTTTGGAACTCGTCGATGGCGACCACAACTCCCTCACGGCACTTTCCTGCGAGATACTCCATGAACGAGCTGAAGTCTAAGAACCTGAAGCCCTCAAAGAACTCGTCCTCGACGACCCTCGAAAGCTCGTTGAGAATCGTCCTCTCCTCCGCGTTTGGAACGTAGAAGTAGAGACCACGCTTTCCCCTGAGGAACTCCTGGACGAGGCGTGTCTTCCCGATCCTCCTTCGGCCATACAGCAGGACAAGCGCGGGTTTCTCGTCCTTCAGGATTCGCTCAAGAGCCCGGAGCTCCTCTACTCGATTCACGAATGTTACAATCACGATTGTAACAGTTACGCCTCTTCCTATTAGCGATTTCGCCCCTCCACAGGCTTCGCGATCCTACCTTGAAAGACCAAGACATCGTCTTGAAGCGAGTAGTGAAGAACACGCCTCTTTAGTGCCGGTTGCAATCTCGGACAAGTCTAGTCAATCGGTTTTCACGAACGTGCGGCAGAGACTCTCTACGTTGACCGCCCTCTCAGCCTGCCACTGTACCTGCTCAACAGCGCGAACGATATCAATATGACCGCGATTATGAAGCCCTCGCTCGTGAAGATCGGAGCGTCCAAATACTGAAAATGCGTGAAGACCGTCGGCTTAAGAGACACCTCGGGCTTCAAATAAGCCTGCACATCGCTGCCAATCCTAACCCCCCCATTAAGACCTATGAAGAGGGACTGGGAAACGAGAGGCCACAGCACAGGCGTGTACGTTGTAAACGTATCCAGCAACAGATGGCTGACCAAGGCTAAGGTGGCGAGAAAACCGAAACCGAGAAGCCTAGGCTTCAAAACCTTAGCAAGCATCAGCGCCACTGCACAGACAGACAGGACAATGATGAGCGAGTGGGTCCACGACCTATGAACGTGTATCACCACATCCATGTCGGGGGCTAGAGCTATCAGAGAAGCCAGAAACGCCTCCCTGGGTCTCCTAAAGTACGAGAAGGCCGCAAAGGGCACCGCGAAGTGCAAAAGGAGTTCACTCACTCCGAAACCACCAGTGCGGTTGCACACCTCTGCTAAGCGATCCGGTTTATGAGCCTTTCCATCGGAACGGCGTTCCACAAAATAGCTATGCTACGATTTTCTCCAGGTATTCCTGAGTCTAACGCCTCCTCCACATCCTCGCTTGCTGTCGTAAAACTCATGTCATGCATCACGATGAAGGAAGTTTAGAGATTGCGCGTGGCTTCGGCTTCACCGCGCATCTCCCGCTCGGTGTACTTATGCAGTGGGATGTTGAAGGCCTTCAGCCTCTCCCTCAAAATTATTGGGGTAAAGCCCAGAATTTCAGCGATTCTATCCCAGGAGTAGGGTGTGACCTCGTAGAGCGCGATGGCTAGAAGTAGCTTCACATCCTCCGGGTATCCGCGAAACTCCTCCTTTTCAACTAAAATCTTCATTTTTACTCTGAATTCATTAAACCGCTGTAGGATTTAGACCTTTTCTTGTCTCTTTACGGAATTCTCTTGTCCAACCAGCCTCCCAGCCATCTCCAGCTTCAAGACCTGCTCGCATCCACCGGAAAAGAGAGTAACAAAGATCTCAGATGCAGGATCTTGCTTTCGTAGGTCAGACCCAATTTGACCAAAGGCCAAACAACTCTGAGCCTCCCAAAAATGTCCTTGAAATTCTCGAGATCACGCTCATGAATCGCCCCAACAAAAGGTAACAGCGTTAGATAAGTCAACAGAAAAATCGTCCCACCAACAACGACGTTAACGAGGCTGTCGAAAAAGGAAAAATGAAGAAATAGCAGGGACGGGATTGATGACAAGAACGATGCCAAGTAAACCTTCAGAGAAGCTTTGAAATCGAGATCAACATTGATTTTTCTAGTCGCAACATGCAAACCATAGGCTAATGATAGAAGATTTGATATGAGAAGTGCGACGATCAAGCCCAAAACACCGCGAAACATGACGAGCAAGGGCGCTAGCGGAAGGAAGACGAGCAGATTTATTAGGTTGGATTTGAAGACAATTCGGGTTTCACCTACTCCGCTGAACAAATGACCCAGAACGATGGACCCCACGCCAGCATAAAGGAATGTTAGGACGTAGAGCGAGAGGAAATACGGCGCCAAATTGTAGCCATAGCCATAGAGTGTGTACACAAGGTTTTTGGACAGAATTGCAACGATCACTGCGGCCGGGATAACAAACAAGGATGTGTATTTCACGGATAATTTGAAGAATTTCTTAAGCTCGCTGCTGTTTGGGTTGACTTTTGAGAAGGCTGGGAATAGCGCGCCTAATGGGAAGACTAAGACAGCTACCATAGAAGATAGGTTCGTTGCGATACTGAAGTTGCCGATCTCAAAGTTTGACACGAAGAAAGCTAGGATCATGGTTTGATACTGGCCCAAGACGAGTGCTAGTAGAGCTGAGAGGTATAGGGGGAAGCCATAACTCAGCATAATCCTGAGGTTGCTTGAGATGCTGTTGTTGGCAGGCTTACCTAACCCCTTGTAGTACCTGGATAGGAGCAAGCCTCCTCCAAGAGCAGCGATCACGTAACTTGCGATGTGACCAATCAAGGCGCCAACGACACTGAAGCCCAGGACCACAAGCAGGGGCGACAGTGTTGTCTTTGCAACGGATTGAGCATTCATGACTAGAGCGTTGCCTTCCATCTTATCCAGACCCATAAAAGCCGAACTTAAGGTTGAGTACACGGTTTGGAACAGAATTAGGGATGAAGCCAGCTTAACGAGAAAGCCCATTCCTGGCCTATTCAAGACGTAGACTGCAAAGACATCGGAGAATGCAAAGCATATAGTGAACATAGCGATGCTCAGCACTAGCTTGAATAGAAGCCCTGACCTGAGCATGTCTGCTACAAGTTGAGTCTTACCCTCCGCCCTGAGCTTGGCTGAAAACCTGGTTAAGGCTGAGCTCACACCGAAGTCTATGAAGCCTGTGAGGATAGCAGGTACGACCAAGGAGAGGGAGTACAAGCCGTAGTTTTCGGGTCCAAGAAGCCTAGCAACAACGATTGAGCCTATTGCCAGTATGACTAGTTGTAAGGCGTTTCCAGTGAAGAGGAAGAATCCCCCTCGAGTAGAATCCTCAGCGATCTCGGTAAGCTTTTCGGACATTGATTTTGCTCTATTCCTGATTGACGTGAGTTAGCGACGTAGCCCTCAGTATCCTTCTCGCTTTACGTGTTTCAGCAACTTGTTGATGGACTTTGGTTGGAGAGTTGATCTAAGAGCAGTTGGCAAAGAATTTCTCGCAACGGAGTCCTCCAGAACCTTCTCCAACAAACCTCTTAGCAGCAAGTGGGAAGGGTATTTCATTGGTAACTCGAAGCATTTGTCGGTTTGTATCGTCTCGCTCATATCGATTGTTTGAAGAAGGTTACTCAGCCTCTCTACTAGGTTGCTATCTCGGCCGAAAGCGTTGACGGTGATACCGTATGTTAGTTTCAAGGCTGTTTCTAAGGCGAATTTTGTATGCGTGTTTTCAGCCAGCTGTAAGGCTTGTTGATAGTACTGTGATGATAGGACGAAGGTGTAGTAGTCGCTGAGCGTGTACATCTGCTCCTTATACAAGCAATGAGCAGCGACCGCCACCAAGTCTGCGCAGGGCTGAAGCGTTTGGACCTTGAAACCGTGGATTCTAGCTTCGATTGAATGTTCGATCAGTGCGCTCTTGCCCAAATAGATGAAGCTAGAAGCAGCAACCTGCGTGGTTAAATCGACGTTTAGGCTGTGGTCAACGCTGAACATTGTTAAGCCGTAAAGATCCCTGCCTAAGGGTTTGAAGCCCTTCTTCTTTAGGATCTGAGAAGCTCTTGCAAGGTCTTCACTTGACCATAGAAGTATGTCGATGTCGGCTGGAGTGTATGGAAAAGGCTTCAAGGTCTTGAAGATCGTATAGTGTATGCCGGATTCCTCAAGTAGGCTGGAGGCTAGAGTGATTAAATCTAAGGTTTTCCTGTACTTATCCCTGTAACGTGAAAGCTGGACTTCGAGGCACGGATACTTTATGAGATTTGTTAAGGATTCTAAGAAGAGAAGAAGCATCTTGTTTCGTTCAGCCAGCTGGAGAAGGCTATAGGCTTTATTGAGCGGAGGAACTTTGCCTTCGATGAGCCCCGGTAGACCTATAGACTTAACAAGCGGTAGTATGTTTCCAAATATCTTCATTTGAATGTTGTTCATCTTGTCAATTTTTCCATGGCTTTTACTTGTTGTATGCTCAAAACCTTTTCTAGGGACTCGTTGATGCTCTTGTTAGTTGTGTCTAGTCTTTGGGCACATATAGCCAAAGCTATCCCGTCGTAGATCTTTAGTTGTTCACCCAAAGAGTTGGGGTTTGTTTCCCTCCTCCTTTTCGAGAGCTCAACGAGGGTTGCGGTTACGTAGATTTGGGTGTGAGCTTTGGACGACAAGGCTAGCAGAAACCTTGCCTCTACACTTTCGGGGTAGCGTTGATCGTTGGTTGTGAGTGAAACCCACGTTATGAAGTCGGGGACGTATCTCTCGGCTACAACCCAAGAGCCAAGCATGCTGGGCAGGGTGAATTTGAGCAGTATTATCGGAAGTGCGGAGGCGAACTCTAGAAGTTGCCAAAGCCTCTTGAGGCTTCTCGGAATTGTTATTCCATAATAGGGGTTGTTTGAGCCCTTGAAAGCGTTGAAATTAGATAGAAGCCTCGCTAGTAAGGAAGTAAACGTGTGGGTGCCCCTCATCCAGGAAAGTCTGACCTTAAACCCATTCCGATCGAGCCTTTTGGATAAGGCTCTTACGAGAGTGCTCTTACCTGAACCGTCAGGTCCAAAGAAACAAATTATGGGCATGAGATTATCGCTCTTGATCGCGTTAGATTTTTGTTATGGAAGAAATAATTTCGACGTCTATAGCCAGTCTGGGATAATCTGGTTGTTACTCTTAGCCCACTGCCAATAGCTACGAATCCCTTCATCTAGAGTTGTCTTTGGCGTCCAGTCTAGAGTCTCCTCCATAAGCTTTGTATTGGCGTACCCTCCCAGCGGATCTCCCTTGGGTTTAGGCTTAAATTCATAGGGCGCTTTTATGCCCGCGATCTCAGTCAAGGTCATAGCTAATTTGATTACAGAGGTGGGTTTTCCTGTGCCTATATTGATCACTCTTCCTACTGCTGACTGCTTCTCTGAAGCTAGTATCGTTGCCTCGGCTATGTCTTCGACATGAATGAAGTCTCTGACCTGGGAGCCGTCGGAAAAAATTGTTAAAGGTTTTCCCTTTAGGAGCTTCATTGCGAATATGGCTACCACCCAGCTGTGGCTTCCTTTCTTTGGAACCTGTGGAGACCCATAGATGCTGAAGTACCTTAGCGAAGTTGTCTTTAAACCATACAAATTGTAGAAGAGGAGGCATTCATACTCGCCCCAGAGCTTTGAATTGGCGTATGTGGAGATCGGGTCGGGTTTGGAGGATTCTAAGAATATTGGCGGAGCTCCGCCTTCTTCTCTAGGCTTATCACCATATACGGATGCTGAGGATGCAAATATGAATCTATTCACATTGTGATTCCTTGCAGCACTCAACAGATTGAAGGTTCCATATACGTTAGAATCGAAGTCTTCATGTGGGTTCCATATTGTTGCAGCCACATCGGCGAACGCGGCTTCGTGAAAGACAATGTCGACATCTTTAAGCGTTTGATCTACAACCATTTTGTCTTTGATGTTTCCTTTGATGAACTCCACACCATCTATGTCCTTGATTTCGAAGTGAGTGAGCTGGTCGAAAGGGTATGCGGAGAGATTGTCCAGAACCCTCACGGTGGCTCCTCGTTTTACAAGCTTCTTCACGATGTGGCTTCCTACAAGACCTGCTCCCCCAGTAACCAGAGCTACCTTTCCACTCCAATCCATAGATTATACCACTATAAAATCATGTGAATAACTTGCGGATGATCTTCAGGAGGTCTCCTCGATAGGGAAGTATTACCTGTTTCAGCTCTTTATGGCTGACCATCCTGACGCGCTGCACAACCTTTCTTTTTAGCCATATCATCCTAAAGTTTCTGACGACCCACAAGACCGATGATATCAACTCCACAGAATTCTGTCTATTCTTCTTATATAACCAGTAGAGGAGGTACAGCGAATACTCTAAAAGGGTGATGGTTAGTGCGGGGATTAACCTCTTTACCGAAAGGTTTTTGATCAGCATCTGCAGCCTATTGCGCTTGATCATAAAGTAGAATTCGGGCCTGAACGAATTCTCTGAGCGAGAGGTTTGGCTGACTTTATGGTAGATCTCGGAGGAGGGCATGTAGATTACCTTGTAGCCTCTGAAGTTTATCCTCCAAGCAAGATCTATTTCATCATAGCCGTAGAAGAAATCTTCGTCGAATAGTCCAACTTCTTCAAATATACTTTTTCGGAATAGCGTTAAGGCTGCAAAGACCATTACTGGTTTATCGTAACGCCCATCGTCGAATTCATTGGCACCGCGGGCGTAAACGGTGCCTGCGTAATCAACATATCTTCCAGCGGCAGCAACATTATCGAACCTGCCCCTATCGTAGAAGTTTAGGTATTTGGCGTCTGCTGCGGCAATAGATTTGTCCGCTTCCATTACTTCTACAAGTGGTGTCAGCCAGCCAGGTGACACCTTTGTATCATTGTTCAAGATCGCTACGTACTTTCCCCTAGCATGAATTATGCCTGTATTATAGCCACCTGTGGCACCCATGTTATGATTGTTCTGTATGATTCTTACGTTGAAGTTTTTCTTTACATATTGTACGCTGCCGTCTGACGAAGCGTTGTCGATAAAGAGTATCTCGATGCTCGGGTAGTCTGTTTTTTGAATGGAGTTTAGACATGTTGGAAGATGTGTTAAACCATTATAGTTCACAACGATCACACTTACTAAAGGAACTGACATTGCGCTCTAGAGCGCCCTAGCGGGCGGCTTAGCGGATGCATCATACTCTTCATCCAAACACTTCTTGGCATAAATATATGGTCTTCCACTCTTGATTACAATTCTAGTTTCGAATGCCTGTCTTGATAGATATTCGCATATTCTTCTTGTATCATCCATTTTGGAGTGACATTCTATTAGAATTTTTGTATTAGTCCTATTGAGTAGGTTCTGGGCTCCACTTAAGGCTTTAAGCTCTGATCCCTCTACATCCATTTTGACGAGCACGCTGGTCTTCCAGGAGAGCTTCAGCTTGCTGAGCAGATTATCCATTGTCTCACACTTTACGATCAACCTTCTTCTGCTTCGGTAAGGTATCAGTGAGTGAGCCGAAGTGTCATGTGAAACGTAAAGCTCTGTGAGTCCACCAGTATCAGATAGAGCTACATTCACTGGTATCACATTTTTGAGGCTGTTTAGAGCTACGTTTCTTAGCAGTAGTTGATAATTTTCGGGGTGTGGTTCTATCGTCACTATCGTGCCTTTACGACCTAGGATTCTTGTAGCCCTCACCGTGAATAGGCCGATATGTGCTCCTGCATCTATGAGAATTGTGTTAGGCTTAATATTCTGTTCTAGCCAATTATAGACCTTCTCAAAATAAATCTCGCTTAGAGCTTCCGTATCGCCTCTTACAAGTGGTCTGATGAGCATTCTATTCCCGTCTGGGAGAACAACACCAAATTTTATCTTTGAAAGAGCTTCAGTTAATACTGAAATCTTCCCGTCCTTTTCAGCTTTCTTTATTAAAGTATGAATAACATAAATAAGTAACCCCAGTATCCGACTTACGACTGCTGGCTTAAAAGAGTAGTGCATCGCCAAATCAGATGTCCAGTTCCATGAATTGAATGTATTTCAAACTAAAGTCAAGAGTGATTTTTGACTCAAAGTTCAAAGCCCGTCTTAACTGGATTTATCGGCGTAGCATAAGTCGGCTTCTCTTCTCTTTTGTGAAGCCATCAAATGGTAACCCCTTCTGAACCTCCTAAGGAAACGCGTGGTCGTTGAGACTTGTTGATGGTGTCGTATTGTTAGATACCACTTCGCGCCTAAGCTCGAACAACATCGTTCCGCCCTTTGTGCATGGAGGCCCTGGGTCTGGCACTGAAGATACGCCAAGTCTGCGGCGGGGCCTATCTCGAGTTCTTGAGCAGAAGAGCCGTGCAGTATAGGCGAGAGGAGTGTGGACATCGCAATCAGAGCATGCATGCAGACATCCTTAGACACGCTGGATTTTACGTAAAATTTCTTCATGGTGATGGTGTCGCCTAGGTATAATGGACAAAAGCCCCGGATCTCCTTGACGCGGATCATAACCTGATGATCTTTAACCATGTGTTTTTCTCTCCGGCTGCGGGCAGCCGATTCCGTAGTATCGGAAACCTTCCTTTATGGCCTCTGAAGAGTCAATAAACTGCCGTCCATCGACAATTACGGGCTTAGCATTCATTAGGTCTTTGACCCATCTTAGATTCTCTCTAAAGTTGTTCTTGAAGTAGTCGTGGTCGGTAGCCACGATCAAAGCGTCGGCATTGACCAACGCTTCTCTAAGGGACTCAACCCTTTCGGCGCCGAAAGTTTCAGAGCAGTGTGGGTCATAAGCGATAACAGTTGCGCCACGCCTTCTAAGCCCTACTATTATCTTCTGCGCTGGGCTAAACCTTGCATCGTCAATGTTAGCCTTGTAAGCTGTTCCAAGGATGGCTATTCTGCACCCCCTCACAGTCTTTCCCGTTTCCGCAAGTCCTTCAACGACTTTGTTGATCAGAATGGATGGCATGCGATCGTTTATTTCTCTCGCCTTCATGATGATGCTGGACTTGAAACATCCATGCCTTATTGGAAAGAGTAGCAAAAAGGGATCTTTAGGAAGGCATGGGCCTCCAACACCTGGGCCCGGTGTGTGGATGCTGACCCTCGGGTGCGTGTTCGCCAGTTTTATGACCTGTGTTATATCTGTGCATACGCGCTCGCATAGAAGGGCTAACTCGTTAGCGAATGCGATGTTGACGTCCCTGAATGCATTTTCTGCGAGTTTCGCAACTTCAGCCGTAGTGCAATCTGTAACGTGAATTGGGCCTTTGCAGACTGTCTTTAGGAGCTCGGCGGCTAGTTGTGCACTTTCGGTATCGTAGCCACCCACGATCCGAGGGTTATTTACTAGCTCCTTTAGGGTTCTGCCAGGGGCAATCCTTTCTGGGCAGTATGCGAGCCAAAAATTCTTGCCTGCCTTTAAGCCGCTTGTCTCAAGTAAGGGAGCTACGAAGTCCCTAGTAGTGCCTGGGGGGATCGTGCTCTCCACCACAATAAGCTTGCCCACAACGAGAGTCTCGACGACATTCTTGCAAGCTTCTTCGAGATGTGATAAGTTGGGTCTTTTATCATCGGTTATGGGTGTTGGAACACAGATTATGATCACATCGCTGACCGCAGTAGCGGACGTAGATTCCGATGTGGCCGTAAGAAGACCCTTATTAACAACTCTATTAACAAGCTGAGCAAGACCAGCCTCATTGATATGACTAATTCCCTTACGAATCACTTCAATAACCTTTGGCTTTACATCAACGCAGACGACTGGGAAACCAGCGTCAGCAAACAGTGCAGCGGTTGGAAGGCCCACACGACCTAATCCGATAATAGCTAATTTGGCATTCCTATGCCTTATTTTTTCTACGAAATTGGCTTTAGCCATTCTCATTTATCTCACAGATCCTAGGTCTTTTCTTTCTTAACTACGCTTTGAGATCCTTTATGCAAAGGTATGCTATTCCCCAACCGAAAGAGTTCCAAATCGTTCCGGGCCTAGACTCCAACTTGTCGTTAAAATTCCTTAACAGGAGATATAGTGCTTTGGAAAACTGCCCATTGATACGATCAAGCCAGTATGCCAGCATATATGGTATGAAGTAAGTTCCAACGATCTTAACCACCTTAAGGTCTGCTTCGCATAACACGTTAGACAGAGACTTTGGAGTATAGAATCGTTGATGTGTGGGGTCCCATCCCATCCACTCACGGCGTTTAAGCACCTTTCGTTGCATCGTAGCTTCCAAAAAATAGTTTATCGAATTTTGACTTTGCGTTGCTACCACACTCAAACCACCCTTCTTCAAAACTCTGGAAATCTGCTTTAGGAAGGCTTGATCCTCATCTAAGTGTTCAATAACGTCCGAGCACAGCACAAGGTCAAATGATTCGTCACGAAATGGCAGATATAGAGCGTCACAGATTATGCCATCAGCCTTGGATCCGGTATGCTCAAAAATATTCAGCTTCGCTGCTCGTACGCAAACTTGTTGCACATCCGTGAGAATTATCTCTTGGCAACCGCTTTTCGCGGTAGCCAAAGAGTAGAAACCTCCACCACAACCCACTTCAAGAACCTTCTTGCCACATGGGGGTGGAAACAGGCTTATAATTGCTCGCGCTCGTCGTGAATGGTAGTCGCTTCTGTACATCGTCAAATAATACTTAAGAAAAGTCCGTACATCCTTTATTGTCTGGTAGTAAGGTTCTTGAGCCAATGTACGATACCTATGTGATCCAATTCCATAAATGCTTACGTGCAATGGACTCAGCTGCTATTAAATGAAGCCGGAGGGTCATGGTTTCTGCATTCTATTGTTCATAATGCGTGATATGGTCGTTGCAAAATTTTCACATGTTTTCTCATAGTCAAATCGCTCCACCAATGGCTTTCCCCTTTCTCCTAGTTTTGTTCCTGTTGTAAGGTTCGATGTCAAAGCAAGCACTTTCTTTGCCACATCGCGAGGATTTGGATCCACAGTTGCTATTCCTTCCCCTTCGCTAAAGAGCGTATCTACCCATTTGTGCTTTGTCACTACGGTGGGTATACCCAGAGCGATTGCTTCTAATATCTTTAAAGGGACATTTAGATTTACGCTTGGAACCCTTTTTCTAGGCAAGACAAGGACGTGAAAGGTAGCTAGGTGTTCAAGAGCCTTCTCGTGAGACAAGTAACCAGTCATAACGACGTTTACATTGAGTTGTCTAATCAGTTGTCTTATTTTAGGTCTCTCAGGGCCATCACCTACAATCCATAATACAAAGTTCGGGTTTTCCTTTTGAAGAATCGACATTGCTTCCACCAGCACATTTAGTCCCTGCCACCATGTTAAACTACCGATAAATCCAACTCTAACTTCATTCAATGGTTTCGATGCCTTCCTAGCGATTCTCGCAATCTTTCTAAGACTTATACCCGGAGGACAAACTGTGAACGGAGTTCGATCAATACCGTATCTCAGCCGTATTTCTTGCGCCATAAGTTGTGTGTGAGTTACCACAAGATCCGATGATCTTATGGCGCACTTGTCTACAATTACAAAAAACGCTTCTATTACATGTTTGAATATGGGTCTCCTAATTTGATATGTTTCCACCTCTCCTTCGAACGAGGGAAACTTTAGCACCATAAGAGGCTTCAGTATCGGTTTTATAAATGTAAAACCACAAGCTAATAGCGACTCCCTAACATATACTACGTTTATCCTCTGAAACAGTTTTAGAACTACGGAAATCACAGCTACGGGGATAGAATAAACTAGCATTTCAAAATATACTAGAGGCACAGGTAGCTTAAGGAAGGGTAAGGGTATCGTCCTGACATTACTGGCAACTAATGCATTGAAATATTGTCGTTGGCTGAACATCTTCCTTACACTAACAAAGGATAAGCAGTAAACAAATTCCACGTAACTGGACAGAGTCATGATAAACTGTCTTTCGTTAATCGCATCTCCTGAGCATCCGAAAAAATAGGGGATAAATGCAAGAAGTCTAATTGGCGCGCTTTTTTCTGATGCCATAATGATTTCAGTTATTTGTTCATACTTTTGACGCGCGCGCTTGAACAAATCGCAATATTTCCTCATGAACTTCGTGTTTGGATTTATCTGTATTATCCATCATCTTTGAATGGAAAAATTTCGCGAAGATTTCACCAAATCTCATGAATGAGGTCACGTGTCTCTCAGAGTATATCGCTTTATCCCCCCTTTTCTCATATCTGTTTTTCAACACCTCCGGATTCGCCGTTAAAATCAAAAGTGAAGAGTCGCGTGGTATGAAACGCAAAAGAAACGTCTCTATCGACGCTAATTTTCCTTCAGTTAAGTCAAGAGTGTTAAAAATCCGTAAATCGGCTATAAGGTCAAGTAAATACCTTTCCGCCACAACACAGTACCCGATTCGATAAGGTATGACCGCAGCGAAAAGTGCCTTCATCAACACACTAAAGATCAATAGTGGAATCCAGAATTTAAGTCTTCTAACTATGTATGGATTAACATCCTTCATTACGTAACCATTTGGAAACTTCCTGTACACATACCCCCCTAACCTTATGAGTATCTGTTCAAGCACATATGAAAATAGGTGACTACTTCTGACCCAACACTTTCGTGATCTAAACCCTTGCACGTGCAACCACCTTATTAAAAACTCAATTTGCGTTGACTTTCCTACTCCTTCAGGTCCGTAGAACATTATCAGTCTAGGGATACCTTCTTGTCTCTTTTTCAAAGTACCATGAAAACCTGCGTCTTGCCAACTAGCTTTAGCTGAGAATACGCGTAAAATCCCTCACCAGTCTGAATGCCTCCAGGGGACTTCTTATATTTAGAAGTTTTCTTGCTATGTATGATGGCTTAAGAACTTTTGCGCGAACGTACTCTCTTTCGAACATTTCCTGAATGCCTCTAATCAGGTCGTAATCAAATTCCTCCGTCTTGACGTATACAAGGAAGGCTTCATCTATGTGCGAATACTGTTTCCTTTCTACGATTTGGTTGTAGAGGGGGCTGAACGGTATGCCTATGAAAATGTTAAACCAACAATAATCAGGATCTAATTCCTTTGCTAATTTGAGAGTTTTTTTCATATCCTCCATAGTTTCTCCCGGAATTCCTATCATAAAAGATAATCCTACCTTAATTTTTGTTTTTCTACACATGTTTACAGCTTTTTTGGTCTGTTCGACTGTTATACCCTTATTAATTAGATTCAAAACCCTTTGAGAACCTGATTCAGCACCAAACCAGATGGTTTCACAATAAGCTTTCTTCATTTTCTCCAAGAGCTTAGGATACACTAGGTCAACTCTACTTTCGCATACCCATACGAGGTCTAGGTGTCTTTCTAGGATGCCGTTGCATATGTCGGTTACTCTTTTGCTATTGATAGTGAAATTGTCTTCACGAAAGTAGATTCCTTTTGCTCCATAAGTATCGACTAGACGCTCTATTTCGTCGAGTACCCATGATGAGGAAAAGTAACGGAATCTTCTTCCCCAAATTGAATGGACGCTACAGAATGAGCAGTTAAACGTACAACCTCTGCTAGTATTTATACTCAAGGCGGGTTTCCGACTACAAACTTCAGTTCTTGGGTACTTAGCCATAGGTAGTAGCTCCAGCGCCGGGTGCGGCAAAGAATCCAGATTCTGAATAAACGGTCTTGAGCCCGTGAATACGGTATCGTTGGCTTTCCTATGCATGATACCCTTAATGTCTCTCTTATCGTCTCTCGTTAGTATCTTTCCTACTAGTTCGAGTAATGTGTGCTCTCCTTCTCCAATAACTATGAAGTCGACAAAGGGGTGTTGCAGTATCCTTTCGCGAAGGACAGTAGGATGTGGACCTCCAAATATAATTGGAATTGCCATTTCCTCTTTTACTTTTTTCGCTAAGTGAAGGCTAGAAAGATATGTTGTTGAAGTGCAAGTGAGCCCGACCATAGATGGATTGTATCTTTTGATCTTTTTTATTACATTGTCCTCGGGGATTCGCTCAAGGTAATTATCAATGATGCTCACTTCGTATCCATTCTTTCGCAATACAGCCGCCAAGTAGGCTAGGCCTAGCGGCGGGAGTTTTTCACCCTCAGTAAACGGTGAATTGGCCATCGGCTGCGGATTAACAAGCACTATATCCACTTTAATCCTCTCTACACTGCTTTAGCCTTTTTTCTAAAAGAAGTGCATTTAAGAAAAAAGACACCGTCCAGCTTGGGAAGAGAAATTTGAGGTAGCCGCTCCATATTGGATGTGATGCTTGGATCGCTCCTCTTAACATCGGTATCTCGGTTCCCATAAGCTGAAAAGACTCGATAAAACTATTCAGAGCAAAACCAGCTGAGAGAAAATGATTTTTACCGTAAATCTCAAATAGTCTCAGAAAAATAAACGCCATTTGAGCACACGCTGTTAAGCACACATATCTGTCAGAACATTCCCATTCCTGGTCAAATGCAGGAAATAATCGTTGACTTCGCGTATAAGTGGTCAAAACCCGAATAGCAGCATCATACGCTGCTTTAAGATAGCGTTCTTGGTTCAAGATAAGACCCGATTCAAGTAATCCTTCAATTGTGTAAGCGATTGTATGAGTAAGTGTGGCACAGTCAGGTAATGAACAGTTAGAAAACCAACCGTTTGGATGTTGGTCTTTGAGAACCCGGTTCAGGTTTCTAGTGGCACTTATCATATATTTTTTTTCGCCTGTAACAAGCCACAGTTGGAGGAGTGGCCACGCTACTCTGGAATGATAGCTTCTGGGTAGGTTATTATATTCAAAATGTCTAAATGCGCCATCTTCGCTTTGGACGGAGAGAAGCCAGTCAGCCGCCTTGATAGCAGCTAATAAATACTTCTGGTTTTTCGTGAGTTCGAATGCAGCAGACAAACCTTGGAGACACTGTCCTGTATTAAATACTATGGGTCCAATGGAATCTACAACTGTGAGCCCACGGAATGCTCCACTTGGAAGTTGATTATTTATGAGAAAATCAGCCATTTTGGTAATTCTTTCCAAGAGCCCTATCGAATGTTTCATTCGGTAGCAATTTACTAAGATCGGGATTGTGTAACCAGTCACTTCGGGATACGAAGCTTTCCATCCTTGCCTAAGGGAATACCCGTAGGACAACCCGCCGTCACAGGTCACATCTTGAGCTATACCCAGAAAACGTAGAGCCAGCTTGAGATGTTTTTCGTTTTGAAGATTCTGAGATCTAATCCTTAGTAAATCCTTAAGTATGATCCTAAAGTGAAGAGGGTTGTAAAAGTTCAAATCTTGCCGTAGATCCGTGTCAGACTTTTTGCGTAGCAGTTTGGGTTCAGACAGGAATTTACCCAGTTTCTCCCTTTAATCCCCATTCTGATGCTCTCATCGTCGACGAGCAATAACTTGAGCTTCTCCACAAAGTCTCTTAGGTCGAATGGGTTTGCGGTCAAACCTCCGCCTGACTCGTGAATTTGCTCCGCCTGCCCTCCTAGATTGAAAGCTACTACAGGTCTCGCTCTACTGAAACTTTCGATTATTGTGGTCGGGAACATTTCACTCCACAAGCTCGGTACGATACCGACTTTACACTCATCTAGGAGTCGCTTCTTGACATCTTCAGATACATACCCTCGATATACAAGGTTTTCACTTCTTTTAGATAGGTTTGTGGCTAAAGGTCCTGAGCCTATTACCTCAACAAGTGCTGTCCCTTCGAGCAGCTTAGCTATTGCAGGAAGCATATGGGCCCCTTTCACCTTAACCAGTCTTCCTACGAAGAGCACTTTGTTTTGGGAACTCTTGTTTCTTGCTGGCTGGTCTTCGAGAAACGTTCTAGGGAGGGGGTTCCATACGTGGTGCACATCAACCTCCATAGACCATCTGAGTAACTCGGCAAATCGGCGTGAGGGAGAGATAATTGCATCAAAGCTCCTAAGGAAACGTGCCCATCTGCCCATCGAGTACAAGATCTTCGAAGCGTCCAACACCTTATGCGCGATACTGCTTCTAAAGTGGATTAGGCATTTAGAGCAATGAGTGTTGAAGTACGGTTTATAGCAAGGTATCATCTCAGGTATTTGGACATATAGAGCTGTTGGGCATAGGTAACCGTAGTTGTGAGTTGTGAGGACGAGCTTCGAGCCGTGTTTTCTAGACAGCTTAACGAGAAGATCGGCATAGTATAGTTGAACCTCGTTGACATGCACTATGTCGGGTCTGATCTTTGAAAAGGCACGAATCAGCAGGTCTTTAAAATGGGCATGGACCGTGAAATAGTCTGACAACCTAACCTTGGGGTTCCCGCCCAGTTCTGTCCAGTCACCTCTGCCCCGTACACGGCATAACTTTACTACATGTACTCCTTCGATTCTAAGGGCCTCTGACACGGTGTCCACATATCGCTCGGCTCCCCCGCCGGAGCCATGATCGTTATAAAGGAGCACCTTCACGCTCAAGACCTCGTTTGCCTACCCATCTTCAGGCTCTGAAGTTCCGTTCTTGGCACTCTGTTATCCACCGTTGTTGAAAGGAATTGTATAGGAGGCAAGGCTATTAATTCTAATCGTGCGTTTTACCATTTAGGCGTCAATTTTTGTAAGATCCAATAGTGGAAACTGATAGTTCTCGTAAGGATTCTCGTAGCAGGGTTTCTGAAAATTATGTAATGCATGCCCTTATACAAGGATGGCGTCTCGTTTGTGTTTACAAAGAGAGGAAAAAACCACCTAAAGTTGTTAAGCCTAAAGTACTGCGCATGTTTAATTGCTACTAACGTACCGCAACATTCGTATTGAAGGCTTCTTGAAAGGAACGCTAAAAGTCTTCTGGGATTGTGGTGCTTTATGCTCAATGAACAACTTATAATTCTATATTTCTTCCGAAGGGCTCTCACAGAGAAATCTAGATCCTCATAACCATAAAGGCGTTCGTCAAACCCACCTATTTTCACAAAGTCATTCTTCCATAAAGCCATAAAACCAGTTGAGATAAACTTAAACTTGAAAAAGAAATTTTCAACACCCATTCCTACTATAGCTTTCTCATTCCTTAAGACTTTATTAATTACATCTAAGAGTAATTTAGGGTCAAAAACAAGGTCATCATCAATAAACAGTAAGATGTCACCGCTGGCTTTTGTCGCACCTAAATTTCTGGCTCGCGCTACAGGTCTTTCTTTCCTCACAATTACTATTTCGGCGTCCTTAAATTGCTTAATGGCATCTTCAATTAATTTAAGAACCATAAGTTTCCCATTCTTGATTGTGGGTATGACTACAGAAACGCGCACATCTGTAGACATACGCAAGTTGTACTTCCTATCACACAAGACAGATTATCCTTTATTGCTGGATATCTCTTCGTAGAGCTTATAATATCTTTCAGCTGCAACATTCCAAGTAAAACCTTTTAGGAGAATTCGTTGTAAACCTCTATTCATAAGAATGCTAGATAACTTTTTATCGACCAGGACTTTGACTATCTTTTCCGCTAAATCACTGGGACATTTTGGTTTAAAGAGCAAACCCGAATCGCCTATAATTTCAGGAAAAGTTGCACAATCACTCGCTACTACAGGGGTTCCACAAGCCATGGCTTCTATAACAGCAAGCCCGAAACTTTCTAACAGTGATGTGCGCACAAATACATCTGAAGCTCTATATAAGTAAGGTAGTTTTTCCTGAGGTATCCATACAGCTGAAATTTTCACGTTCTTTAATTGCTTAACAAGTTTCAACTTAGTATGGAAACTATTTAAATAGGATCTATTAACAGCTCTACCCTTTATGAGGAAAAAAGCGTTAGGAAGATCCTTAGTTATCATCGGTATAGCATCAAGCAAGGTGGCTAGGTCTTTTTCCGGAGTTATCCTATCATTCCACAGAACGATTTTAGCGTTCATCGGCAAACCAAGTTCTCTTCGAGCATGCGATTTAGATATCGATGGATTAAACAGATTTATATTAACACCATGATGTATCACCTTGGATTTAATGCCGAATTTATTATAAATTTCATGTGCTACAAAATTAGACGGAGCGATAACCGCATCTACATTACTACATACATCGGTGATAACGTTACTAGGCGCAGAATAGGCATGTAGCACGAAAATCTTGGATTTGCTGATGTTAATTAACCTCTTTGTTAAACCGTGGAAACCATTTAGATGAAACACATCGAACCGATGAATAAAACCTCCTAAGTAAGAGGAGGGAAACATTAACATATTAAACAAACCGAACGGTCTAATCCTCGCACATAAGCGGCCTCTCAACTTGTATTGCGTCGCGTAGTAGAGCAAAATGGCTGAAAAAACATCCAAGGTGATATCTAGTCTGTCATATTTGCACAGTGCTGAGACTAGGTCGAGATTATAGCTTACTAAGACACCACCTGTTGATTGAAAATATATATTTAACCTATTCATTTTATGCTCGAAAAGAAGACTATATGAATACCGCTATCGTAAGCAATATTTACGGGCAAATTCGTCAAGTAAGGTCTGATATCTTTAGGCCAAATATACGTCGTCTCTGGAAATACCTCTCCGTTTTCAATAATTCTGTCTACAGCGTAACGTCCACTCAGGGGGGCTGAGGGAGGAACTACTTTTCCTTCAGTATAATTTAGATAGAGAAAGCCTGAGGAGATTCCATGTGATACTACAAGCTTCTTGTCGACAGGGATGATGCCGATTAGAGTACATGATTGGATGTAACTCTCCATGCTCCCTGAAAGCTTGCTGGTCATCATCAAACTCGGCTCAGGAGATAGCATCGGATCGGTTACAGCTACTCCAGAGAATGTTATCATCAAAATTATGATTATTGTAGCTAACGCTTTAGATGATCTTAACACTTTTGTTCCGATGGTAGCGGCTGCTGGTACTAGAAGAGCAAAAGCTGGATACATGGAAGTATGGAAACCTCCAGCACGAACCACTGCTGCTGCTATAAATCCTAGTAATAAAAATGTCCCCCCAACTGCGAATAGCGTAAACGTTAGAGTACCTCCTAATGCCTTTCTTTTTATAGTACTATAAAGCGCCAATGCAGAGGCCATAGATATAGGAGTGCCCCAAGCATATGCGTTGATTGGATTAACTGTTCGCTCATAGGCTAGTACGACTCCTCCTCCCCCAGGTTCAAAACTAAACATTTCTTTTGTAAAAGACATCAAGGAAGGCATGATGCTCTCCATGTAACTCATGGTGTATATTATTCTTGTCAAAGTTATCACAGCAAAGACCGCAAGAGCTGTGCGAAGTTGCCTACTTCTATAAGAGAAACGTACTCGCTCATCGCTTAGCCCTCCCACAGAGCCAATAGTCATCATGCCTAGCACCAAAAAAGTCCCAATTGCAGCAGAAGTATGGAAGAAGATGGCTACCGTGTATGTTATGTTAGCTAAAACAATATTAGAGATTCCAGAGTTATTCCTCAACGCCTTTATTAACGCCAAGGCAGATACAAGCATAAGTAGGTTTCCAATCCACTTCGACCCATGTATTACGAGGTTGGTCGGCGGCATTAAGGAAAATATGAAGACAGCAAAAGCTCCAATGACCCAGTTTCCACTAATTTGCTTTGTTAAAGTGTACAGCACTATATCGTAGGCAACTATCAGAGGTAAAAAGATTACCCACTCGCATATACCACTGGTGTAAGGGACAGAAGTCAATAATGAAACGATAACGAACAGACCTACGTCCATTGGAAACGGATTGTATATAGGGTTGAGAACTCCTTTAGCAGGATCCCATGAACCCTCTCGATCCAACATGACCATTGCAACAGTTCTCTCTCCTAAATTTATAGGGGAGGGCGGGGAGTACAGAATTGTCATATGATACATTATTAGGGAGAAGAGGACAAACCACTGCCATTTTCTCTGATCTGATTCAGGCGATAGTCGTAAAATGTAAAGCAAGATACCTGCCATAAGCGGAACTAGAACGGTACTAGTCACATTCACTTTAAACCAAGTTATGTTAGAGAAGAGAAAAGTCAGTGTTACTAACGACGGCAAGCTGATCATCATGAGTTTAAACATTCCATTCGAAACCGACTTTCCACTTCTTTCCTTCTTCGATCTCTCCGAGAACATTAAGATGATCAAATAGACTGGAATCAGACATAGTGTGAATATTACGAGCGCTCCACTGAAACTTAGCATCGCTACTCCAGATCTAACCTACACTCTTGTATACTTCTTCAACCCTGACACAATTCTCTGCCCAACTGTATCGCTCTTCCACCAACGCCCTTCCCTTCTCTCCCAAGGCTTTCCTCAACCCTTGATCGGTGAGTAAAACAGTCATAAAACGGGCAGTATTCCCAAGATCCCCAAAGTCTGTCAGAAAGCCCACTTCGCCATGATTCAAAACGTAGGCGGTTCCACCCCCACGAGACGCGATCACCGGCACCCCACAAGCCATGGCCTCCAGCACCACCGTGGGAAGTCCCTCATAAACAGAGGTCAACAAGAAGACATCTGCCGCCGCATACGCAGAATAGATGTCTCTCTCATTAACTTCACCCACAAAAAACACCTTATCATCTAGTCCAAACTTATGACAAAGTTCCCTTAGAAAGGAGGAATAACCATAATCTCTCCCAACAACGACCAGTACTGCATCAGGCACCTCCTTGATAACCAAATGGAAACTAGCCAAAGCCAGATCCAAACCCTTGTTCCAATCCACGCGACCTACACAAAGTATTACTTGTCTTTCTGAAGGGATAGCATATGTGTTAAGGAAGGCTTCTGGCGACGGAAGTCTCTTGAACCTTTCGATGTCTATAGAATTCGGAATTATCCATGTCCTCTCCCGCTGAGCTCCAAGCGCGAGCAGAGTATCTCTAGTCTCAGGCGTTAAGGCAATAAGCGCATCAAGGAGCCTTATGTTAACGCCCCCAAGAGTATGATCATAGATCTTCTTTACTAGGGCGTCAGTTATGGATCGATATGGATAAATTCCGTGAGTCGTCATGACAACGCTGTCTCCTCCTAACTTGCGACAGAAACCGAACAGGTTCGCCCATTGAACTCTATATCCGTGTACATGCACCATGTCGTAGGCGTTAGTTGATAAAAGGGAGGCAAATTTATGTCCCCTTTTAACAACTATTCTACCATTCTCATACGTTAGATTTCGACCTCCTTCAGTGGTAAGGATGTCAACTTGATGTCCTCTTCTAGCCAGATATTTGGAAAGGCCTTCTATATGTCTTTCAACTCCACCTTTCACAGATGTAAAAGTCGGATGAACTTGGAGAATCCTCACTCAATCATCTCAGGACAAAGCTCACTTATAAGGCTCACAACAGTTCTTCGCACTGCATCATAACTGTTCCTAGCAGGCTTCCAGCCTAAACCTTTAATCTTTGAGATATTAAGGAACATAAATTTCAAATCACCCAACCAACCTCTGCCATCAGTCGTTGCAGGCATCATTTCATAAGGAATCCCCTTCTTGCCCATTTCGCCCGTGACAATATCAGCGATTTCCTTAACACTAATCCAATCGTCATTGCCGATATTGTATACGTCTACACTACAGTTGAGACTATCACAGACTTTAAGAATAGCCTCAACCGCGTCATCAACATAAAGGAAACTCCTCCTTTGGGTTCCGTCCCCAAGTATCTGTAACCGTCCAGAATTCTTCTTAAGCTTCATAACAAAATCATAAATGACACCATGCCTACTTCTCGGACCAACAATGTTAGCAAAACGGAGAGATACAGCTCTAAACCCATAAAGTTTCGCGAATGTGTTAAGAAGATTTTCTCCAGCAAGCTTGACGGCGCCATACACGTTAATCGGTGTAGAATGGGGATAGACCTCGCTTACTGGTAGCTCTGAAACATCTCCATACACAGCAGAGCTGGACGCGAAGACCAGAGCTTCTATATTCCTCGATTGCCTAACGGCGTCTAACAGATTGAACGTAGTTAACAGATTTTCTTCAAAGTGAACCCTAGGGTTGACAGTGCTCACCCTGACTTCAGGATTAGCAGCAAAATGGAAAACAACAGATGCTTCCTTGACACATTTTAGCAGTTCACCGTGATGTTTTAGATCGATGCGGCGAAAAGAGACGCTGGGATTCTCCAGATGATGCCTTATGTTTTTTATGTTCCCACTGGACAGGTTATCTATTGCCACAACCTTATATCCTCTTGAAACTAGTTTGTCAACCAAATGACTGCCTATAAATCCAGCACCACCCGTGACGAGAGCTGTAGTCGACATTACAACATCAATTTCTCGAATGGAGTGCAGCAAGCACCAACGCGAGTTGTTCCGTCGACCTTTTCCACGTTTTCTTTGAGGCTTTGCTATAACCAATCTTTACTTTTTCAAACATTTGGTTAGATTTTTGAACAAAGAACCGAAAGTTTGAGCATAGTTGTATGGTGTCGACACTAAAGTAGTACAGTCTCAATTAAAGCCTCAGGAATATATGTCGCTATCGTGTGTTTTAATTGTCGTAGGCTTACCAGTACATATGTTGAAGACATCATCGGTTGCATCGGTCTTTAGGGCCAGCATTGTTGCCTCAACATCATCATCCACATATATGAAATCTCTAGTTTGATGCCCGTCTCCGTATATTATTAGGGGCTTGTTGTCCAAACTATCCTTTACGAACTTAGCTACAACACCGCTGTACGGGCTACCCATCTGTCTTGGTCCGTATACGTTTGAGTACCTCAGTATCATCGAGTTAAGCCCGTAGCTCTTACGGAAAGCCATGCAGAAGCACTCTGCTGACACCTTTGATGCAGCATAAGGCGAAATCGGCTTCAAAGGATAACCCTCCCTTAGAGGTAACGGATTATCCTCTCCATAGACCGCCATTGATGATGCATATACAAATCTTTCAATACCTTTTCTTGCCGCCGCCTCTAGGAGGTTAAGCGTTCCAGCCAAATTGACGTCATAGGTCTCGAAAGGGCTTTCCACAGAGTCTTTGGTACTGATCAAAGCCGCGAGGTGTATTACGGTGTCGGCTCTGCCTACGGCCTTCTTCACAACCATCTCATCCCTGATATCTCCGGCAATAAGCTCAAATCTTTCACTCTTCATGTGGTGATTGACATTATCCAATTTCCCGGTCCTGAAGTTGTCTAGGACTGTTACCCCAAATCCTTCTCCCATGAGTCTATCGACTAGATGACTACCAATGAACCCGGCGCCGCCCATAACTAGTATTGTCGGGTATTTCACGTTTATCTCAAACAGTGACTGCTGACTTAGTCGTGGCAGCAACGCGGTCAATTGAATCTGCTGGTCCAAATACTCTCACCATAGAGCCCTCGTTGACTTCAAGTTCAGGGTAAGGTATTGAGGGAATTCCTGAAGAATCGTACACCAAGGTGACTATGACCCCGCTGGCGTTGATCTCCGAGACAGTGACTGTCCTTCTCAGCCGTATAGTGGAATGGACCGCCGAGCCCGTTTCAAGGAACTTGGGAGAGCATATCCCTTCCCCGTTCCTGAGCCTTTCAATCGTCAATTCGGCTATTCTGGTCCCCGCATGGCCATCCCCAATTGGATTCGTCCAAGACGTTTGATATCCATCATTGTTGACCATTCTCGTACTTCTCGAAAGAGCTGGGCGCAAAGCGCAGTGAACCCGCCCTGAAAATCTGATGTCGTTCAATACCTGTTTGGACACGCTTACTATCTCATTCCTATCAACACCTACCAAAACGTTCCAGCCATGCCATACGGTCTCGGGTCTTTCAGTGTTGCATCTTAAGGTCACTGTTGGAACGTTGACCGCCATTGCCTCCTCCTGCACACCTCCCGAGTCTGTGAGCACGAGATTCATCATGCTCAGGAGGTTCAGGAACTCTATGTAGCCAAGGGGCTTCGTCAACAAGACGTTCTTGAAACTCTTCAGCCTATTCAGAAGCCCAAACTCCACGAGTCTCTTCGTGGTCCGGGGGTGGATGGGGAAGACTATTCTCCAATTCGGACTTAGGAGCCGTAATGCACCCACAATTTCGGTCAACCTTTCTCTTGAGTCCGTGTTCTCAGCCCTATGTACGGTAAGAAGAATGTTGACTAAACGGGTATCAAGCCGAAACTTCGTGGCGACCCTTGCTCTTACCTTGTCAGTGATGACCTTCTTCACCATATCCACAATTGTGTTTCCGGTAATGAAGATCCTGCTTGGTGGCACTCCTTCATACAAGAGGTTTATTGCCGCATTTGGTGTGGGAGCAAAGTTCAGCTCAGCACAATCGGCAGCAAGTGTCCTATTTATCTCCTCAGGCATCATCCTATCGTAGCTCCGTAAGCCAGCCTCCACATGTCCGAAGATGATATGCTCCTTTATCGCCGTCAGACCTGTTGCGAGAACGGTGTTGGTATCCCCTTCAGCTAGTACGGCGTCGGGCCTGTCTTCGCGGAAGACCTTGTCTAGACCAAGCATAACTTTAGAGGTCTGCTCCGTGTGGCTGCCCGAGCGCACGTCGAGATTCGCATCGGGCTCCGGAAGCTGAAGCTCTTCAAAGAAGATCCTGCTCATATTGTAGTCATAATGCTGACCGCTCCATACAAACTTCAACTCTACCCCACTCATTCTTTTAAAAGCCTCAATTACTGGGGCCATCTTGATTGCTTCAGGCCTCGTCCCAGCGACGCAGACGATTTTTTGCTTTCTCACTGATTCAAGGTCTCCAGCAGGCACTTTTCCATGATTCTAGCCGAGTTTTCCCACGTCATAGTCTTGGCCAGCTCACGCCCTTTCTCAGCCTTCTCGATGAAAGGCGTAGGATCCTTGTAGAAAGACTCCAGCACGCTCGAGTACGCTTCAGCATCGTTGACAAACTCAAGATACTGCCAACAAAGAAGCGCCTCGGGTATCGGTGACGCTAGAACCGGTTTCCCCTGAGAGAGATATTCCCAGATCTTGTTTGGTCCCGCGTAGTAGCCAGTAGGATTCTTGACATCGTGAGGTAGAGCGCCTAGATCCATGGCGGAGACGTACTTAGGCACTTCATCATACGGTACAAAGCCCGTGTAGAAAACTGAGTCAGTGAGCCCGAGATCTGCCACCCATCGTCGCACGTTGGAAAGGTAGTCACTATGCAGATTTCCACCCACCAACAGGAGCTTAGCGGGAATGCCACGCTTCTTTGCCATTCTTAAACCGCCTAGAAGGGGCTTTAGATTGAGCCAGAAGGCCAGGCTACCCACGTAGCCCAGGAGAACGTCGTCTTTTGTCAATCTCAGATTTTCCCTCATCTCGTTCCCATCATGGTCCTTGAAGAATTCCTCGCCTACACCGTTCGGTAAATAGGACGGTGATCCAGCGCCTAGCCTTCTAGCATATTCTAGGAGCGCGTGTGAGGCAACAGTTGTCTTCCGACAGTTCATCAAGATGATCTTGAGCATACCTTCAAGAAAGGAAGCCAGAGCTTTGCCGGGTAATGAACACGGTGGAACGATGTATCCTGCAGCTGAAACCGGAAAGTAATCAGGCAGATCGAATAGGATTGGGAGCTTATCATCCTTTACGAGACTGTGAATGAAGCACGGAGACAGATTTGAAAGGACAACTAGATCGATGCACTCCTTTCGCACAAGTTTATGAACGAAGCCTGAGTGGAAAGCCATGTTCACCAGATAGTAGAGTGACAAAGGCTTGAACTGGAGATCTTGAAGTTCATGAACCGCGACGCTTGTGTTAAGTTGCTTCTCATATAGCTTGAACCGCACAACGTGAACCTCAAATTGGTCTTGAGAATTGATCCTCTCGAAAATGTGGTTGAGCCTCTGAGGGAAGGGGTGACCCACGTAGTCGCTACTCGGTATCAAAAGCACACGATACATCTGAAACGTTACCGTGGAGCGATTCTATGCGGCATTCCTGTCAGCACTTCAGGCATTAAACTCCCGATTTCCGGGAATTCTTGATTATCGCCTGCTCGTAGCATAAGACAGACAACTTCCGATTAGACCGGCGCTTCCTGTTACTGGGATCTTCAAAGTCGAAGCTTCACGGTTATCCAGAGGTGTAGGGAGCGGTATGGCTCCTCGACGCCTTCTCTGAATAGGAGGAATTCAAGCTTCATTTTTTCGCCGGCTTTCATGGGGGTGAACGTGAAGTTTTCTTCCCATTTCATTTCATGGCTTAACTTTATACTATCAATCGTTTCGATAGTTTCGTTCTCTAATCGGACAACGATAGTGTAAGCGATCTCCCCGTATTCATGGTTGGCGACTCCAAGTATCACGGTTCCGCTCTCTCCAAGGGTTAGGTTCGTCGGGTAGCCCTCAAGCTTCCGGTCGGGTCCCAACACATAGAACTCAGTAAACTTCTCGTCAGCTCTCGGAGCAGATGCTAAGCAAGCCGTTAAGCCTCCGACAACAACGATTCCTGCAATCAGTCCACTAGCCACGAGCTTGTCTAACCTGCTGATTTTCTGCCATCGGGGCAGACTGAAGGAGAAAGACAGGGCAAAACCTTCTCCGGCGTGTAGAGCTTTCCTTCTGAACGCGGCAACGACTGAGAGCAAGAGGACGAATATGAACAGGGACAAGAGGATTGGAAAGAGGCGTATGCCCCATGGCGTATAGTTCAAGGCTAGTCCGATAATTGGCACGACAGCCAGGCTAAGCCCTATGCTTAGCGCGAGCCTCTCTACTCCCTCCAAGTCTGCTTTCTTGGGGAAGAGCGCGCAAACCAGTACGTATCCCGGAAATAGGAGCACAAATGGGACCCCCATCGCTACTCGGAGCACGTCTAACCCGGAAAACTGAAGGGCCTCAGTGAAGGCGATGATGGCTACAAGAAGGGCTGAGATACCGTCCACAAAGACAAGGTCTCCTCCTAAGCCAATCACCGACCGTGGCGTGAAGCCTGACTTGCCAGCTCCCTCTGCGGGCATACCCAGTTGGGTAACGTGCTTCTTGACTTGCCCGGAAGCCTTGGACCTTGACTGTCTCATCTAAGTCGCCGAAGGGTCAATCGAGCCAGGAACACGGCAAGCCTAGTCAACATTGAAGCCAAAGTGAAGGGACCTATGGAAACAGAACTGCAAGACCTTGCTTGTCATTCGATGCACCTTTTTAGATCCTATCCATGCTAGAGACCTCTAGCCAAAGTGTAAAGTATGATGTTTCCGAAGCCGTGGGCTAGCACCGGAGATGTCAGACTGGTTGTCTTGATCATCAGATATCCGAAGACCACTCCCGCCGCATAGGCGAATACGACTTCGAGGGGGTTGAGCCATCCTATGTGGAATATCGAGAAGATGAGCGAGGTGAGGTGGATCGCCTGCCATCTCGGCATCAGGGCGTGCATGTGGGTCTGGAGCACGCCTCTGAACAGAAGTTCCTCTGTTATGCCCACGAAGACGGTCATGGTGACCACCAGGTAGAGGATGTTGTGAATGATGTTGGGACCGATTCTGACTAGTTGGGGTTGTAGGATATAGTACTCGACGACGCCAAGGATCGCTCCCACAAGCAGTCCTGCAAAGATTTGGAGCGGGAGTCTGACGGTGCCTCGGGTGAAGCCGATCTTTGTCAGAGAGACCTTTCTGTACCATACGTAGAGCACTGTCACGCTCATGATCAGGGTGTATATTGCTGGGAGGATTGCGGCGGACTGCAGGAGGTTGACTGGGAATGGGGAGAAGACGATCCTCGTCGCGAACAGGAGACCGCACGCCTCCAGCACGACCCTCACGTCTTCGCCTTTTCCAGCGAGCAGCACTCCAGCAACGGGTAGCGCTATCAGACCGGTGAACGCCAGCGCCAGACCGTACCAGGCTAGGGCGCTGTTGAGCACGAGCTCCTCGAAGAGCGCCAGAACGACGACGAGATAGAGGAGTCGAAAGGGGGTGGAGCCTCTGAAGCCGTTAAAGGCGAGCATTAGAAGCCCTATCGCCGCGAACGCGAGGTTGGATATGAAGAGGAGCTCATAGGTGTAGCCCAACAGCCGCAACAGTATGAAGTACGACAGGGCGGAGAGCAGGACGAAGGAAGAGGAGGCTAGGATGAGGTCTGAGGGGAATGTGCGGATGCGAGCCGAGTTCAACGGCGGTCTCAGGAGCGGGTGTGCTGAGTGAGGCTTCTGCGTCAAATGGCGGGTTTGCCTAGTTTTTAAGTGGCTGGGTCCGTGCTTTCAGGGGTTGTAGTCTGGGTCTCTCGCTCGGTTTAGAAGAGGATGTCCCAGACCCTGAACGCGACGATGAGCATGAAGAGTATCACGAGCAACGCCGTCAGCGGCAGCCAGCTCCTCCTTAGCTCCTCAAGTACCCTCTTGGTCCCGCCGTAGGCTGGATCCGAGAGCTCTAGGTAGGAGAGCATCCCTATCGCGATGAGGCTGATTGCGAGTTGCCCGGTAAGCAGTGCGCTGGCATAGACTTCTAATAGGCTGGTGGTGCCGAGCATGGTTGTACCCAGCACTGTGGTGCCTAGGACCGTTGTTCCTAGGACTGTGGTTCCGAGCACGGTGGTGCCCAGGATGGTGGTTCCTAGGACTGTGGAGAGGCCATACAGGGCAGGCTTGATGTCGAGTAGGCTGAGTAGCCCAGCTAACCCCACGTATGATAGCAGGATTAGAGGGAGACCTCTACTACGCCTCATCCTGATCGGATTCTGAATCTAGTTTTGGGGTACTTAAGATTTGCTCACGTCGGTCTGCTTCTGCTGCGTTGCGGTGCTGGCGGTCTCTGGGGTGGTTGTTACACTGCTCGGTGGGGAGATATCCTCGATCGGTGCGGGTGGAGGTGTCGTGGCCATGGTCCACCCGATCCAGGCGAGGATTCCCAGCAGGGCTGCCACGGCGAGGAAGGCTGTTATCTGAAGGACTATCGTGGCGAACGCGTACAGGAGCCACCCGTAGACGATGATGCCGACAACACTGCCAGCAAGGATAGATGCGCCTGTCACTCGATCCTTATCCAGAACACCTCACCTCCATTCACTAGTGATTGGTTGCTTGGCATCTTTGTTTCATGCATATTAGTTAGGGTCACCTTTCCTGATCTAGCTCTTACGCTGGTTGCTTGAACATGGTTGATGTATTCATCCATGAGACGCCGAGGTAGAGGATGTAGCCCTGCTCTTTCAGCCAAACCCTCAGACGGGGACACCAATTAAAGACATCCCGGGCGGAATACGTGGATGAGAGCTCCTCAGCCCTCTTCAGTCCGGCTTGATTGGCCCTGGCTCCGAAGCTGGCTCTCAGCTTCTCGAATATCTCGAGGAGCATACCAACCACCTTTCCATTCACGATTCTGCCTCCAACTCTCGTGTACCACATGGAAGCCCTGTAGAAGGCCTTCTCAACAACTCTCAGCCTTCTCCATCTGCCGTTTCGAAGTCCGCAGCGCAGACAGCGTTGGAGAGTGCCAAAGTCTGGTGGCACACACGTAGGTGCGAGTTTCATCGGGGGCTCTCCACCTTTTTCGCCGCCGCCTGCTTGACGTAGACCAGCCGGACCTCAGCCGCGTCTTCCTTGACTTCCAGAGCGAAGGGCGTCTCGGGGGTGATGTTGTGAAGGTCTCTGATGTCCGGGGGGACGCGTAGGTACAGGGTGTTCTTGCTCTTGGTCGGTTTGATTTTAAGCGGCAAACCATCCTCACTCCAAGCAGTAGCTAAGCGATCCTAGAACTTGGCGATCAGGGCTTATGAAGGGGTACGAACCCTGTTTTCTAACTTTGTTTTCTAACTTTGAGTCCTTACCATCGGTTCTGGGACGGCTATAAGGCAGGAGGGTTATGCTTCATCGCGTGCTGGCAGATGCCGGAGTGCTTAGAAACGCCTGAGGGGAAGCCCGACAGGCTCGACGAGTTCTTGTCCTACCTAGCCGCCGACGGCGGGTGGCGCAGCCTCGAGGAGGCGGCTGAGGCCATCCGTGTGACAAGAAGTGAGGTTCTGATGGTTGCACGCTTCTTCTCGAGGTTCGGCTTCG
>Ga0315314_1000725_pt1 | contig 33286 bp, 38 predicted proteins | sample TDP9_MG_FD_203631 | JGI IMG/M metagenome (GOLD analysis project Ga0315314, IMG submission 203631) | Freshwater sediment microbial communities from Lake Towuti, South Sulawesi, Indonesia - TDP9 | ecosystem: Environmental > Aquatic > Freshwater > Lake > Sediment | place: Indonesia: South Sulawesi... | reverse complement strand
ATATTTGAGTGGTTTGAATACCTCTACAATGAAATAAAGAAGATAGAGCGAAGAGGTGTCAAGAATGTTTGATGTACCGACATTGCAGACTGTTTCTATAGTTATTGCCTCTGGGAGTGTTGTGTTAGCAGCCATCTACTATGTTCTACAGATTAGACATCAGACCAAATTGAGGCAAACGGACCTTGTCATGAGGCTATATTCGGCTTTCACAAGCGAGGAATTTGTGAAGGCGGGAATGATTGTCGGTTATCTGGAATATAAAGACTATAACAACTTTCTAGAGAAGTATGGTTCGCCAAGTGCTGACAAACCAGTATGGGTAGCAATCAACATGATCGGCAATTTCTTCAATGAAGTCGGCATTCTTCTGCACAGAAAGGTTATACACATTGAATTTGTTGATGAACTCATCGGTTATAGAGTTGCCTTTTTTTGGGAGAAACTGAAGCCTTTGATGGAAGGCTGGAGAAAACAGCTTAATCCTCAAGTTGCCAGATGGTTCGAATACCTCTACAAGGAAATGAAGAAAAGAGAACAGAAAGGTGTTAAGAATGGTTGACATACAGACGCTGCAGACTGTTTCCATAGTAATAGCTTCTGCAGGCATATTGGTTGCAGCCATTTACTATGTTCTACAAATTCGGCATCAGACCAGAATGCGACAAACAGACCTTGTTATGAGACTGTACTCAACTTTCGGTAGCGATGAATTTCTGAAAGCAATTATGAAGGTTAGGACCAGTGAATTTAAAGACTATAATGACTACGTGAGAAATTGGCCAGAAGCACCTAAACTCGGCGTATTCTTTGAAGGAATAGGCGTTCTTCTGCATAGAAAACTTGTAGATATTAGTCTCGTTGACGACCTCTTCAGCGGACCAATCAAACAGGTCTGGGAAATAATTAAACCTGCAATAGAGGACGGTAGAAAAAAATTAAGTTATCCACAGTTTTTTGAGTGGTTTGAATATGTCTACAATGAAATGAAGAAAAGAGAGCAAACACTCCAACCATCAACCCCTTGACCCTAATAACCATCCTTTTTCTTAATGTTTCCATAGCACGCGCAAAAATATATGATAGAGAGGTAAGTAGACTTTACTTATGGTCGAATTTCCTAAAAGAGTCTACACCATAGAAGAGGTAGAAAGAGCCCGAGAACTGATAAAAAAGGGACACAAACATCGCCTAAGAATCAAGGGAAGCCCAGAGTTCAAACAAAAAGTAAACGAAGCATTGGACCTCATAAGGACTGCCCAATACCACGATTTCCTCCGCACCTACATCAAACAAGTCATCGAAATCGAAGGGGTCAGCCAACTCCGAGAATCAGAAATCGCTGTTTGGGCAAACAAATACGCTATAGAGGACCCAATTGAAGGCGCTGGCTTCCTAATCCAGAAAGCTCAACAAATGAAAGACTACATCGAAGGCAGGCTCTACTACGACAAAGCAGAAATAAACGCGGTCAGGAGACGCATCCAATTCTTAGAAACACTAAGAAACAAGAGCAAAAACCAAGCCATAAAAAAGAAATGCGAAGAAAGCCTAAAACGTTGGACTGAAACGCCTTTTCCATAAACTAAATCTTCTCAACCCTGATTTTTGTTCCACTCTTCACCTTAGCAAACAACTCCAAATTCCTTGTGACTCGACCAAGAATATTAACGGGACCGTAGGGTTGAGATTCCCCATAAAAAACGCACAATGCGCTTCCCATAGGCCAAAAGGCAATGGCACCCTTCTCCACCGTGGGTTTCGCTTTTTCCTCTCCCATCTTCACTGGAATCTCAAAGTATACTTCTTCTTTCCAGAGGGCGGCTCTCCCTTCCACAGGAAGCTTCCTCATAATGGCTTCTATGGTTCTTGGGGCAAGATAACGAATAAACTCGCCATCAGCTTCTTCCTTGAAGCCTTCGACTATAAACTTGATTGGAACCCGTGATACGCTTTCTTCAGACATGCCTTCATCTAACCTTTGAAAATTGTTGTTTCAAAACGTCTTCTAGATCGGGTTTGCCTATCTCTTGAAGTTCGTATCTGGCTCTCACCGCAGGCTTATTGATATTCAGCAATTTTCGCAGGTCAACTGGGGTCCCTATAACCACAACCTCACAAGGTGTAGCGTTGATTGTTTCTTCGAGTTCCTTTATCTGCTCCTTGCCATAGCCCATGGCTGGAAGCAATTTTCCCAGATGGGTGTACTTTTTAAAGGTGTTCTTGATGGAACCAACCGCATAAGGACGAGGATCTAATAACTCCTTTGCTCCCAGTCTTTTGGCTGCGATGGTTCCAGCTCCATACGCCATGTTTCCATGAGTTAGGGTTGGTCCGTCTTCAACGACCAAAACCCGTTTACCCTTTATAATTTCTGAGTCGTCTACGGTTATTGGTGATGCAGCCTCAATTATGGTTGCTTTAGGATTTACAGATATTATGTTTTTGCGGACAGTTTCAATGTTTGTGGGGTCGGCTGTGTCCACTTTGTTTATGACCACCACGTTTGCCATTCTCAGATTTGCCTCTCCAGGGTGGTAGATCAGCTCATGGCCTGATCTATGGGGATCAGCGACTACGATGTGCAAATCTGACTTATAGAAGGGTAAGTCGTTGTTGCCTCCATCCCAAACGACTACGTCTGCCTCCTTCTCTGCCTCTCTCAAAATCTTCTCGTAATCAACCCCAGCGTAAACTACGATTCCGTTGTTGATGTGTGGCTCATACTCCTCCCTTTCCTCAATAGTGCACTCATGCTTTTCCAAGTCTTTGTAGGAGGCAAATCTCTGACAAACCTGTTTACGCAGGTCTCCGTATGGCATGGGATGCCGCACAACAACCACCCTAAAGCCAATATTCTTCAATATGCTACAGACTCTTCGTGAAGTCTGACTTTTTCCAGAACCAGTCCTAACCGCACAGACCGAGACCACTGGAACCTTGGCTTTCAACATAGTGGTGAATGGACCCATTAGTCTGAAATCGGCGCCACTAGCCAACACCATCGAAGCCTTGTGCATTACATATTCGTGAGAGACATCACTGTAAGCGAAGACAACTTGACTTACGTTGTGCTTCTTGATGAGTTCGGGCAATTTTTCTTCTGGATAAATCGGTATGCCGTTTGGATAGTTGGAACCCGCCAACTCCTTTGGGTAGTTTCTTTTTTCTATGCCTGGGATTTGCGTAGCCGTGAAAGCCACAACCTCGTATTCATCGTTGTCTCGGAAGTAAACGTTGAAGTTGTGAAAATCTCTTCCAGCCGCCCCCATTATGATGACTCGAACCTTCTTCATACGCCTTTTCCTCAGTAAAAGATGTGACTCGACTTACGCTTCACTGTAATTTAAAAATTTCCGAATACACTTTTCGCATTGTTTAAAAATGCCAACTAAATGCTCGCTTAACTCTTTTTAGTACATTCGATTAGTTTGGGGCACACCAAACACTCGTCTGGAATGAGACGCTTTTTCAAGTTTTCGTAGTAAGGACACCCAAGGGAGGGCGTTGGTAGAATTGGTGGGGTCAGTGGAGTCGGTGTCTCGGGCGCTGGACTTTTGGGAGGGCTGTCTTGAACATCAACTTCAGTGAAACAGCGAGGACATGCATAGTAGATGTCTCCAAACGTGGTTGATAGGTCCCTCACTTTGACCGCTTCTCGAAAAACCTTCCCACAGGTGGAGCAGATGAAGTATTCATAAAGCCTTGTTACGTTCTCTACTTCTACTTCACGTCTTGTGGGTTCGTGAGAGTTCAAGCTGTCTTACCTAAAGAAAAAGCGGTTCTGAGATTTCAAATACTTTCGTTCAGCGTTGTAATATGTCAAAAACAGATATTCATCTAGAGTATCAAGCGAGGAAACAACATTAAATACCCACTAAGAGAACAATGGACGATGGATGTACTCACCATGAAAATCCAAAAGTATTTCCTATTAATCCCCATATTGACTGCGTTGCTGATGGCTTTATCGCTTGCATATTCCAAGTCAGTGCCCTCGATACCCGAGATTCGCGTGACGTATCACGGCTTTCCTCTAGAATGGCTCAAACTAACAACCCACATTTTTCCAGAAGCACCAGCAAATATCGAAATCATTCCTCTCAGTTTTGTGGTTGACCTCGTTTCGTATTTTCTAATATCGTGTGTCATTGTCTATACAGTGGCAAGAACAAAACACTAGTATTCATTTTCTAGTAGAAATAAACGCTTTCATTGCCACCGCATTGGCGTGTGCCACGGTTTCGCTTACGTTCATTGGTTCTTGCACAGACCCCGCCAAGAAGATTCCTTTAATTAGGGTTTCATGTGCTGCGAGTTGTGGATGGGTTACTTTGAAGAAGCCGTTTTCGTTCAATGGGATTTGGAGTTCTTTTTGAAGGTCTGTGTTTGGTCCTAGTCCTGTTTCCAAGATAACGAGGTCTGCTGTTATGGAGAGAAGTTTCGAGGTTGCCTGATCATAAACGTCTATTGTAAGCGTTTTGTCTGGTAGTTCTCGGATTTCGGAGGGTTCGCCGTGTATGAGATTGACCTTGGATTCTCTCACTTGCCTATAGAATTTCTCAGCATGCTTACCCACTGCTCGTAGATCAGTATAGCAGATGTAGGCTTCAACTTCACCCCCATACTGATTCTTGAAGAAATAAGCGTGTTTCAAGGCATTTACGCATCCAATTCTGCAGCAATATTCGAGGTGTTGTTCATCTCTTGACCCAGCACATAAAACGTAAACAACGCTTTTCGGCTTCTTCTTATTGTCAATTCTCACAATTTCCCCTTTTGTGGGGCCACTGGGACTGCACAGTCTTTCGTATTCTATTCCCGTGATCACATTTCTATAAACACCATATTTGTACTGACCAATCTTTCTGGCATCGTGAGGTTTGAACCCAGTCGCGACAACAATTACATTCACTTTGAACTTTTCTTCTCTATCTTTCTCTTCATAGTTCACGGCTTTTTCTGGACAAGCGTCTCTACAAGCAGTGCATGAACGATCTTTGAAGTATAGGCATGTTTCTTTATCAATGAGGTACTTTTGTGGAAAGGGAAAAGGTGACGGCAGATAGATGGCTTTTCTGGTCCCTAAACTCATCTCATATTCCTTTGGAACATCGACTGGACACACCTTCGAGCACTCGCCACAAAGAGTGCACCTTTTTTCATCTATATATCGAGCCTTCTTAGCCGTGTCAATGTGAAAGTTTCCTATCGACCCACTAACACTTTCAACCTCAGAATAGGAAAAAACCTTAACTTTCGGATGTTCAATGGCGCTTTGAATTACTGGCTTCATTAATTCGGTGGCGTTTTCTAATGTTGGAAACACCTTGTGAAGAAGCGAGGTGTGTCCTCCTAGGCGCGGTTTCTGTTCAACCAAATAAATATCAAACCCGACTTTTGCCAGGTCAATGGAGGCTTGAAGACCCGCGATTCCCGCACCTATTATTAGAGCCGAATGTTTTTCACTCATTTGGGGTCACGCAACGGGGCGTAATGAGATTGGAAATTGTCGTAAACTCTTATATTAATACCTATAGACGTTTGCGCTCGGAAGGCTTTTAAAATGAGGAGAGTCTCTATGACTTTTCTAGAATATATGGAACAGCCGATAGTAATCATCGAGGCTCAACATCATGACAGAAGAAGTTCCCAGCGTCCTTGACCTAATGACCAACAAGAGGCCAGACTCAAAACTTCGTCTTCAAGCACTGAATAAGATTGGTGAGCACAAACCCTACAACTGTTATCAGTGCATCAAGTGCACAAGTGGGTGCCCAGCCATGAAGATGCTGGAGATCAAGCCTCACGAAATCGTGGGGTTAGTCAGGCTGGGATTCGTGGAAGATGTAATTAATTCTGGCATCATCTGGGCTTGTGCTATGTGTCTAAAGTGTAAGGAAAGATGTCCCCAAGAAGTCGCTCCAGTAGACTTGATTCTTGCGTTAAGAAATCTTGCGATCGAAAAGGAGGTTAAGGTTCCAGAGAGTCCTCTCCAGTCAGTGAGCATGATTTTGGAGACTGGCTTCGTTCAAAAGCCAATGGACACTGTAACACGGAAGTTAGAGAAGGTCAACCGTGACAAGTTAGGGTTGCCGAAGTTTGGTGAAGTGAGTGAGAAATTCAAGTCCACTTTTATGAAGGCTCTGGAAGGCTCTTAGAGGTATTAGACTTGAAGGTAGCGGTTTACTGGGGTTGCGTGATTCCAACCATACAATATGCTTATGAGATGTCTGTTAGAGAGGTTTTGCCCAAACTCGGAGTTGAACTAGTCGATTTAAACGACGTTTCATGTTGTGGCGTTCCGCTCAGAAGCGTCAACACCTTTGCGTCTCTTTATCTAGCGGCGAGAAACTTGGCAATAGCAGAGAAAACTGGCTTGAAGGATCTGCTGGTTCTATGCAATGGTTGTCACTTGTCATTTTCTGAAACCCTCCATTTCCTAAAAAACGACAAAGAATTGCGACAAAAGATAGATGCATTACTCATGGATGAGGGTCTTCAGTTGAAAGGCTCGCTTCGAATCTGGCATCTCGTTGATTTGCTTCACGACTTGATAAGAGAAGAACCCATAAAAAATTCTGTGAAGAAAAGACTGAACGGTTTAAAATTTGCTTCTCAGTATGGTTGTCACATAATTAGACCCAGCAGACTCGGAAGAGTGGACGACCCAGAGAATCCAAGGAAGTTGGATGAGTTGATTGAGTGGTTGGGAGCAAAGACTGTTGAGTATCCTGAGAAACTTGACTGTTGTGGAGCTCTACTCTTGTTATCTCATCCTGATGCGGCTCTCACTTTTGCGGGATTAAAACTGAAGGCTGTGCAAAACCTCGGAGTCGATGGACTTGTTAACGCTTGTCCTTCGTGTCACATGATGTTTGACATGAGACAGAAGAGTGCTGGAGCCACTGTTGGAGCCAAGTTGAATCTTCCAGTCTTATACTATACTCAACTCCTAGGAGTCGCCATGGGACTAGAAGAAGAAAAATTGGGGTTACATTTGAACCGAAGCCCAGTAGACGAACTTCTACAAAAAATACGCCAAGTTCTTTCACGCTACAACTGATAGTATAGATACCACTTCGTTACTTGAACATTAGTTGCGCGGGCACAAGTTTCTAACATTTTAGTTTATTTGGACTTCAGAATGAGGTTGGCAACTTTCGAGAGAGGCACACATAAATCTTAAGAACATATTGCGAGAAGCAAAAATGGAGGCAGTGGTCATGCACCATGATGAAAAGATGCAGGTTGCTGGGAAGCTTGTGGATAGAATTGTGAGGACATACGGCGATAAGATTCTGCTTGCGGGGATTTGTGGGTCTGTTGCGAGAAACGAGGACACCAAGTTCTCTGATCTCGAACTAATTTTTATAACGTCAGAGCGAGTTCGGACTGAGGGTATGTCGCTGGATGGATATAGGGAGTTCATGTTAAAAGACACACAAATCTTGTTGGAATTTAGGACTTGTGAAGAAGCTTTGGAAGAGATTGCCCCTAAACATCCTCATATAGGTCCATGGTGGCCCATCCAAATTGACCATCTACTCAATCCTCTCGTATTGTACAGCAAAGATGGTATGGAGGAGAGGCTTCTGAAAGAGTTTAAATCTGCTTTGAAATCGCTTACTGAAGAAGACTTTCGCAAGGGTAGTGGCTGGGCATTGATTTGGATACATGGGCAGCTAGGTAAGCTGAGGAACGCTGTTAACGAGGAAAAGCTTCCTAGAGTGATACAATCTGCCTTGCATTTGATTGATGCGGTAACATGGTTCGTCGCACTAATTAACAAACGACATTACAGGAGAACTGGCCTTCAAGCTGTTGAAGAATCGAAAGCATTCTCTAAGATACCAGAAGATTACTTCACTCTAATTGAAACCTTGTGCTTAAGCAAAGACATGGAAGAAATGCGGAAGGCCGCCGAGCATCTATGGGAAAACTGTCTACGGCTAGCACGAGAGAACAGGATCGACATGGAGACCTACTACACCGTTGATGAGGTGCTGCTTTAAAGTCCATTATCACAGTGTACCGACTTCAAGGAGCTCGCTTACATCCTGCAGAACAGAAAAATTGAAAAGTTAGGCTGTAGGATCAAACCTGACTTTTCACTATTGTTTCAACATAAAAATACCTCATAGACAAAGATTTGCTAGCATTTTTCGAGGATATACTTCAGTTCCGCGCACCCATGTTTTCCATGATAGAGCGGGTGGTGTTCACAAAAGAACAAACCTTCCAGAAGTTTGGATTCATCCCATGAGGGCGATTTTGCATTCTTGGTTGCGGGTAAATCTTATATTTTACATGTCCACTAACTCCTACCCTTCAAAACAGAGGTGTAAAAGATGGTAGATTTTAGCTTCACAGAGGAACAAGAACTGTTTCGTAAGGCTATACACGATTGGTGTGCAAAGAAACTCAGTTTGGAAGCGGTTAGAAAGATGGACAAGACGGGAAAGATGCCTGACGGCTTGGTCAAAGAGATGGCTGACTTAGGCTTGCTTATAATGACTGCGCCTGAAGCGCACGGTGGAGCTGGCGCCGACTGGATAACCGCGTGCATAGCGGCTGAAGAATTGGGCTACGCTGACATAAGCTGTGCTGTACCCGTGTTTTTCTTGGTGCAGTCAAGCTGGGGCTTTGTGGTCGACCGATATGCAACAGAGGATGTTAGAAACGCTGTCATTAGACCTGCAACAAAGGGCAAAGCCTTCATCGGCATCGGCACAACCGAGTCCGGCGGAGGCTCAGACGTCGCCGCCTTCAAGAGCACGGGCAAGAAAGTGGGCAACGACTGGATCATAAACGGCGAGAAGATGTACATAAGCGGCACCGAAGAGGTTCAAAAATTGGGTGGAGGCTACTGGATAACCGTTCGAACAGCACCTGCGCCACCAGGAGCACCGCACAAGGGATTGACAGGGTTTTATTTGCCAATCAACGCGCCAGGTGTTGAGGTTACCAAACGCTTCGACGATGTGGGTCGAATGGGCATCTCGACTGGCGGGTTTTCTATGAAGAATGTCAAGATTCCTGACAGCTACCGATTGGGCAAGGAAGGCGAAGGGTTCTATCCAACAATGGAAGGATTTGACTTGGCACGTTTGCTGATTGCTGCGGTTTGTGTTGGTGCGGCTCAGAGAGTACTAGAAATCGGTATTGACTACATTAAACAGCGCAAAGCGTTCGGACAACCAATAGGCAAGTTTGAGGGCATACAGTTTGAGTTGGCTGACGACTGGGCTGAACTTGAAGCCATGAGGTCATTCGTGTATCGCACTGCTTGGATGGTTGACGAGCGCTACAAGCACAACAGGTTTACGCCACTCGAGATTGTCAAGTATATTTCTGCGATAAAGCTGAAGGTGCCGCCGTTTGCGATGCACGTTGCTGAGCACGCTATGGTTTGGATGGGAGCCTACGGCTACTCGCAGGAATGTCCAATAGATATGGCTTGGCGTGGAATCATGTCCTACGTCATCGGAGCAGAAGGAGCCCTGAACATTCAGCGCATAGTCATAGGCAGAGAGTTGCTGGGCAAAGAATTCATACCATACAAATAGCCAAAACATATCTCCTTTTTTCTTTTTTCTAGTAAATCACCATTCACGATGCCCTTGTCGTTTTTCAACAGATATCAATTGATTATCTTAATCGTGACCACAAAGATAAACTGTTAAGCTTATTGCTTTGAATGACATTTATGAAATCAAGTGGAAAAATTGCGCATCCTTCATAAAGAACAAGAAAATGACGCCCTTCTTAAGAGAAAGATCGCAGAGTTGCCAGACACTACTCCATACAAAAGAATTGTAGACCAATATTTTGAGAGCGCACTGAATCACGGTGCATCTACGCAACAGAGAGTAAGAGAAATTACCAAAGCTCTGAGAGAACTTTGGGTTGTTAAAGCAGGAAAAAGTGAGACATTTACGATTTTTGAGGATTTTGCAACGTTTGAAGGATTCCTGTTTCAATCACCAGATTATCGGGGGCACTACGCTCATCAGTTTAACGTGTTTCTTCTAGGGTACTATATTCTCAATAAGATAACGCAAAACGATGAAGGCTGTAGGAGTGTCTTTTTCCGAGGTTCCTCTAATCCTAATTTTACATGGATGTTGTCTTCGACATTCCATGACATGGGATACCCTATCCAACAACTTGATGATTGGTTTTCAAAATTCTTGAATATGTTTCTAAAGGTTGATGTCCAATATCAAATAGAGGTAGAAAAAGTTCTTACACCACTCTTTTTTGAATATGCCAGATATCTTTCGAAAGAGCATGCTAAACAGATTTCTGGTTATAGTGTATCTTTACCTTCTGAATTTGAGATAGACTGGAAATTCTATAATGTTTTGTTGACAAGATTGAGAAAAAAAGACCATGGGATCATAAGCGCACTACTATTGATGCACAGTCTTCTTACTCAAGAAGAAATCAAGAAATTTAGTGGAGAAGGTTTAGAATGGATACGACAAACTTTTCCACATGAAATTATGCCTGCTTGTCATGCCATATCAATCCATCATCTAGCTCAAGAGATTCAGACAGAAGATTTCAGGAACAATTTGCGACATCACCCTTACGCTTTTTTGCTTATTCTCTGTGATGTGTTGCAGGATTGGGGACGTTCTATTTCTCAGAAGGATTACAGCGAACTTGTAGACATCAACATTGACTGTTCGCATCATAGACCTGTCATAAGCTGCAATTTGCAGGTTAACAATAAAAGAAAATTGGAAGAATTGGATATGCTGGAGAACAAACTATCCAATAACCTACTAGAGGTGGTTATTAAACAAGAAAGTGGCGACAGAATCTGGAAAATATAAGTTTCGCTTAACATACGCAGATTTGATGTATGATTAAGAAGTCAGTTTCGTTTGCCAAATGTGTTTTCAAGTTTCTTTGTTTGTGTGGTGTTTTTTTCTGTGTTATTGTCTTCTATGTATGCTCTTAACGGTTTTGCTACACTCCAAGCCTGCGAAACACGCCCAATAGAAGAAATCTCAGTTGGAAATTGATATATTCTAGAAAGCCAAAGTAGATGTTGTGGAGTTTCCAATGGTTGAGGCAGCTTTGCTCATTGAAAAGAAGACCTTTGACGAGATGGTTAGATTCGTAATGAAGACGATGAAGGAAGGCATTCCAGAAGACGAAATCTGGGCAACGCTTGAAGTCATGTCCAGCAAAGAACTCCAAGCTGACATAGCTGAAAGTTTGAAGGAAATCAGTGAAGGAAAGGTTATGAGGTTCCGAAACGCCAAAGAAGCGCTAAAGTGGCTAAGGTCTCATGTTTCAAGCCGGGCTTACTGTATAGGAGTTTCTCAAGCTGATTGAGGAAACCTAGGTTTTTAGTTCAACAACCATGGTTGCCACAGGCTCACCTTTGACAGCTCTTTCCTTCTCCCACGGTTCTGCGTTCTCAAACCAAAGCTCGAAGGCTTCCTGAAAATTCTTTAAGGCTTCGTCAACGCTTTTGCCTTGGCTGGCAACGCCTGTTACTGGGTCGATTGCAACGTACCAGTCTCCGTCTTTGTGTATTACTACACCAACTCTCAATGTCACGACCTCTAGGATGTTGGGTGAAAGCGATTTATTAGTCTTTATCCTACACTTCATCGCTATAAGAGTAGTTCTACAAGAGAATGTAGAGATTTTTGGTGACCTCGTGAGGGATGTGAGGAAGACGACGAAGGCTGATGGAGTGCATTTGATGGCTGTTGGCTTTGAGTGGATTGTGCCAAAAATAATAGAAAAATCTGTAACCCTTAAATAAGGTGTAGACTTAATTGTACATGGTGCAAAAGGTGTCCTATTCCAAACTTGTGGGAAGATATGTTGTCAGTTTTTCAACTTTTTTCACACTTAGCATACCAGATGGTATCCTTCGCAGAGTTTTTAGCGAAAAAAACAATTTCAGACCGGCTCCGCCTTTACCCACCATCCCTCCTACCATGGAAATTACAGTGGGCCCCCCACGTATGCCAATAGCCGAATATTCATCTGCAACGAAAATAGAATACGTGCCCGACAAGTTCATGCTGGACATTAGAGGCCCCATTGAAGAAGTGGCTGAAACCGCAAAAGGATTGCCCTCATTTTTCAATGATTTAGGCTACGATTTAGATAAAATGATGCGGTATATCGAGGTAAACTTTCCATCACAGCCAATCGATATAAAGGAGACTGTGAGGAGCATACGTTCCACAATAGCATTTAAAAAGAGTGGATACTTATCGGAATTGATTGGTAGTGATGTTGGCGTCTTTTCAGTGTCACTAAGTTCCACAGAAACACCATTAACTTTAAACTGGTTTCATTTGAGAATGGACCCGGATGTTAACTCGCCTAATTCAAGATTGCATGTTAACATTATTAAAAGAACAGAAAAAATGAGTGAGGGAATTAATTTCTTAACTAAAATTCAACAAATCTTGGCCGCTACAAAAGAACTTCTGGAACGAGGTGGATCATCTTGATTGATCCATATAGCGCAGAGTGCGAGGATGTCACCACAATCGGATTTATTGGGACGCGTTTAAGCATCAACATTCCTGAAGATCTACTACCTACAAAGTATCAAAGTAACACGTCTCTCAGGATTAACAGTGGCATTATCGCGACACTTGAGGAAGCACTCAATCGCATTGTGAGATTTGCTAATGTACCTACTTTTGAAATACTAAGTAATTTGCTATCGCAACCTGCAGTTTTCCGCACCATTCCAATGTTGTTGGAGAGAGCAAACGAGTTTATGGAAACAATTGATTTGCGTCGAGGAGACGATTTTCAATTTGATATCTCAAGATGGATTGATGATGAAGTGGAAGGCTGGAATTATTTCCAATTCAAAGTGACATTACTTGGACCAGGAATAGATAAACTGCTTAACATTGGAATGGATAAATTCGCATTGCTCAAGAATCTGATCACAATGGCGGGTCAAATGTTGCCACAAGAAGTGCGTCAAGAGGTCGTAGTTTTACTGGAGTAAGTTAATGACATACAAGACATTTGAGCCTAAAACCTTCTATGACTTGGCAATTTACATCAAAGACCAATTATTACATATAATTCCTCAGGAGTTGACGCAAGCAGCATGTAGGACATGTATTGGAAGAGCTTACTATGCTATCTTCCTTTCGTTTAGAGACAAGATATTAGCGTTATCAATTCGAGATGAACTCAGAAAGCGTATTGAACGCACAAATGACGCTCATGCTATTGTGGTAGAGAGCATTAGAAGAGTTGATTTTGATGTAGGAAGTTATATCGTGAATTTGAGATCGATGCGGAATCGAGCGGACTACAGGGCAAATATTGCAATCACTCCAAGTGACGTAACTTACGCTTTTAAAATAACGAACGAAATCTCCAATAAGTCAGCCACAATAGTTAGTAGACTTAAAGAGTCCGATATAGTTTCAGCATGGGAAAAAATACAAAAAGAAAGGGAAAAACGTCTCTCTATCGGTGAAGGATAAATTCGTTATGCTCGCTCGCATGTCAAACTCCCAAGTTTTCATTCATAAAACTTGTAGCAGCCCATGCGCATGCATGGCAAAAAGTATCTCTTTTTTATTTCTGAAGTTCATTTTCACATCTGTCTATTAATTCTCTGAACCTTTTGGCCAGAGCTTCTCGTCCTTCTAGCAAAGCTGCTTCGTAATTTATTTCTAGTCCAGAAAGATATAAATTCATCATTGTTGATCTCCGTGGTTCTTTTGCTATTTTTGTATCAAACCAAAGACTTTGTAATCCTATGATACGATCATTCCAATACCTAGGTATAGAAGAGATCTTGCCAGAAGAATTGCTTGAGTACGAGTTACGTAATAGATAGACGGCAGAGCTTGCAAAACCTATTAAGAATAGTATCAAAAGAGGGTCTACATTGGTGCGTTCGCCTATTGGCCTAGAAATAACGTATCCGAGAAGAAAAATTATAATCTGAAGAAACGCTTGGATGACAAATTGATACCTCTTCTCCGTCGGAAACGATGAAGGCTGAGGATGTTTTGTTTCGCTCATGTTTTACACTTGTCACAGAATAGAATTAATGTTGCATAAATCCTTTTTTGAATGTGCGCGCTATGAAATGTTTACTCTTTTTCTGTTATGCCGCAAGCTTTTCGACCAAGACGTGTTAAAGCTTACTGCATACCATGCTTCTCAATAAGAGAATACGCCAATGCGTTAGACATAATAATAGTACGGACTTGCTTCTAACAAGAAAGAAATAGAGAAGCAGGTAATGTTAAATTGTGTGTTGTATTGCTTTTGTTGCGCTTAGAAAATGCTCCCGTTCCAGTTTTGTTTTTCCCTCACACTCTGCCAAAAGTCCAGCAGTAAGCAGAATATTAAAACAAACACGTATATCCCCAAACTTAGAGGGAATCTCAGCCAACCAGTCGACATGCTTCTCCTCCACAGCACCTAGCTGAAACGCCCTTTCAATACGCTCCATCAAAATCTTCTTAGCAACCTCCACACTGTAACCACCAAACTTAATCGGCAAAGCCTGCAACGAACTCTTCGCCCGACCCGGCAAACCAGAAATATCCTCAAACTTATTACTAATCAATATCAGCGTCACCTTTGGCTGACGATTCAAATAATAAACCAAAGGCTCCCTTTGCTTAAAAATCAAAGACTCAAACTCATCAATCGCAACAATAATCGCCCTATCCGCCCTCACACGCTCAAACTCCTCCTTCAACCTAGAAAACTGCCAACCACTAGACGGCACATCAACACCAACCGCCCGCACAATCTCCAACAAAGTAAAATAAGGACTCCTCGTCTTCCCAACATTCACATAAACAACCAAAACATCCAAACCCTTCAACTCAACAAAAGCCCTCAACCGCTCCAACACATACCTCACACAGAAAGTCTTCCCAGTCCCAGGCCTACCATAAACAAAAACATTCCTCCCAACACCACCCTCAAAAACATCCGATAGACAAGCCGCTATAGCCCTCAACTCCACCTCACGCCCAACTGGCACACCGCTAGGAGAAGGAGACAAGGGCTGAAGCCACCCAACATCCCTAAAAACCGTGCTAGGCTTGCCAACACGAAACAGAGACTCAACAAACCCCACATCCACATCCGCAACCACACAAACACCACTCACCAACTCAGAAAAGCCCATCCTAATAAACAGAAACGGCACAAAAACGCAATATTGCTAAACCTTACTCTATCTCAGCCCTAATAGCCCCTCTCTAGACCTAGGTATACCCGTCTCTGTCTCTAGCGCCCACTAACCAGTCTTCAGCAATTTCTTCAATGCTGTTGCCAATGCAGGCACTATTTCATATAAGTCGCCTATTACTTTGTAGTCTGCAATCTCGAATATGGGCGCCTCTGGGTCCTTGTTTATGGCTACAATGATCTTGGAGTCCCGTATCCCAGCCACATGCTGGATTACGCCTGAGATGCCGCATCCAATGTAGAGGGCTGGCTTGATCTTATGACCCGAGAGCCCAACCCAATCCGTGAACCACTTCCTATCTTCACACAAGGGTCTCGTGTATGCGACTTGTCCGCCCAGCGTCTCTGCCAGTTCCTCAAGAATCTTAAAGTCTTCCTTCTTTTCGATTCCACGACCGCCAGCAACGACCACCTTTGCTTCTTCGATTTTGACTTTTGGTGCCTCGATTTCTTTGACTTCGACAACCTCTGTTCTTGGTTCTTCGAGTTTCGTCTCCACCTTAATGATTTCACCTTGCCTCTCTTTGTAGGCTGGTTTTTCGAAGACTCTAGGTGGAACTGTTGCGATCTGTGGATTGACACGACAGAACTGGGTAGCGACAGCATTTCCACCATAAACCACTCGTCCCATCAACAGTCTTCCGTTACCGTCTATGCTCAAATGTGTGCAGTCTGGAACACACCCAGTTTCTACCCTCGTAGCAACTCTTGAAGCAAACTCCTTCCCCCTCCTCGTAGAGCCAAACAAGAATATCTCAGGCTTATACTGGCTGGCAAGATAGGTCAAGGCACTTACATAGGGTTCTGAGGGCGAATTTTCGAGCATTGGATTGTCAACCACATAAACCTTGTGAGCTCCATAACCCATGAACTCCTTAGCACCTTTTTCTACTCCACGCCCAAGCAGAACCGCAGCTAACTTCGTTTGGAGTTTCTGGGCCAACTCGCTTCCTTTCCCAAGCAGTTCAAGCATCAGGTCTCTGTTTTCTGAGAAGACCCACACTTCGCCACGCTGGCTCATTGTCTTCACCTTCCAACGACTCCCTCTTTAATCAGCGCCTTCGCCAATTCCTCAGCAATCTCTGCAGGAGATTCACCTTTTATCAAAACCTTCTTTCTTTCAGCCTTTGGCGCAAGAACCTCCGTGACATGAATCGCTGAACCAGTTTCACCAACCTTTTCTGCAGAGATGTTGAGGTCTCCTGCGCCCCATGTGATTATTTCCTTTTTTGAAGCCTTCATGATAGCCATGAGAGACGGAATCCGCGGTTCATTCATTTCGCCAGTCACAGTCACCAAAACAGGCGTTTTAGCTTTCATTGTTTCATAACGGTCCTCCAGAGTTCGTTCAACAATCACCTCGTCTCCTTCTAAACTGAATTTTCTTGCATAGGTTATCTGTGGTATGTTCAGTCGTTCAGCTAGGCGTGATCCAACCTGCGCAGAATAACTGTCGACTGATGCCTCACCACAGAGAATCAAGTGAAAATCCCCTAACTTCTTTACTGCTTCAGCGAGTACATAAGAAGTCGCCAAGGTGTCAGAGTTCTCGAAGGATGAGTCCCTCACAAGATACGCCTTATCTGCTCCCATAGCTAGTGCTTCTCGAAGAGTCATTTTGGCGTCTTCGGAAGTGGCTGTCAATGCTATAACTTCTGCTCCCGTTTTCTCCTTTAATCTTATGGCTTCCTCTAACGCGTTCTTGTCAAAGTCATTTATCTTTCTCGAAGCATCTAAGGTGATAAGGTGTCGAGTAGTTGGATCCGCTCTTATTTGGGTCACATCTATCGCTTGCTTGACACACACGATAATTCTTACCATTCGATGATACTTCCTAAATCAGCGTTTATCTATCGTTACACAATATAAGTCAAATTAAGATTTTGGTGGACAACTAACGTCGAACTTTCACTGTTCTCTCTTCCCTTTTTTTCGAGCGGTCCAGAAAAGTTTTATAACCCCAAATCCGTGTGATGAATCTCTCTCTCACTTCGGAAGTAAACTTCCAATTTAAATCAATTCCAAAAAGCATATATAACAAGAAACTTTTAGGTCGCACAAACCTTGGAAGGTTAAGAACATGCAGACAGAATCTCTTCCAGTCGAACTAAAATACTGGCCGATAAAAAGGTTCATGGACATATACAGAAAATCACTTGACGACATAGAAGAGTTTTGGGACCAAGAAGCAAGAAAACTCGAATGGTTCAGAGCATATGACAGAGTGCTCGACTGGGACCCACCATTCGCAAAATGGTTCCCAGGCGGAATGCTAAACGCCTCATACCTCTGCGTTGACAGACACCTAAAAACTTGGAGAAGAAACAAGGTAGCCATATACTGGGAAGGAGAAAACGGCGAGGAAAGAACCCTTAGCTACTCACAACTCTACAGAGAAGTCAACCGATTAGCATTTGCGCTCCAAAAACTAGACATCAAGAGCGGAGACCGCGTAGCCATCTACCTGCCCATGATACCAGAACTTCCCATCGCAATGCTAGCAACAGCGAGAATAGGCGCAATACACACAGTAGTATTCTCTGGGTTCAGTTCAATGGCGCTGGCTGACCGCGTGAACGACACAGAAGCGAAAGCGGTCATCACAGCAGACGGCGGGTTCAGAAGAGGAAAAATCATACAACTGAAAGAAATAGTTGACGGAGCCTTGGAAAAGACGCCTTCAGTGGAGAAGGTGATAGTCGTAAAGAGAACGGGCCAAGAGGTTAAGATGAGGGAAGGAAGAGACTTGTGGTATCACGAGGTCACAAGAGGTGCAGAAGTAGATGTTCCTCCAGAACCATTCGAAAGCACCCACCCACTATACATCCTCTACACGTCGGGCACAACGGGCAAACCGAAGGGCATAGTCCACGGCACAGGAGGCTACATGGTCTTCATCCACTCAATGTATAAATGGGTCTTCGACATACAAGAAGAAAGCGTATACTGGTGCACCGCTGATGTGGGATGGGTAACCGGACACAGTTCAATTGTCTACGCGCCACTGATGCATGGAGCATCTATAGTCGTATATGAAGGAGCGCCAGACTATCCGAAACCCGACAGGTGGTGGGAAATAATCGAGAAATACAAGGTGACAATTTTCTACACATCACCCACAGCCATAAGAATGTTCATGAGGTACGGCGAGGAATGGCCCAAAAAACACGACTTAAGCAGTCTAACCATCTTAGGAAGCGTAGGAGAACCAATAAACCCAGAGGCTTGGATGTGGTACTTCAAAAACATAGGCGGTGAACGCTGTCCGATAGTGGACACGTGGTGGCAGACAGAGACAGGAGGCATAATGATCTCAGCAGCACCCGGCATAGGATTAGTTCCACTCAAACCTGGATCAGCAACATTCCCCTTGCCAGGCATAGACGCTGAAGTGGTAGATGAAAAAGGCAGACCCGTGCCCTCAGGTGTTAGAGGCTACCTAGTCATAAAGAAGCCTTGGCCCGGCATGCTGACGACTTTGTACAGGGACCCTGAACGATACAAGGAAGCCTATTGGTCTAGATTTCCAAACGTCTACTACACTGGTGATTACTGCATGAGGGATGAGGAAGGATACTTCTGGCTTTTAGGAAGGGCAGATGAAGTCTTAAAAATTGCGGGACACAGGCTGGGCACTATGGAATTGGAGAGCGCAATTATTTCTCATCCAGCGATAGCTGAGGCGGCGGTAATCAGCAAGCCTCACGAAATTAAAGGAGAGGCAATAGTGGTTTTCGGCATCTTGAGGCAAGGACACAACCCAAGCGACGAGCTCAAAAAGGATTTAACAGATCACCTAAGAAAAACCATAGGGCCTGTCGCAACGCCCGAAGAGGTATACTTTGTTTCAAAACTTCCAAAGACGAGAAGCGGCAAAATTATGAGAAGAGTTTTGAAGGCATTGGCTTCAGGTCTACCAATCGGTGATGTGACTACGTTGGAAGACGAGGCGTCTATAGAGGAAGCAAGGCAGGCGTATGAAGAATTCAAAGGAGTAGTGACTCGATAACCACATCTTCTGCGTGGCGTTTGATTTACATTTTCTATTAGAAGAAACTTCTAAGTAGGTTAAGAAGGTGGGGGTGGCGGAGGTGGTGGAGGCGGCGGCAACGGTTGCTTCAAAGAGAGGTAAAAGTGTACAGATGCCACTGTGAAAACGACATTTAGAATCCAGCTTACCACAGCTCCGATATACGTGCCGACGACTGGGATGAGTGCGAAACCAACTCCAAGGACTATCCATACAACGATCACTATGATCATGAAGATGATGACTTCGCCCAAGTTTTTGAAAACAAAGTCAAACGACCTCTTTGTGCTCTCGATCGCATCTGTTCCCTCTACGATAGCGATTGTAATGATGAATAGAGCAACGGGAATCAACACAAACGTTATGAAGCATATAGCCGAGATAATGGCTACTAGAATCAACGTGCCCATTTTACCTGTCACAAGGTCGATGCTCTTCTTCATGTTCATTGGATGCCCATTGATGATGTCGTTAGCCATGTCAACAATCATGCAACTGGCTATAAATCCAACGATGGAAGCAATAAAGTAGCCTCCCCATATAAGCCATGGATTTGGGACTTCCCAGTAGATGATAGGGTAAACGCCGTATCTTATGGGGAAGACCACGTATGCCAGTATTAGGAAGAGCAGTTGAACAACAATTGGTGCAAGTGACGGAATGAACAGGCCTGGGTTCTTGGTTGAGGTATTGATACCATTTGACAGGGATTCGGTCGATTTGGAAGACATGCAATCACATCTTTACTCAGTTCTTTTTTTGTGCTTATATGATTTTTCTGGCTGTCATAGAAAATTTATTAAACGAGACACACAAACCATGTCGCAGAAGGGAAGTTTCTGAATGGCAGAACAGAAAGAAACCGTTACACGTGATAAGCTTGTCGGCATGCAAGTTATAGATGCGCAAGGACACGTGTTAGGAGCGGTTAAAGATGTCGCCTTCACGGTTGGAAAAGTGGGTGTATCGTTGTGTGTTGAGAACAAGAAAGGCGAAAGCCGAAACATCGCGTGGGAGGAGGTTCAAGCGGTAGGAGATTTCGTAGTCTTGAAGCTTGTAACTCAGGTTGCTGCTCAAGCAGAGCAAAAGGCTCAGCAAACATGCCCAACGTGTAAGGGTCCGCTTAGCTTCATCCAGCAGTATCAGAGATGGTACTGTTACAAATGTCAAAAATACGTTTAGACAGTTTCCATACAACAGTAGAGATCAAAAACCGAGAAAAATTTATATTCAAATGATGTTTCTACTGTTCCGAAATAAGTAGGAGAAGTGATTGAGATTGTCCTCTGAACTAGCTGGAACTCCAGTTCTCATATTGCGTGAAGGCGCAACTCGGTCTCGTGGGAGAGAAGCCCAACACGCCAATATCATGGCGGCTCGGATAGTGGCTGAGACCGTAAAGAGTGCTCTTGGACCAAAGGGCATGGACAAGATGCTTGTGGACAGTTTCGGCGACGTAACCATAACGAGCGATGGCCGCACTGTCTTAGACGAAATGGACATTCAGCATCCCGCCGCAAAGATGATGGTCGAAGTTGCCAAAACACAAGATTCTGAGGTGGGTGACGGAACCACTACAGCGGTTATCATTGCCGGTGAACTCCTCAGCAAGGCTGAAGACCTCATTGGAAAGAACGTTCATCCAACCGTCATTATTGATGGATATCGAAAAGCGGCAGAGAAGGCTCTTGAGACTCTGGAAAAACTCGCTATTCCTGTGAAGCAGAACGAGAAGGATCCCCTAACAAAGGTTGCAATAACTTCTATGGCTAGTAAGTTGGTGGCTGAAAACAAAGAATACTTAGCAGACATAGCATCTTCTGCGATTCTTCATGTTGCTCAAAAGGCAGGCGAGGAGTACAAAGCGGACGTTGATGACATAATGGTGGAGAAAAAACCTGGCGAGTCTCTGAGAGACACGAAACTCATCAATGGCATTGTAGTGGACAAGGAAGTGGCTCATCCCGGCATGCCAAAACGCGTGGAAAAAGCAAGAATTGCTTTGTTGGACGTTCCCCTTGAGATTGAGAAAACCGAGTTTGACGCAAAAATAAACATCGAAAGTCCGGAACAAATGGACGCGTTCCTTAAACAGGAAGAAGACATGATTAAAGAGATGGTTGAGAAACTCGTCAAAAGCGGCGCCAACGTTGTCCTCGCCCAAAAGGGCATCGACGACTTAGCCCAGCACTATCTTGCGAGAAAGAATGTACTTGCGGCGCGCAGGATCAAGAAATCGGACATGGAGAAGCTTTCTAAGGCAACGGGAGGAAAGATCATTACGAATTTGGATGATCTGAGCAAGGACGACTTGGGCTACGCCGAAGTAGTCGAAGAAAGAAAGATCGGCGACGACAAAATGACGTTCATTGAGGGGTGCAAGAACCCACGTTCAGTTGCCATCCTTATACGTGGTGGAACCGAAAGGATTGTCGACGAGGCAGAACGGTCTGTTCATGACGCCCTTTGTGTGGCTAGAGATGTGGTGGAAGAACCAAAAATCATGGCTGGTGGTGGTGCACCCGAACTTGAGGTTGCCAGACAACTCAGAGAATACGCAGAGACGCTTCCTGGAAGGGAACAACTCGCGGTCATGGGCTTCGCGGAAGCATTGGAGGCAGTGCCTATTACTTTGGCTGAAAACGCGGGTCTCGACCCGATCGACATAATATCGGAACTTCGGTCTCATCATGAGAAAGGTGAAATCTGGGCTGGAATCGAGGTTCACGATGGTAAGGTAAGGGACATGAAAAAAGTCGGTGTCTTCGAGCCACTGGCGGTCAAGAAACAGATCATAAAATCTGCCTCAGAGGCTGCGTCTATGATTCTGAAAATTGACGACATAATCGCTTCTGGTAAGATGAAGGGTCCGCCAACGCCACCGAGGGGTCCTCCAGGAGGCCCCGGAATGGAGCCTTATGGTGCTGGAGAGTTCTAAAGAAACGCTGGGCGAGAAAAAGAAAGTTTCGATTGGCCCGCCAAAACTTACGCGCTTTGAGAAGGCTAGGATAGTGGGGGCGAGGGCTCTTCAAATTGCGATGGGTGCTCCCATTCTTGTTGCGCCCTCGAAGAGTCTATCTAATCCCATTGACATCGCTCTCCAAGAACTTGAAGTCGGGATACTCCCGATCACGATCCGCAGAACACTGCCTGACGGGACTTTTCAAGACATCCCTTTGAGGTGGCTTCTTCAAGACTAAACTTCTCCCTTTTTCTATAAATTAAGTTTGGTGAGAGGTCAGTTAGATCATGTCAAGAGCGAGTGAGAGACAGAGACGGGTATACCTAGGTCTAAGGGGGGTTAGTGGCGAGGCATATTGATGAACTTAGGACTTGGCGTATAGCCACCTTTGTTGTGGTATTGGTGGCTGTTGCTGTGTTTTGTGTTCAACGTTTCGTAACTCAGGTGTTTGATGTTGCCTTTGAAGTCTGTATCTTTCATGTTCCCGCTGTAACGATTACTATTTATGTTTTCATCTGTCTTGGTAGAGAGAGGAAGGGTTGTTAGATTCGGCTGACATTGTCAACTGCATGTTACGGGTTCGTTTAAGGTTAGTGGTGTGAAGCGTAGGCGGGTGAATGTTAATCATGTTGAGCCTACTGAGTTTAAGGTGGATGTGAAGAAGGGTGAAGACGACGAAAAGGTTACGGAAGCATTAACGAAAGCAGGCAAACTAGAAGAAATAAAAACAAAAACAAAACCCAAACCCAAACCCAAAATCAAAATATAATCAAGTGTTATTTTATGGCATGTATCCAGAAAATCATTATTGTTTCGATTTTGAAATGTAATGATATTAATTATTTTGGGGTGCGTGCACTATCAATTTTAGTAGGGACCAAAGAAACTGCTATTCCAACAACTCCAATAATAGTAAAGTAAATCCCAAAATAGAGAATCATTTGTTGCTTCATTTGGGTAACAGGATAAGCAATTTTTATAGGTCTATCATAGATAACGATAGCCTCAACTTGCGATGTGAGGTGGCTAGTCACTACAATGGTAAATGCTCCCGATTGGATTTGTTCTTGTACAAAAGTATCTAAGTGATACCAATAATGATTCCATGTTCGTAGTATGTTGCCTGGTCCAGAAATCTGTATAGTTACATATTCTCCCCCACTGAAATTCGAACCAAGTATTAGTATGTCAAAATCTATTGTGACATAGCCAGATTCTTGGTAGAAAGATGCGATTACTTTTGTCTCATTTGGATTGATTTGCTTTGATGCCCATTCAGTTTTTGTTTCATATGTTTCGGTTATTCCAAAAGAATTAACTACTAGAAAGACTCCTGGCAATAGCATTAAAATTCCAAGGATAAGAGCTGACTTTTTCATCTCGAATACCTCATGCTCATTAATCAAGTAGAGATTACTCTGTAACCATTATAAATGAAATGTTTTTAAGATTTGTGAACAGTGTACATGTGTGCATGTGCATTAAACCAAAACTTTTAATGTCATAATAATTCTTCTCAGAAAGAAAATACTTTACCAGTGCGTAGTAGAGTGATGACGAAGAAATAATTTTAGTTCACTACGCAACAGAGAGATCAAAACTGTTTTCCAGATGAATATCATACAAACATTATGCAATGATTAAGAGAAAAATAAATGGTGGAATAGTAGAGTTAATTGTGTTTCGGGGGGATGTCACACCTCTTGAAAGCAAGTAAAATGGAACTAATCGAAAAAACACCAATTAAAATAGATGGGAAACTAGTTTCTATTCAACTCCCTGAAAAACTAATTCTTTACGCACTTGACTCATCCCACATACTTCTCGCTATAAAGCCGATAAACGAATTAGAAAGAAAATCTCTGTCGAAAGAAGACGTTAAAGTCACACAAGTCGGAAACGAATACCTCATAAAATTGCCAAAGAAAGTATACGACTTCTACCACCTAGAAGAAGCCGACTACACAATAATGACATCAGGAATAAACCCAAAAACAATAGAAATACTCATCTAAGAAAGAATATACGACTTTCTTCTTCTATTGCTGTTTTTATCTATCCAATGTACCCTTCAATCTCTGGAGTTGAAGATTTTGAGCACACTCCAACAATTCATGCAGATCTTTCTCTACCTCAAATCGGTATGCCTGTGCGTTCCCTATCTTTCTTGTCTGCCTCATGAATCCCAATGCCACTAACTTGTCAACCGCAGTCTGAACTGTCTTAAATGACAACCCAGTTGACTCCACAAGCATTGAAGTAGTCTGTTCCATATCTCCAACAAGCAAGCTCTGATCTAATACCTTCGCAACTGGATTCCCAAATATCACGTCAAAGGGACCTGAGAAATATCCCTCATCTTTCTCTTTCATTCACTACCCTCCACTACCCTTCACTACCCTCCACTACAATCTACTACTTTATAAATTTTTCCATTGACATTGGAAATTTTTGCAAAAACCTGATATTATATATTTCAACTGCAAATAATGAAATGAGTGGTAACGGAGATGCAAGCGAGAAAACCAAAGGAAGGCGACGACCAACACATCAGAGGCTTCATTCTTAACAAATTATACCTAGGAGGATATTTTGGGAAAAAGCATACAGACGTGGATAACATGCCAAAAGGGTATCCTCCAGAATATAGAGGTAAATTCCCAAAAATCATAAAAGAACTAAAAAGAGATGGATATGTCACAGTTTTCCCTCATGGCTCAGAAAAACACATTTTTGCTATCTCAAGTTCCGAAAAAATCGACTCGGGAATACTCATTTGTAACACATACAGAGAGTCTGTGGGCTTACCCCCACTCAACAAAAAATTTAGAGAGATAATCAAGTAAACAAAAAGATACACGACTTCTACCATCTACTCATCTAAAAAGATGACAACAACATAGACTTTTCAAAACTTCTATCAACTTCTATCACAGTTATCAACCCCAACAAAACCCAAAGCAACGCCTGTTCCAAAATCAAACAGCCAAAAACACGCTCCAGATCACGAGTCGATGAAAAAACCAAAAAATTTTCTCAGTTTTCAAGAAAGAGTAGACAACGACATAAGTGATGATGATGAAGATGAAGGAATAATAATTTTATTCAGGCACTCCTACTAAGCGGAAAAGAACACTCTACAAAAATTTCAGGGCGTCCCTTGACATTTGGAGAATCGGCACACCACTTACACAAACGTCAGTGCGAGCTTTGTTGTATGTTCTTCAGGTCTTGACGTTAGCCAGACTTATTATGTGACTCAGCAACTCTTCTTCAAACTCTAAGATAGCCTCTCCATTCGAAGTGATGCTGTACACTCTTCTCGGTTTTCCCTTAAAAACCTCTAATCTGCTCTCTACGTAGTTCTTCTTCTCAAAAGAGGACAGAATCGGATAGATGTTTGATGGAGCAGGATAGTATCCATAACGGTCCCTAATAGTACACAAGACCCCGTACCCATGCATAGGCTTATCCTTCAGAAGTCGCAGAATCAAATAGTCCAAGAGGTCTCTCAGTTTCTCAGTCCAAAGAGTTCTCAACTCCGCCTTGAAAAGAATCGACCTGGCCATCTCTGATCCAAAAATCCACTTCTCATCTCTAACTACCTTCACGTTTCCCCCTTCTCTCTGCAATATGCGAACTCCTCCCAACAACATCTATGTATTTTGTCACTAAAAAACTTTATTAAAAATATATAAGAGGACACTAGAACTTTATAACAAAAAACTAATAAGCAACTACTAACAAAATCACCGAGAAATAACCAACTTAAAGAGGATAATTCAATGAAGAACAACAACCAAATTGAATTGGTGAAGATACTCAACGGAGGAAAAGTCACCATTCCACGAAGCATCAGGAAAGCTCTCGGTTTACGGGATGGAGACTACCTCGCTGTAACGCTACACGAGAGCAAAGCAAAAATCGTTTACTTTCCTGTAAACATCAAACCTGCTCAGTAGTGGTTTCCTAAAAACTGGAAGTTACTCTGAAAGCGCCTCCTTAGCCTCCTTCAAAGTTTCTTCTATTCGTTTCCAGTGAGCTCCACGCCAATATATTTGTTCACAACTCGGGCACTTCCAAAACTCATTGTAATACAATGCAGTGGCCTTCGGAATCCTGTCAATAACGTCCTCCTTAGAAACTGGTCTAATCGGAGTGTTACATTTTGGACAGCGCGAAACGGTCACGTCGATTTCAAGTCTAAAGTTAAATCGCTTTGACAACAGAGCAAGCTTTCCAGCCTCCGTGTCTCCCTCCACCAAAAAAGCATCAGCTCCATGTGTTGCGGCTCGCTGGTAAAGCTTAAGATCGCGGGTAAGAAGAATTCGGTTCTCCGTTCTCACTCTTTCAATCAACTCCTTGTCGTCGAGAGACTTGGAATACTCCACATCATGACCCAGCATGCGGAGCCATCGAGTCAGCTTACCTAACATGCCATCCGTAATGAACTTCAATTCATTCACCTTATGATTCGACCAGTTCCAGGCTTGGCAACGATCTCTCCCTCGTCATACACAAGAACTCCATTAACAAAAGTTTTCAGCGGCTTACCCTTAACTCTCCATCCATCAAAGGGAGAATACTTAGCCTTCGAAAAAAACTCTGAGGAATCCACTTTGTGTTCTTTCTTGATGTCAACAACCACTAAGTCAGCCCAGTAGTCTTTTTTTAGTCTTCCTCTGTCATTTAGGTGAAATATCATCGCAGGCTTTTCCGAAGTCAACCTGACTAGCTCCTGTATCGTCAGGCGTTCTTTGTTCACCTGGGTTAACAGCAGAGGAAGCGCCGTTTCCAACCCGGGTATGCCAGGTTTTGCATCCCAAACGGACTCGGTTCTCTTCTCGTCGATTGTGTGAGGAGCATGGTCAGAGGCTATAGTGTCGATTAAACCGAGTTTGATGGCATCCCAAAGAGCGTCAATGTGCTTTTTGCTTCTCAACGGGGGATCAGTGAGGGCAAGGGTTTTATATTTTTTAAGATGTTTGGAAGACAAGAGGAGATGGTGAGGCGTAACCTCACACGTGACAGAAAGACCAGCCTTCTTCATAGCCAAAAAAGCCTGTAACCCAGCCAACGAGCTAAGATGGCAGAAGTGAACAGGGGCTCCAGTTTTCCTCGCAAGGCGAGCAGCACGATTTATTGCCTTTTCTTCAGCGCTGGGTGAGTGAACTTTGATGTAGGCTTCTATATCGTCTTTTCCAGTTCTTTCCATCTCTTCTCTGCTTCTTTCAAGCATCTCCTTGTCTTCTGCATGCACTGCAACTGGGATGTTCATTTCCACAGCCTTGTTGAAAGCACGCATTAAAGACTCGTCATCGTTAATGTTCAGCCCCCCAACTTTCTCTGACAAGTAGAGCTTGAAAGCCACCGCTCCTTCATCAACTATTAACGCCATTTCTTCCAGATTCTCAGGAAAAGCCGAGTAAAAGGCAACGTTGACACGCAACTGTGTTTTCGCCAACCTCATTCTTTCCCTCAAAGATTTCGAATCCATAGTCACAGGATTGTTATTTGGCATATCCATAACCAATGTCACACCGCCAGCTGCCGCCGCCGCCGTTCCACTCGAAAAGTCTTCTTTGTATGCCAGTAGCTGGTCTCGAAGGTGCACATGAGAATCAATCACGCCCGGGAGGATTATGTTTCCTCTGAGGTTCAGTTTTGTTGAGGAACTTGGAAGGTTTGTCTCTTTGGCTATCTTGAAGATTTTTCCTTCATCGATGGCAAGACCTGCTGTAACCAAGCCCTTGGTAGTGTAGATTTTAGCGTTATAAAGAACCAAATCAACTAGCAAGTTAATCCTCAAGTTCGCTCACAATCAAGCGTTGCTGAAAAGTGAGAGATTATTCGGTGATTAGTTTGAAAAAGTCTCTTTCGGTTATTATCCCAACGAGTTTTTTGTTGACGACCACTGGCAGTGAACCAACATTCTTCTCTTGCATTGTTCTTGCGGCCTGCCCAATGTCAGCGTCTGGATTAATCGTTGTAACGTCTTTCATCGTTACTTCAAGAACCGATGTTTGTAAAACTTGGTTGATTGTTCCCGATTGTAAGTGTTTGAAAACCTGTCCGGAACCAAAAAAGCGTAGTATACTCCTCACAGTAGCCATGCCCACGAATTCATTGTTTGAGATGATGGGCAGCCGTCTGAAGCCGTGCTTAATCATTGTCTTCTCGGCTTCTATTATCGATGCTTCAGGATTTGCCGTCATAACATTTGTAGACATGAGGTCCGCAACTTTTGCTCCTCTGATTTTTCCAGCGAAGAGAGTAAGTATATCCCTTTCTGTCACAACAGCCCACACACGACCATTTTCATCAACAACAGGCAAGCCACCAACTCTATGCCTTTTCATCAAGTCTATGGCATCACCGATTTTTGCAGTTGTAGAAATAGAAATCACTTTGGAAGTTGCGAGGGATTTTATCGGCTCGTTGATCGCCTTAAAGAAGTTACCAGCATACTTTTTCTGAATTATCTGAAATTTATCGCCACCGCCGAGATAGTTGATAATATCCGTTGCGGTTACTATACCGAGCAGTTTCTTGGTGCCAGGGTCTACCACGGGCATACGACGAAAGCCTTCCTTCGCCATAATTTGGATAGCATCGTACACCGGTGTGGTGGGCGCCATCGTAACCACTGGGCTCTTTGCAATGGTCATTATCTCTCCTTCGCGTCTCTTAGAGGGGTGAGTCTTCAATTCTAGAGGTCCACCTTCTCTTAAGACACGTCGATAAGTTTCCCGGGGTCTTCCACTTCTTCTTGCAACCAAATTTAACCCTCCATTTGTTAGAGGAGCACCCTTGCGATATCTTCTCGGTCAACTATGCCAATAAGCTTATCATTGTCATCTACGATAGGTATGCGACCTATGTTTCTCTTGAGCATAAGTTCAGCTGCTTCTTTAATGGTCGCGGTCGATTTAAGAGATGCAACTGAAGTTTTCATTATAGATGATATTTTTGGCGGAGCCCTAAATCGACCTTTTTTTGCTTCAAAGCCGGGAAAAACCACTCCAGTATCTAACAAGTCTCTTTGTGTAACCATCCCAATGAGTTTCCCTTTTTTCACCACTGGCAACCCAGCGAAGGATCGTTCTTGCATTAAACGCCAGACGTTATCCACTTCGTCTTCTGAGGAGCATGTAAGAAGTTGATTTGCCATTATCTCAGAAAGAGGTTTAGCAAGGTTTGAGAAATTTTTTTCCAGAGATGAGCGAATGAAGGCTTCTAATCCCAGTATTCCCGTGTATGTAGAATCGTGGGAAGAAGCGGTGACTGGGATATACCATTCGTCCAAACGAATCATTTCTTTGAGAGTGGCGTAGGCATCCATGTTCATAGTTGCCACAAATTTTGGGGAAGACATGATTCCTTTTACTCGAATCGGTGAGACTGAGGAAGTTATGGTCATGATATTGGTGCGAGAAACCACACCTAAAAGACGTTTGTGCTCGTTCAAGATAGGAAGAACCCTCAGTCCTCTGTCACGCATGGCTGCTCGAGCCTTTGTCGCTAAGTCGTCTGCGTAGAGGAAAGGGTATTTTCTGTCCGTTAAGTCTTTAACAAGCAAACAATTGACCTCTAGAACTCACCTTTTAGTTCCTCTTTGCAGTCTTCACAAAGGAAGTTTCCCTCAACCTCCTCAAGGTTATCAAACCAGTGTCCACATTGATCACAGTAGCCAGCCAAAGGAGGGGCTTCTGGAATCGCCTCCATGGCTTTTCCTCCCTCAATGCGGGCTTTCTCCTGAATGATTTCTAAAAGTTCGGGTGTGATCGCTAGAATGTCTTTACTGGATATCAGTCCAACCAGATTTCCCTTGTACATAACCCCTAATCTTCTGATGTTCAGTTGACTCATTCTTCTAGCAGCTTCGCTTAGAGTTTCGTCTGGATCTACGGTGATCAAGGGGGAAGTCATTACTTCTTTTGCAACAAGTTTACTAGGCTGGTTGTTTCTGGCTAGAACTCTTACGACTAGGTCTCTTTCGGTTATGATGCCCAAGGGTTTTCCTTGTTTGCTAGTTACAACAATACAGCCCACATTTTGCTTGTCCATCAGTTGGGCCGCCTTGGCTGCGGTTTCGTCTTCATCAATGGTTGTGACTGGGCTGCTCATTACGTCCTTGACCAGTATTCGTTCTCTTATGCCTATCTCTGCCATCGCAAGTCCTCTCAACGAGAATAAAGGGAAAGTCCTATTAAATCTTGTTCAAGAACCAGAGACTGTACGTTCCTAAAGTGTGAGGTTTCTCTCAATGTGCGCAAGTAACGTTATTAAAGGCTACGAGACTAGTTCAGGAATGTGTGACTTAAATGGATGTTAAGGTTTGTCCCAGATGTAATAGTCAGGACATTTCGCTGTGCGATGTCTTCAAGTTTGAGCAAAGGTGTGGTCTCTTTAGAGACATGTGTAGCAATTGCGGTTACGTTGGAACCATGATTATCATGGAAAAGAAAAAAGCAGATAAACTAAAAGTATTAAAACCTCAAGAAAGCACTCGCTAGTCGAGGGTTTTTCACTTTCTCTAATGCGCAGTTTTCTTTTATTATTTTCATTGTACACAAAAATCTAATCGCTATAGCATGTTGTCAGAAGACTTTATGGTTCCTTTGCCCAAGGGTATGAATCTTTGTATTTCTTCCAAAGGAATCTCAAAAATTCTTCTTTGCATATCTTGATGAACTTGCTTCGCCAGTAAATTTCTTATCTGCTCAGCGAGTTCGCTACTCGTTTGATTTCCAGGAACTATTTTGATATAAACGTTTGTCTGTTTCATAATGGCCTCTGGGGGACCTCCAACAACCGTGGGATGCTCATTTTCTACTTTGATTCCAATAGCTGTGTGTAATGGAACATGGCGAATGAAGTTCTTCAATCCATGGATAACGAAGGAACCTTTCTTAAGATATTGACTTGGCGGTGGGCTTTTGCTCACTTGTTTTGGAGATACCCAGTAAACGTCAACTGTTCCCAGCATTTCCCTCCAGGCGCTTGAGTAGGAGGCAGCGAGTTGTGCCGCTTCTCTTATCGTTTGGTCGGTTGGTTTCTTTCCTTCCGTTTTGACTAAAACAAATGGTGCACCAATGATGTCTGCGTGAAAAACTATGTCGTAGGGTTCCATATGCCTTTTTATAAGAATTTCATTCGTCGTTGCATCTCTGCCCCCGATTACTAGAAAGCCTTCAGACGAGTAGAACCATCGAAATTTTTCATACCACAATTTTTTCCTTCTTTTAGCCATGGGCTTTTGAGTTTCTTCGGCTTGCTCAATCAGTTGTCGCTTTAACTCTTCCATCTTGACTTGGGTTTCTTTCAGAGCTTTTTCTGCGCCCTCTAGTTTCTTCTCAGCCTTCTTCGCCATTGCATAGTAGTTTGTCGCATTGTCTTGTATTGAGCGTCGTAGATTCAGGGGAATGACCAGTTCTCCGATTGAGACGTTAATAATCCGGCGATTTGGATGGAAAGAGTAGAAACAGATATCTGGGGTATGTTCAAGTTCCTTTTCAATAAGAGACTTTATCTCTTCCCACGATTTCCCGACTTTTCTTTGCTCCATGACGTTTTGAAGGAGAGACCGTAATTCACCAAAATTTAAGTATATTGTGTCGCCTATCCTTCTGTTTTTTTCGATGTGTTGTTTCAACTCTTCTATGGTTTCTTGCTGATTTTGAGAAACCCTTTTCAGTCTTGCTAATTCTTGTAATACTTCTTTAGAGGCTCTTTCTTTTCCCTCTTTTGTGGTCATTTTGGCATAGTATTCGTCAAAAGCCTCGTTCATGGTTTTATAATAGTTTTGTTGAAAACCAACGTATTTGCTCATTGGGATAGTGGTTGCGTCAATCCATTCACCCTTTTCGTCTATGATGACATGCGGTTTAACGTCGCCACTTTTGATTTGAGAGAGAATCCCTTGGAGTTGACTGAAAATCTCGTCTAGTTGCTGGTTTGTGAGAGATTCGCACAAAGTGTTTTTGTCAATTTGTGCACGGTAAAGTGTCTCTTCAGCATAGAGACCGCCAATGCTCAAGAACTTGACTAGTGCCCTCACGATTTCTAACTGCTTCAGTTTTTTTATCTCATCAAAGTCTTGACGGTTTACTTTGAAAGGGTTTTTTCCACTCGGCGGAGGATACCGAAGGGTTTCACCACGTAGAATGTTTCGGTCCCGCATTTTTCGATAAGTCAGGGCATGCAAAATCTTGTTCTCTGGACCTACGAGAATGATGTTTCCTTCTCCGAAGAGTTCGCATATGAATTGGAAGTCGCCCTCTCTTGTGCTCACCTTTATGGTGATTAATCGTTCAAATTCGTGTTGCAAGATCTCCGTGACTTTGCCGTTTCTAAGGTGTTTCCTGAGAGCCATACAGAAGGTTGGAGGTCTTTGTGGTTTTTCGTAGGTGTAGGAGGTTAAATGGAAACGCCTTCCAGATTCTATAAGTAAGTGAAGCGCAGGTTTGCTTGGTTGGCGAAGCTTTAAGATGAAAGTGCCGTGGTTGGTCTGGTAAATGTTGTCTATGTAAGCGCCTTTAATCAGTTGATCAAGTTCACGAATCAGCACAGCGGTGTCGAAGCTTGTCAGTTCTTTCTTCAACTTGTTTCACTAACACTGGTGTCAAGGTGAACCCTTTAAGTCTTGTTTTGCGATTTTGTTAGTACTGTTTTCTGAGTGGGTGAAAGGTTAATAAGTGGAAATGCACGTTTTTCTGAGGCAAATTGAGGATCAACTATTGGTCTACAACAGAGACAATGATGTCTACAGTATTCAGACAGTGAATCTCACTAAGGTATTTAAGAAAAGGAAGCACAAGGGCATTTTCGGGTTCTTGAAGAAGAAGGCTGAAAAAGAAACATCTGAAAGCAGCAAAAACATCACCGTAGCGTTGGATCATGTGAACTCAGAAATTCGCTCCGGAGAACTCTTTGGACTCCTCGGTCCAAATGGTGCTGGAAAAACAACCTTGGTCAAGTGTCTTTCTACGATATTGATTCCAGACGAAGGCACGGCAATTGTGAATGGGTTTGACGTTCGGAAACAGACATCGCTTGTG
>Ga0315314_1000724_pt1 | contig 33387 bp, 46 predicted proteins | sample TDP9_MG_FD_203631 | JGI IMG/M metagenome (GOLD analysis project Ga0315314, IMG submission 203631) | Freshwater sediment microbial communities from Lake Towuti, South Sulawesi, Indonesia - TDP9 | ecosystem: Environmental > Aquatic > Freshwater > Lake > Sediment | place: Indonesia: South Sulawesi... | reverse complement strand
AAGCAAAGGAGGAGTCATGGCCAAGAAGAGGTTTGAGCGGACGAAGCCGCATTTGAATGTGGGGACGATTGGGCATATTGATCATGGGAAGACGACGTTGACGAGTGCGATTACGCGGTGTTTGGCGAATCGGGGGTTAGCGGAGTATATGCCTTTTGATCAGATTGACAAGGCGCCGGAGGAGAAGGAGCGGGGGATAACGATTGCGATTGCGCATGTGGAGTATGAGACGGGGAAGAGGCATTATGCGCATGTGGATTGTCCTGGGCATGCGGATTATATTAAGAATATGATTACGGGTGCGGCGCAGATGGATGGGGCGATTTTGGTGGTGGGGGCGGATGATGGGCCGATGCCGCAGACGCGGGAGCATATATTGTTGGCGCGGCAGGTTGGGGTGCCGTATATTGTGGTGTATTTGAATAAGGTGGACATGGTGGATGATCCGGAGTTGATCGAGTTAGTGGAGTTGGAGCTTAGGGAGTTGTTGACGAAGTATGAGTTTCCTGGGGATGAGGTACCGATTGTTCGGGGGAGTGCGCTCAAGGCGATGCAGCATGGGTGTGGGGATGAGAGGTGTGAGAGTTGTGGGTCGGTATTTGCGTTGATGAGGGCGGTGGATGAGTATATACCGGAGCCGAGGCGGGATGTGGACAGGCCGTTTTTGATGCCTGTGGAGGATGTGTTTTCGATATCTGGGCGGGGGACGGTGGTGACAGGGCGGGTGGAGCGTGGGGTGGTGAAGGTAGGGGATGAGGTGGAGGTGGTGGGTTTGCGGCCGACGTTTCGGACGGTGTGTACTGGGGTGGAGATGTTTCGGAAGGTATTGGATCAGGGGCAGGCTGGGGATAATATAGGGGTATTGTTGCGGGGGACGAAGCGGGATGAGGTGGAGCGTGGGCAGGTGGTGGCGAGGCCTGGGAGTATTACGCCGCACACGAAGTTTCGGGGTTCGGTGTATGTGTTGACGAAGGAGGAGGGGGGTCGGCATACGCCGTTTTTTAATGGGTATCGGCCGCAGTTTTATTTTCGGACGACGGATGTGACTGGGGTGGTGACGTTGCCTTCTGGGGTGGAGATGGTGATGCCGGGGGACAATGTGAATTTGGAGGTGCAGTTGATTACGCCGATTGCCATGGAGAAGGAGCTTAGGTTTGCGATTCGGGAGGGAGGCCGGACAGTGGGGGCCGGAGTCATCTCGGATATCCTCGAATAGTCTGGCATCGATCGTTACGGCAGGCCTTAGAGAAATGAGAAAAAAGAATGGTGGTCAATAGTCAGAAGATAAGGATTCGACTGAAAGCTTACGATCACAGACTGCTCGACCAGTCCACGAAGGAGATTGTGGATACGGCCAAGCGCACGGGGGCCCGAGTGGCTGGGCCCATTCCTCTGCCGACGGAAATCAATAAGTTCTGCGTACTCCGGTCTCCCCATGTGGACAAGAAATCTCGCGAGCAGTTTGAAATCCGAACTCATAAACGACTCTTGGACATCCTGGATCCTACCCAGCAGACGATCGATGCCCTGATGAAGTTGGATCTGGCTGCCGGGGTAGACGTGGAGATAAAACTTTAAAGATGCAAGGTGCATAGCGCCTGGGGCATAGGGTAAAGAAAAAATCGGGGCCCATGCTCTCTGCGTTTTGGAACAAGGGTTGGGGCCGTGTTAAAAGGCATTATTGGGAAAAAGCTGGGAATGACTCAGATCTTCCATGATGATGGGAGCGTAGTGCCGGTGACCGTGGTACAGGCCGGACCCTGCACCGTGGTTCAGGTAAAGATGCCGGCAAAGGAAAAATACGCCGCCCTGCAGTTGGGGTTTGAAGAGCGAGATAAGAAACGAATGAATAAGCCGCTTCAGGGTCATTTTCAAAAGGCTCAAGTCCCGGCCTTTAGATATCTTAAAGAATTCAGAGTCCCGGATGTCAACCCTTTCAAAGTCGGGCAGGTAATCACCGTAGAAGAATTTAAGGTCGGTGACTTGGTGGATGTGACCGGATTTTCCAAAGGGAAAGGGTTCATGGGGGTGGTTAAGCGCTGGGGGTTTCGAGGAGGGCGAGCCACCCATGGCTCCATGTTTCACCGCGCCCCTGGTTCTATCGGAGCGAGCTCCTTTCCGTCGCGGGTCTGGCCAGGCCAAAAGATGGGAGGCCATACCGGCAGTCAGCGCACTACCCTGCAAAGCCTGGAAGTGGTGGATGTACGGCCTAAACAAAATTTGCTCTTGATCAAAGGAGCAGTTCCGGGAGGCAGACGGGGCCTGCTATTGATTCGCGAGGCGAAGAAGAAGAGATCGAAGGCGGCAAGTTGAGCCTGGTAGCGGGCGTGGGGTGGATATGGCCAGAGTAGAAGTCATTGATATTCGTCGGCAAAAAGTTTCGGAGATGGAAGTGGACGACCAACTTTTGAATGAAGCGGAGAAGCCTCATCTGGTCTATGACGTTGTGCGGATGCAGCTCGCCGGCCGAAGGCACGGAACGGCATCCACCAAGGAACGTTCTTTCGTCAGTGGTGGTGGACGGAAACCGTGGAGGCAAAAAGGAACTGGAAGAGCCCGAGCTGGTTCCACCCGCTCACCCCTCTGGCGGGGAGGTGGAACGATCTTCGGGCCGCATCCCCGGGACTACTCCTTTCATCCACCCAAGAAAGTCCGTCAGGCTGCCCTGCGTTTGGTACTGTCTTCCAAGTACCGAGAAAAAAAATTGCTGGTCCTGGATCGGTTTGACCTGGAGGGAATCAAAACCAAGAAGCTTACGGCGGTTCTAAAAAGCCTGGGAATCAGCAGCGCCCTAATCGTCCTCGACGGTCCAGATGAGGTTCTTAAGAAATCCGCCCGAAATATTCCGGGAGTTCAGGTCATGCGGTGCGAAGGGTTGAATGTGCACGACATCCTGAAATATGAATACCTGGTTTTTCTGCGCTCCAGTCTGGAAAGAGTGGAAAGGGATTTGCGGACATGAAAGAGGCGCACGAGATCATTAAGAGACCCTTGATTACCGAGAAGAGTACGCGGCAGAAAGAGGAAAAGAACCAGATTGCTTTCGTGGTGGATCCTAAAGCGAACAAGATCGAAATCCGCCAGGCGGTGGAGAAGTTATTCAAGGTGAAAGTTCGACGGGTGCGGACCATGAATATGGTGGGAAAACGAAAACGCCTAGGCCGATTTTTCGGTTGGAAATCTGACTGGAAAAAAGCCATCGTCACTCTGCGAGAAGGGGATCGCATCGAGTTCTTCGAGGGAGTGTAAAAAATGAGCCTTGGCCCGAACTCTGAACTTCGAACTAAAGGGAGTTGACCGCATGGGCATTAAAATATATAAGCCGACATCGCCAGGAAGAAGGTCCCAAACTGTCTCGGACTTCGCGGAGGTCAACCGGCAGAGGCCAGAGAGAAGCCTTCTCTTTCCGCTGAGAAAAACCGGGGGACGGAATGTTTACGGGCGAATTACCAGCCGCTATATCGGGGGGGGACACAAGCGGCGCTACCGGCTGATCGATTTCCAGCGGGATAAAATCGATATCCCCGCGCGGGTGGCTTCCATCGAGTACGACCCGAATCGCTCGGCCCGCATTGCCCTCCTCCATTATGCCGATGGAGAAAAACGGTATATTTTAGCTCCCCTTTCGCTGAAAGTAGGGGAGACGCTGATCTCTGGGGAGCGCGCCGACATCAAACCTGGGAATGCCCTGCCGTTGCGAAGCATTCCGCTGGGAACTATGATCCATAACGTGGAGCTCAAGAAGGGGAAAGGAGCTCAACTGATCCGCAGCGCCGGCTCCTCCGCCCAGCTAATGGCTAAAGAAGGGAAGTATGCGCACATTAAACTTCCTTCGGGCGAAGTTCGGTTGGTCCACTTAGATTGCCATGCCACTGTGGGCCAGGTGGGAAATTTAGACCATGAGAATATTTCTTTGGGAAAGGCTGGCCGCAGCCGATGGCTGGGGCGAAATCCTCGGATACGAGGCGTAGCCATGAACCCGGTGGACCACCCGCTGGGCGGTGGGGAAGGGAAGAGTTCGGGAGGGCGGCATCCAGTCACTCCCTGGGGTGTACCCACTCGCGGATATAAAACCCGGCGGAACAAGGCCACGGATAAATTTATCATCAAACGGCGGAAATAGATTTTTCACCACAGAGATCGCAGCTCAGCTCAGCTTAGCCGCAACCAAACCCACCCCCTCCCTGCCCCTCACCTCTGGAGGGGGAGGGTAAGGTCGGAATCGACTCGTACCGAGGTGGGGGGGAATTTTTTTTGGATTTTTTTGGTTTTGGATTTTGATTAGAATTTTATCTCTGCGTTCTCCGCGGTGAACGGAAGTAACTGGGAAAGGAGTAAGACGTGGCTCGTTCTATACGCAAAGGCCCTTACATAGACTCGCAATTGATGAAAAAGGTGGAAGAGGCAAACCGGACCAAGAGCCGCAAGGTCATCAAAACCTGGTCCAGGCGCTCGACCATCGCCCCCGAGATGATCGGACATACCTTCGCCATTCACAATGGCAAGAAGTTCATTCCGGTTTTTATCACGGAGAATATGGTGGGGCATAAACTGGGAGAATTTTCTCCTACCCGGACGTTTTTCAGCCATTCGGGTGATCGGAAGACCAAGTTGAAAACGACGCCCAAGCCGGCCTAAAAGGAGACAGGATGGAAGCGCAAGCTGTGGCCAAATACCTGCGGCTTTCACCACGAAAAGCAAGACTGAGTGCCGACCTCATCCGGGGAAAACGAATAGAGGAAGCCCTGAACATCCTCTCGCAAACCCCCAAGGAGGGAGCCAAATCCGTCTCTAAAGTCGTCCGTTCAGCCTTGGCCAACGCTCGGCAAAATAAATCCATTGATGTAGACACACTCTTTGTCAAAACCATTTTCGTAAATCAGGGACCAACCCTAAAGAGATTTCGGGCCAAGCCCATGGGGCGGGCAGGGAGGATTCGTAAACGGACCTGTCACATCACCGTAGTGCTGAGTGAACCGTAAATGGGCCTTGGGGCGGAGAAAAATCTGGAGGGAGAGAGGGAGGTTAAACTTTGGGTCAAAAAGTGAATCCCGTAGGGTTACGCCTGGGAATCGTAAAAACCTGGGATTCTCGATGGTACGCGGAAAAAGGTTATTCCAAGTTTTTACAGGAAGATATCCTCATCCGCCGGTATATCAAGAGAAAACTCTACCACGCCGGGATCTCCAAAGTTGAGATCGAGCGGACAGCCAATCGCATCAAGATCACCATTCGCACTGCCCGCCCCGGGATTATCATCGGCCAAAAAGGGGCGGAGATCGACAAGCTCCAGAAAGAGATCCAGAAAATGGTCCAGCGAGAGATTTCCATCAACATTCAGGAGGTACGGCGTGTGGAAACGGACGCCCAGTTGATGGCTGAGAACGTGGCCTTGCAACTCGAGCGGCGGGTATCTTTCCGGCGGGCCATGAAGAGGAGCGTCACTGCTTCTTTGAAATTCGGAGCGCAGGGAATCAAGGTTGCCTGCTCCGGAAGATTGGGGGGGGCCGAAATCGCCCGGGCGGAATGGTATCGGGAGGGGCGAGTTCCCCTGCATACGTTGCGGGCAGACATCGATTATGGCTTTTCCGAAGCTCGCACCACCTACGGGGCGATCGGCGTTAAAGTCTGGATTTACAAAGGAGAAGTCCTCCCAGCCGCCCGAGGGAGGAAAGGGATGACCACGTAAGGAGCCGACGGAACTATGCTGGCACCGAAAAAGGTAAGATACCGCAAGCAGCAGAAAGGAAGACGAAAAGGAATGGCCTCTCGGGGAAACTCCATAAACTTCGGAGATTACGCTCTGCAGGCCACCGAATGCGGCTGGCTGACTACCCGGCAGATTGAGGCGGCCCGCGTGGCCATGACTCGACACATCAAGCGTGGAGGAAAGATTTGGATCCGCATTTTCCCCGATAAACCGGTCACCAAAAAACCGGCAGAAACACGGATGGGAAAAGGCAAAGGGCCGCCAGAGGATTGGGTGGCGGTGATCAAGCCGGGAAGGGTGCTTTACGAGATGGAAGGGGTTGATCGCGAGACTGCCTTCCAGGCCTTCCATTTGGCAGCCCACAAGCTGCCTCTGGCGACGAAAATCATCATTCGGGAGGAAGTGGGTGAAAGCGCGGGAGCTTAGGGATCTGAACGAGGCAGAGCTGCGCCAGAAAGAACACGACCTTACGGCGGAGCTGTTCAATTTGAAATTTCAGCATGCCACCGGGCAACTGGAGAACACGGAACGATTGCCCCAGGTGCGTAAGGACTTAGCCCGGGTGAAGACGATTCTGCGGGAGAAAATCATGGCCCAGTCGAAAGGCGTATGAAGGGAAAGGAATGAAGGGTAGAGGCATGCGGAAGACGATGGTGGGGACGGTGGTGAGTGACCGCATGGACAAAACCGTGGTGGTTATGGTTCAGCGGCTAGTCAAGCACCCCTTGTATCAGAAGTACATCCGGAAAAGAAAGCGCTATAAAGTCCACGATGAGAAAAACGATTCTCACCCCGGTGATCGGGTTCTCCTCATCGAGACCCGCCCCTTGAGTCGGGAGAAACGCTGGCGGGTAAAAGAAATCTTGGAGCGAGCGCATTAATTGCGGAATAAGGGCCTTTGGTTTTTAAGCCGCAATCTCCACCAGGCTGGGCATCCCATCGTGGCGAGAAAATGGAAAAGAGCAAGGTATTTTCATGATTCAAATGCAGACTCTATTGGACGTGGCCGACAATTCTGGGGCGAAGAAGATCTCTTGTATAAGAGTCTTGGGAGGAACGAGGCGGAAGTATGCCAGTTTGGGGGATGTCATCGTCGTCTCTGTGAAAGAAGCCATTCCTAACTCCAAGGTCAAGAAAGGCGAAGTCACGCGGGCAGTAGTAGTCCGCACGGTAAAAGAGGTCCGGCGAGGGGACGGTTCCTACATCAAGTTCGATGACAATTCGGCAGTTTTGATCAACCCGCAAAATGAGCCGGTAGGAACGCGCATCTTTGGACCGGTGGCTCGAGAGCTGCGAGCAAAAAAATTTATGAAAATCATTTCTTTGGCTCCAGAGGTACTTTAGATCTTAAGAAGGGCAGTGAGGATGACGATGGAGCTTCTTAAGTTTTGCATCCGCAAGAACGACCTAGTGCAGGTGATTGCCGGGAAAGAAAAGGGCAAGACCGGAAAGGTCATGAAAATTCTTAAGAAAAAAAATCTAGTGCTCGTGGAAAAGGTGAATTTCATCAAGCGCCACTCCCGCCCCAGCGCCAGGACTCGTCAGGGGGGGATCATCCAGAAGGAGGCCCCCATCCACGTCTCTAACGTCCTATTGGTCTGCCCCAAATGCAACCGCGGTGCGCGCATGGGGAAAAGGGTGTTGGAGGATGGAAAGAAGGCCTTGGTGTGCAAGAAGTGTGGCGAGATAATCGAGAGAACCCAAGGGAGCTGACCCCGATGCCGCGATTGAAAGAAATTTACCTGAAAAATGTCGTTCCCCAGATGATGAAAAAATTCGGCTACAAGAACAGGATGCGAGTCCCCCGGCTGGAGAAGGTCACCCTGAACATGGGGTTGGGGGAAGCGGTGCAGAACATCAAAATCCTTGATTCTGCAGTGGAAGAACTTTCTCTGATCGCCGGGCAAAAAGCCGTGATTACCAAGGCCAAGCGCTCCATCGCGGCCTTCAAGCTGCGCGAAGGAATGCCGATCGGGGTTATGGTCACGCTCCGGCGGGATCGCATGTTCGACTTTTTCGATAAACTGGTAAACATTGCCCTTCCGCGGGTGAGAGATTTTCGGGGGGTCTCGGGAAAAGCCTTTGATGGCCGGGGAAACTATTCTCTGGGTATCCGGGAGCAGATCATCTTTCCCGAGATCAACTTGGATAAAATCGACAAGGTGAAAGGCCTGAGCATTTCCATCATCACTACAGCCAAAACGGATGAGGAGGGGAAAGAATTACTCCGCCTGCTGGGGATGCCCTTTCGGAACTAAAATTTTTCGGACACAGATTAACACCGATTTACAGGATTTATAGGACAAAAGGGAAAACAGGTTGGGGGAGAGCATTTAGAAAATTTTGGGTTGGCTTTATCTGTGTTCATCCGTATTTATCTGTGTCCAATTTGTTTAGAGAAAGGATCGGTTGTGGCCAGAAACGCCTTGATGGTAAAATGCAAGCGTGAACCCAAGTTCAAAGTAAGAACGTACCATCGCTGCCCTGTTTGCGGGCGGCCGAGGGGGTATTACCGGAAGTTCGATTTGTGCCGGATTTGTTTTCGTAACCTGGCTTCGCGGGGGGAGATCCCTGGCGTCATCAAATCCAGTTGGTAATGGACCTGAGTCAGGAAGGAGGGGAGAAATGGGGATGACTAACCCCCTGGCCGACATGCTTACCCGTCTTCGTAATGCCAACAAGGCAAGACATGAAAAGGTGGATGTTCCAGCCTCGAACCTTAAGGTTCATGTGGCTCGAATTCTTAAAGACGAAGGCTACCTTAAAAATTATAAAATAATCAAAGATGGAAAACAGGGAATCTTGAGGATTTACTTGAGGTTTGAAGGAGAAGCCAAAAGACCAGTCATCACCGGGTTAAGAAATATCAGTCGCCCTGGTCTGCGCAGGTATGTAAAAAAAGCCGAAATCCCCTCGGTGCTCAGAGGGCTGGGGCTTTCAATTCTCTCTACTTCCAAGGGCATCCTAACAGATAAAGAGGCGCGCAGATTGAACGTGGGGGGGGAATTGCTCTGTTTGGTTTGGTAAGATTTAAGGGAGAAAATCATGTCGCGAGTCGGTAAAAGACCCATTGTCCTTCCTCCTGGTGTAAAGGTGGTTTGGGAAATACCCTTCGTAAGGGTTGCCGGCCCAAAAGGGAGTCTGAGTCAAAGAGTGGATGGAGCCGTGACCTTAACGGTGGAAAAGGACAAAGTATTGGTCCACCTCCCCGAAGATCCCAAGCGGGGAAAAGCCCTGCAGGGCCTCATTCGCACCCTCATCGCCAATATGATAAAGGGGGTGAGTCGAGGGTTCGAGCGAGTTTTAGAGATTAACGGTGTAGGCTACCGGGCGGAGTTGCAGGGCAGTGCCCTAAACTTCAACCTGGGGTACTCCCATCCCATTCGGTTTCCTCTCCCCGAAGGAATCAAAGCGGAGGTGGAGCGCCAGACCCGAATCACTCTACGGGGAGTGGATAAACACCTGTTGGGTCTGACGGCTGCAAAGATTCGTAGCTTGCGTCCTCCAGAACCGTACGGGGGCAAGGGCATCAAGTATGCGGAAGAAGTTATTCACCGCAAAGCTGGGAAGACTGCCGTTGGATAAAATCTTTAGGGGGACGCAGATTCACCCTGTTAGATGTTTATTATCTAACAGGGTAAACGCAGATTTTCAGGATATTAAATATCAAAGACAAAAAGAATTGTATTTCTTTAAAGTGAAAAAGATTTTTCTGTGTATATCTGCGTCCTATAGAATAGGAAAAGGGAAGCGGCCGTGTTAAGAAAGGAAAAAGAGCTGGCGCGGGAGCGCAGGAAAAGGCGGGTGAGCGCGAAAGTGCGCGGGACTCCCGAGCGTCCGCGACTGTGCGTTTTCAAGAGTTCCCGCCATATTTACGCTCAGGTAATCGATGATTCACACGGGCATACTTTAGCTGCGGCTTCCACCCTGAGTTCTGCCCTCCGCCGAGAAGGCGGGGAGCCAGGGAAAATGGAAGCAGCCAAACGGGTGGGTGCCCTAATTGCCGAGAAGGTGCTGGCTCAGCAGATCCGCAAGGTTGTTTTTGATCGTAATGGGTTTTTGTACCATGGTCGGGTTAGAACTTTGGCGGAAGCTGCCCGGGAAAAAGGACTGGATTTTTAAAAGGAGGGGAAAGGTCATTGACGCAGATTAACCCAGAAGAACTTGAGCTCGTTGACCGGGTAGCCAGCATCAACCGGGTTGCCAAAGTGGTCAAGGGCGGGAGAAGGTTTAGCTTCAGCGCCCTGGTCGTCGTGGGCAACGGAAAAGGAATCGTCGGGTTCGGTTTGGGAAAAGCGAACGAAGTTCCGGAGGCGATTCGCAAGGGGATCGACCAAGCCAAAAAGAACCTGCTCCAAGTTCCATTGGTACAAGGAACAATCCCTTATGAAGTGATAGGGCGATATGGGGCGGCCCGCGTTTTGCTTAGACCCGCCTCTGAGGGCACGGGCGTAATTGCCGGAGGAGCTGTGAGGGCCGTGGTAGAATCCGCTGGGGTCGTGAACATTCTAACGAAATGCCTCGGTTCACGAAACCCGCATAACGTGATCAAAGCCACCATGGAGGGCCTCCGGTTGCTGAAAACGTCGGAGGAGATCGCGACCAAACGAGGGAAGGGGGTTGCCGAGATCCTTTAGAGGCCCAGCTCAGCCTGCAAGGGTGCGCAGAGCGGATGGGCAGCTTTCTTAGAAGAATGGAGTATGAGTCAGGGAATCATTCAAGTGAGATTGGTCCGAAGCGGAAATAATCGGCCGGAGACCCAGCGACGGACCTTGCAGGGGTTGGGTTTGACCAAGATGCATCGCACCGTAGAACTCGAGGATACGCCGGCCATCCGCGGGATGATCCGAAAAGTCTTCCATTTAGTGAAGGTGGTGGCTGAACAAAGGGCCAAAGATGAAATTGAATGAATTGAGGCCTCCAAAAGGGGCGAAGAAAAAAAGGAAGCGGATTGGCCGGGGAGAAGGCTCGGGACATGGAGGAACTTCGACCAGGGGCCATAAAGGTTATAAAGCCCGGTCTGGAGGAACGGTCTCCCGAGGCTTCGAAGGAGGGCAGATGCCTTTGCAGCGGCGTCTTCCCAAGCGAGGGTTCAGAAACCCTTTCCGCAGAGAATACGAAATTATCAACCTCCGGGACTTGACTCGCTTCCCCGCTGGGTCGGTTGTGGACGTGGATACTTTGAAAGCCTCGGGGCTCTTAAAACAGGTTCATTTGGGGGTTAAGGTTTTAGGCCAAGGGTCTATTTCCCATCCCTTGACAGTGCGAGCGCATCATTACAGCCTTTCCGCGAAAAATAAGATTGAAGCTGCCGGAGGAAAGGCGGAGGTTATTTAAGAATTGTTTCAAGGGTTTCAGAACATTCCCAAAATTCCGGAGCTGAAGCGGCGTATCCTCATCACCCTCTTGCTTTTAGCGGTCTATCGTATTGGAGTTCACGTTCCCACCCCGGGGATTGATGCCACCGCATTGGCTGCTTTTTTTGCCCAAGCCAAAGGGACCCTCTTCAGCTTCATCGACATGTTTTCCGGAGGAGCCTTCGAACGCTTATCAGTCTTCGCCCTCGGAATCATGCCGTATATCAGCTCCTCCATCATCCTCCAGCTTCTCACTGTGGTCGTCCCTCATCTGGAGCGCCTATCCAAGGAAGGTGAGGCAGGGCGCAAGAAGATTACGCAGTATACCCGCTACGGAACGGTTCTCCTCAGCCTCATTCAGGGGTTTGGCATCAGCGTGGGGCTGGAGCGGATGACCGGCCCTGGTGGAGAATTGATCGTCATGGAACCGGGATGGTCCTTCCGCCTCATGACCATGATTACCCTGACGGCGGGGACAGCCTTCATCATGTGGCTGGGGGAACAGATCACGGAACGGGGGATCGGCAATGGAATCTCCCTGATCATTTTTGCGGGCATTGTGGCGCGCATGCCCCTAGCCATCAGCAACAGTATCCGCTTGATCCGGACTGGAGAACTGGGCCTCCTGATTACCCTTTTCCTGATTGCTCTCATGGTAGCGGTGGTGGGGGTGATTATCTATGTGGAACGAGGGCAGCGACGCATTCCGGTACAGTATGCCAAGCGCGTCGTGGGTCGGCGGATGTATGGGGGGCAGAGTACCCATCTGCCGCTGAAGGTTAACACGGCCGGGGTCATTCCCCCGATTTTCGCCTCTTCGATCATCATGTTTCCGGCTACCATCGCCAATTTTTTAGAGCATCCTTGGATGAAAACCATCGCCGACCAACTGGCTCCGGGATCTTTGACGTACGAACTCATCTATGTGGGCTTCATCTTTTTCTTCTGTTACTTCTATACTGCGGTCACCTTCAATCCTACGGACGTAGCTGACAACATGCGTAAGTACGGAGGATATATCCCCGGAATTCGCCCCGGCAAAATGACGGCCGAATTCGTAGACCGGGTTCTGACCCGTATTACCTTCAGCGGAGCCGTCTATGTCTCCGTCATCTGCGTTCTCCCCTCCATCCTGATCACCAAGTTCAACGTGCCTTTCTATTTCGGGGGAACGGCCCTTTTGATCGTCGTAGGGGTGGCGTTGGATACGGTGGGGCAGATCGAATCGCACATGTTAATGCGTCATTATGAAGGGTTTATGAAGCATGGACGAATCAAGGGCCGAAGGTAGGAGAGGAGATGAACGGGCTGCATTTCGTTCCCGACCATGAGAGAATAATCTTGAAGTCTCCGCAAGAGATCGAGAAGATGCGCCATAGTAATCTGATCGTGGCCGAGATCTTGGAGGAGATGAAAACCATAGCCCAGCCTGGAATAACCACAGCAGCGTTGGAAGAACTGGCCGAGGCGCTGCTGGCCAAGCATAAAGCTCGCTCGGCCTTCAAAGGGTACAACGGGTATCCAGCCGCTCTCTGCACATCGGTAAATGAGGAAGTAGTCCATGGAATCCCCTCGGAGGAACGAGTCCTCCAAAAGGGGGATATCCTGAGTATTGATTTTGGCGTCATCTATGAAGGTTTTTATGGGGACGCAGCCGTAACTTTGCCCATTGGCCACATCTCCTCGGAGGCCGAGCGTTTGCTCCGGGTGGCTGAAGGGGCTCTTTACTTGGCCATCGATCAAGCTCGGCCGGGGAATCGCCTTCTGGATATCTCCGCGACAATCCAAAGGCACGTGGAATCACACGGATTCTCTGTGGTGCGAGACTTCGTGGGTCATGGGATTGGGAAACATCTACACGAGAAACCCCAGGTGCCGAATTTTGGGGAGCCGGGGAGGGGTGTCCGTTTGAAGCCGGGGATGACCTTAGCTATCGAGCCCATGATTAACGCGGGCGGTTATGAAGTGATGATCTTGGAGGATGGATGGACGGCTGTGACCAAGGATAAGAGCCTTTCCGCACATTTTGAGCACTCCGTTGCGGTGACGGAGAACGGTCCGTACATTTTAAGTAAACTCTGAGGAGGAAAGAGCGGACTCAGCGAGGGTGCTTTTCAGGGATTGAAGCGGGATGCCGAAAGAAGATGCCATTGAGGTCGAGGGAACGGTGATCGAAACCCTCCCTAACGCCATGTTCCGGGTGGAGTTGGAGAATGGGCACCGAGTGTTGGCGCATATTTCTGGCAAGATGCGTTTGCACTTTATTAAAATACTGCCTGGGGACAAGGTTACGGTGGAGCTTTCCCCTTATGACCTCAGCCGGGGACGGATTATCTACCGGGCAAAGTAGGGTTTGTTCTCCAGCCTAACTTCGGCATTTCCCTGATTAACGAGGAAACAGGGCTTTGATGGGGAGGAAAGGATGAAAGTAAGGGCTTCTGTGCGGCGAATCTGTGATAAATGCAAGATTATCAGGCGAAAAGGGGTAGTGCGGGTAATCTGCCAGAATACCCGGCATAAGCAGAGACAAGGATAAAAGGGAGAAGGAGGTTGGCGTGGCACGCATTGCAGGGGTAGATCTTCCTCGAAACAAAAATATAGAGATTGCTCTCACTTACATCCATGGCATCGGGAGGTCCACCGCCCGAAAAATCCTGGAACAGGCTCAGGTTGATCTCTTCCGCAAAACTGACCAGCTAACGGACGCCGAGGTGGCCAAGATTCGTGAAGTGATCGATCAAAGGAACTTGAAGATCGAGGGAGACCTGCGGCGCGAAGTCTCTATGAATATCAAACGACTGATGGATTTAGGATCCTACCGCGGTCTGCGACATCGGCGCTCCTTACCCGTGCGGGGGCAACGCACCCACACCAATGCCCGTACCCGTAAAGGGCCACGGCGTCAGATCGGCGGCCGCAAGAAATAGAGGAGGGAGAATGCCGGCAGGAAAGAGCGGTGGAGCAAAGAAAAAAGAAAGGCGAAATATCCAAAATGGCATCGCCCATATTCAATCTTCTTTCAATAATACAATTGTCACGATCACCGATGTGAGCGGCAACGTCATCGCTTGGGCCAGTTCTGGCAGCGTAGGGTTTAAGGGCTCACGCAAGAGTACCCCCTTCGCGGCTCAGCTTGCGGCCGAGCAGGCTGCCAAAAAGGCCATGGAGCAGGGAGTGAAGGCGATCGAGGTTTACATCAAAGGACCGGGCGCGGGACGAGAGGCGGCCTTGCGATCCCTGCAAGCTGCAGGATTCCGGGTGGACCTGATCCGGGATGTAACCCCCATCCCTCACAATGGCTGTCGTCCGCCTAAAAGACGGCGCGTGTGAGCCCCCGAAAGCGGGTCGATTTGCGACAGGAGGATTATTTTGGCCAGGTATATTGAGTCTGCCTGCCGGTTATGCCGGCGGGAAAATTTGAAGCTCTACTTAAAAGGGGAGCGGTGTTATTCCGACAAATGCGCCTTCGAACGCCGCAGTTATCCCCCGGGGCAACATGGCCAAGGGCGGGCAAAATTTTCCAGCTATGGCCTCCAGCTCCGGGAAAAGCAGAAAGTCAAGCGGATGTACGGGCTTTTGGAAAGACAGTTTCGGAACTTCTTCGAGAGGGCAGAAAGACAGAAAGGGATTACCGGGACCAACCTCCTGCTTCTATTGGAGAGGCGTCTGGATAATATGGTCTATCGTCTGGGATTCGCCAACTCCCGAAGCGAAGCCCGACAACTGGTGCTCCACAACCACTTCATGGTCAACGGGAAGAAGGTGAACATCCCTTCCTACTTGGTCAAGGTTGGCGACGTGATTGAGCTGAAAGAGAAGAGCCGGAAGGTCGCCAAGATCGGAGAATCCCTTAAGGCAGTGGCTCGCCGGGGAGTTCCCTCCTGGCTGGAGCTCGAAAAGGATAACTACCGCGGGCGCGTATTGGCTTTACCTGCCCGGGAGGATCTGACCATGCCCATCAAAGAACAATTGATCGTAGAGCTCTTTTCTAAATAAATCTTCGATGATCCCGCCGCAGGCGGAATCAAGGAGTGTCTATGTATCGAAATTGGCAAACCCTTATTAAGCCGAAAGGCTTAGAAGTCGATGAAGCAACTCTAAGCCACACCTATGGGCGTTTTCATGTGGAGCCTCTGGAGCGGGGTTTTGGCACCACCATCGGCAATTCCCTGCGCCGTATCCTTCTTTCTTCTCTTCAAGGGGCGGCCATTTCCGCGGTACGTATAAAAGGGGTTCTGCACGAATTTTCTACCATTCCAGGGGTGCGCGAGGACGTCACGGATATCATTCTTAACACTAAAGAAATACTGGTAAAATTGCTTTCCGATGGCCCAGAAACGTTGCGACTGAAGGCCCGCAAGGCGGGGATCGTGAAGGCTCAAGACATCCAGTCCAATCCTAACGTGCAAATTCTAAACCCAGAACACCTATTGGCCACGCTCTCGGAAGATGGAGAACTGGAGATGGAGATGTTGGTCAAACGCGGGAGGGGCTATGTTCCCGCGGAGCGGAACCGGGAGGATGGACAACCTATCGGGACTATACCCATCGATGCCCTATTTTCTCCCATCCGCAAAGTAAACTTTGCCGTCACCCATACCCGGGTGGGGCAGATTACAGATTACGACAGGCTCACCCTGGAGGTCTGGACGAATGGAAGTTTGGCCCCTGCGGATGCTGTTGGCTTTGCTGCCAAGATTCTCAAGGAACAGCTGAGCGTTTTCATCGGTTTTGATGAGGCCGAGGCAGTCCCCAGACCGCAGGAGGCTAAAGAAGCCTCCAAGCTCAACGAAAACCTTTTTAAAAGCGTGGACGAACTTGAGCTTTCCGTACGGTCGGCCAACTGCCTGAAGAACGCGGACATCCGTTACATTGGCGATCTGGTACAGAAGACCGAGGCCGAAATGTTGAAAACCAAAAACTTCGGGCGAAAGTCCCTGAATGAAATTAAGGAGATTCTTGCCGAAATGGGGTTGAGCTTGGGCATGAAGTTGGAGAATTGGCCTCCCCCCGAGCTGGGGAAATCGGAAAAGCAAGCCTGAAGAGGGAAAGCCAAGATGCGCCATCAAATCGCCGGAAGAAAGTTAGGGAGGACTACGAGCCATCGCTTAGCCATGCTTCGCAATTTGGTCACTTCCCTTTTCGAACATGAAAAGGTTAAGACTACAGATGCTAAGGCAAAAGAACTCCGTCCTCTCGCCGAAAAAATGATCGGGCTGGGAAAGCAGGGAGATCTTCATGCCCGGCGTCAAGTTTTGGCTGTGGTACGGAAGCATGAAGTCGTGCGCAAGCTCTTTGATACTTTATCCCCTCGCTATAAATCGCGAAACGGGGGCTATATCCGTATCGTTAAATTGCGACGCAGACATGGTGATGGAGCCCTCCTTTCCCTCGTAGAGTTGATTTCCGAAGGCAAGGAAACCAAGGCCTTGAAAAAACACAGACCCGGGAGAAGACGAGAGAAGAAGAAAAGAGCCGAGGTGGTTGCACCTCCAGAGCCTGCTAAACTGTAACCCCATCCTTTACTCCTTCACTCCAATGATTGAATTTCGGAACGTGATTTTTTCTTATCTTTCCCCGAAGGGTTCGCCGGGGCCTGTATTTACAGGCTTAGATCTTCTTATTCCCAGGGGACGTTATGTAGCTCTGATGGGCCCGAATGGGTCTGGAAAGAGCACTCTGGCGAAAATGATTAAAGGCCTTCTCTTGCCCTCCTCCGGTGAGGTTTTAATCGATGGTCAGGTACTGGAACCAGGAAAAATTTCTTCCCGAGTGGGGTACATTTTCTCCAATCCCGAGAACCAGATTGTCTCACCCGTGGTGGAAGAGGACGTGGCTTTTGGGCTTGAGAACATGGGAATGGAGTCTCCCGCCATGGCTCTCCGCGTTCAGGAAAGCCTCCGGATAGTGGGGATGGGAAAATATCGTTTCCATTCACCTCACCTCCTCTCCGGGGGGCAGCAACAGAAGGTGGTTTTAGCCGGAATCTTGGCTATGGAGAGCGATGTTTTGGTCTTGGATGAACCCACTTCCATGCTGGATCTGCACGATCGGGAAGAAATCTTGAACTTATTCCAGAAAATTCACCGGCAGGGGGAGAAGACTATCCTGCATATCACCCATTCCTTTGAAGAAGCTCTGAGAGCCCAGGATATGTTGGTTCTCGAAAACGGGCAGGTCTCCTTTTATGGACCTTTGGTGGATTTCTTTGCCGGGGATCACCAGCCGGATTCTTTGCGGCAGGCTTTCCCCCCCTTTTTTCGCCTCATGCAGGGATTGCGGGATCGGGGACATCCCATCCCTCCAGGAGTGCGATCGCTGGAAGAGTTGAAAAAAATCCTTCGCCAATTGTAAAAGGCAAAACGTATCGCCTTTTCCCCTTACGCTAAAATTTTTCCCTCAGACCCTGCACCTTACTTCTTACAGCTCCTGTTTTTCCTTGACATGCCTTTAAACGCAAACATATAATTTTTCAGCTATTGATCCAAAGTGGACTTACCATATTCTCTCCCCCTTCGATGGGGGAGGGCCTGCCCTGGGGAGTAAGTTCTTCTACCCTACAGGGCAAGGGTGGGGTTGAATTCGCTTAAGGAAAGGAGGAGCAAGATGCCCGAACAAAAGGTAGGAGAAGTGATGAAGTTCTTCGCCAAGCCGAGCGTGGCCGCCATTAAGATGACCGAGGGGACCTTGAAGATTGGGGACCGGATTAGAATCAGAGGGCACACCACCGATTTTGAGGATCAGGTTCAGTCCATGCAGATTGAAAACAAGGACATCGAAAAGGCTGAGGTGGGTCAGCTGATCGGGGTCAAAGTAAAAGACCGCGTGCGGGAAAAGGATGGGGTCTATAAGATCGTAGAATAGAGGAGGACCCATTTCCCTGCCCATCATTTCAGTTGAGAGCCTCACGCACATCTATCACCCCGGGACTCCCCTGGAGAAAAAGGCCTTAGAGAATGTCTCCCTGCAAATCGAGGAAGGGGAATGCCTGGCCATCGTCGGGGAGACGGGGTCGGGCAAGACAACCCTGGTGCAGCATTTTAACGGTCTGCTCAAGCCTTCTTCTGGCCGAGTCCATGTAGAGGGGAAGGACCTGAGTCGCTCGGGGATTGCCTGGGCCGAATTGCGGCAGCGGGTGGGGATGGTATTTCAGTATCCGGAACAGCAACTCTTTGCCGAGACGGTTTTTGATGAGGTCTCCTTCGTTTTGCGCCAGCGTAAGAACCTTTCTTGGCGAGAGATTGAGGAGGGCGTGAAATGGGCCTGTGCCGTCGTGGGCCTGGATTACGATGGCTTCCGCAGGCGTTCGCCCTTGGAATTGAGCGGCGGAGAGATGCGCCGGGTAGCCCTGGCCGGAGTTTTGGTCCAAGAGCCTCATATCCTCATCCTCGATGAGCCCACCGTGGGGTTAGACGGGCCAGGCAAACAGGAGATCTTAAGGGAGATTGGCCAGCTGCGTCATTTCGGGAAGACCTTGGTCATTGTGTCGCATGCGATCGAAGATTTCCTCGACTTTGTGGATCGGGTGATCGTCCTGGAGGAAGGAAGAGTCTTTACTGCTGGCGCGCCCAGCGAGGTCTTTTCCTCTTTGCTCCAGGTTGGAAAATTTCCTTTTCTGGTCCCTTCTCTTTTTCGGTTATGTCACGATCTTCGAAGGGAAGGCTGGGACATTCCCGAACCGACCTTCCGAGTAGAAGAGGCCTTACCTATCCTGGATCGCCTCTTGAAGAAAAATCCTTCTGCCCCCCTAACGCCAAACGGTAGTTGACTCAGTCCTCATTACTCAGCATTTTTATTTATCCCCTTCATTTCCCAAGAAAATTCCTCTAAAAGAAATAAAATTTCTCCCCCTTTTCAGGAAACGGGAGGCATGATGAGGGCAATTAAGCTGGGAGCTAATCTCCCTTGCCCTTTGAGCCCAAGCCTTGTATCATTAATCCAGTCTGGTAATTTGCCAATCTTGTCGTGAGGCAGAAAAATTTAAGTAGAGGAGGTTCCCCGTGAATCAGCGCCGGCCATACCGGTCCTTTGTGAGCTACATCGATCGCAGCCGGGAGTACTACGCAGCTCAGGGTTACTCCCAGCCGTATGCTTGGGCCTACCACCACGACACCCCCTTCACCCCTCTCAAGAAACCGCTCTCCGAGTGCCGGGTGGGGTTGGTGACGACTGCAGGCAAAATGGACGCCGAAGCCGAAAGCCAAGGCCACCGAAAGGTAAGGGAGTTGTATGCGATGGCGGCAAATCCAGCCCCGACACGCCTGTTCACTGCCGACCTGTTCTGGGACAAAAGGGCAACCCACACTGACGATGTCGATAGTTTCCTGCCGCTGAACCGTCTAGCCGAGTTAGCTGCTGGCGGCCGGATCAAGTCGGTCTCGCCCCGCTTCTATGGTGTCCCCACCGAATACAGCCAGGGCAAAACATCTTTGCGGGATGCCCCGAAGATCCTGGAATGGTCCCGTGAGGATGGTGTCAACGGCATGCTCCTCTCGGCACTCTGACCAGTCTGCCACCAGACCGTGAGTCTGGTCGCCCGGCACCTCGAAGAGAACGGCGTGCCCACCGTAGTATTTGGCTCGGCCCGGGACATTGTCGAGGAATGCGGCGTCGCCCGCTTTGTGTTCACCGACTTTCCGCTGGGAAACCCTTGCGGGAAGCCCTGGGACGCCGGGATGCAGCGCTCGATTGTGGGAACTGCCCTTGATCTACTGGAGAGGGCCTGGATGCCCCGCACTACGGTCCAGACGCCATTCTGCTGGGACAGCGATGAGTGGCGAGACGCCTTCATGCGGGTCGACGACAGTAACCGCGAAGCGCTCGCCCGGGAGGGAGAAGAACGCCGTCGCCGTCAAGCCGAAGCGAAGAAAAAGTGAGAGGCGTAATTAGGGGGTCAGGCTTAGGTATTTAGGTATTGGCTAACCCCTGCTTTTTGTAACAGTTTAGTCCCTATCTTGTCCGCTGGCCATAGGACGTCAGCTTGAATTGTTGTACAGCGCAGCTTGGGCAGTTGCCGTATCCGCAGTGAGGAGGATTTGGAGAAACTCCCTTGGGTGGATGCCTTGTCTTCTGGCAGTTTGCACCAGACTGGGAAGGATGCTGTGGGTTTTCAGTCCGCTTTCCGATCGGGTTCCGAAGCAGATCTTGCGGAAGATCACCAGATACCTGAGGGTCTGTTCCGAGAGATTATTCGTGGGCGGTACGCCCGGGCGCCGGAGAAAGGTAAAGAGAAATTTCGCCAGCGGATCCACCTTTTCATAACTTGCCCCCACCACCCCGAGACAGATTGGTAAATGGAGTAAAATTTGCTGGCCGTAAAGGCCTGCATGATGCGCGTTTTACGCACCCAGCCGAGAAGCTGAGCTCGATATTGCCGAATGGCAAAGTTGGCGAGAAGAAAAAGCGGAACAAAAAGGAGCAAAGAGAAAATGAAACTTCCCATGAGAATGGAGTTGTTGAACCGGGTCAACTTCCAGAAGGTTGAATTGTAAAGGGCCGTCCAGAGCCCCTGGAGGGAATCGGCCAGCAGGAATGCTAGCCCGAGGCGATGGAAGAGGGGGTCCAGAAGGTATGCGATACCCGAGAATGCGGCCAAACCCAAAAGAAAAGTTGAAAGATTTACCCGCAGAACTAGGACGAAAACGATGATAACCAGGTTGTGCAGGCTAAAGAAGGGAGTAAAACCCGCCACCATGGCAAAACACAAAGCCAGGCTGATTTGACCCGGTTCGGCTTCCGAATTCAGAACCCTTAGAATTTTGGCGACGGTTTGAATCATGGTTCAACCCTTGCAGAATCAAGCGTTGATTACAATCCAAGAATGAAACGATTTTGAGCCGACAACATTTTCCTTAATATTTTCTTCCTTATTTATTCATGGCGTCAAGCAAAATCTTCGTTGACACATCCAGCAGGCAAGGCCTAAAATCTTTCGCCCAGGGATCGAAGTCCAAGGACTCCGTCCGGGATCGAAGCCGGGAGATGAGATTCGAGATGATCGAACCAAGCCCCCGAATTAAGATCGTTTTACGAATAAGGAAACGGTCTTCCCAGAAAGAGAAAAAAGGGGAAGTTTTTCGTCCTTCGCTGCTGGCCAATGGCCCGCGGGAGGATTCACAGGGATTTTGAGGGGCAGACCTTCATTTAATTCCGTAATTATTTTTTTATCAGCACCCAGAAACCGCCCTCAGTAATGATTCCTGCCTTTGACTCCAGGTGGCTTGCACGAAGCTGATCCCATACGCTTTCTGAAGTGATCCTCACCTTTCCTAATTCAGCGTTGAGCTCCCCCGAGCGCCTCCCGATCCGGCTGATGATTTCAGGGGGCGTATACTTCCCGAAGCCCCCACCGACAAAAGCAATTCCCCCTGTCCTCAACTTTCCGTAAATTGCTCCAAAGTCAACCTGGAAGAGGGAGGGGAAAAAGAGGGCGCCTCTGAAGATCGCAAGGTCAACGCTCTGGTCCGGAAGACCAGTCAAAAAGCTATCGCTCTCGATGATTCTTACCCTGTCTTCCAGGCCGAATTTTTGCGCCTCCTGGCAGCACGAACGAAATGCTGCCTGAGGAAAGGCGGCGATCAGGAAACTCTGACCTATATTCCTCTGGGCAAGGGCAAATATCAGGCCCCAAAAAGGGCCAATTTCCAGGATGTGCCCGTCGCGGCGCCCGTAGAGTTCCTCGACCTGCCTCGCGAGATAGGGGCGAATTGGTTGCCAGAGGAGGTTTATTTCTTCAAGTAGGGTATCCTTTATCATTTCCCATCTTCCGATTTTTTCTGGGTTCCTCCCGATTACCCGACAGGGTTTCTGCCGCCTTACTTTGGTTTGGATGCCTTTATTATTTTAGCTCAGTCACCTATTAAAAGCCCCCCGGAAAGAAGAAATATTTTATGCGCGGCCCTTTATTTGGAGATGGTTCTTAAAAAGCGATTGATGGGGAGAAAGAAGCCGGTTATAGTTTGTATAAAGTCAAGAGAAGGTGAGAATAAAAATTCACCAGAACCCTTGGGCCCTTGAATGCTTGAAGCCTGAGGAAATTGAGGTTGATAACCGCGACAAGCTGTGGTATGAAAGAAAAAATTTTTTTGCAGGCGGTCGATGGCGATTCTCAGCAGACCTATCAATGGCAGGGATGAGATGAAAAGAGAGCCTGGAGGGAAAAAGCTTTTATGGAGATCAGAATTCTCGGTTGTTATGGGGGAGAGCTTCCCGGATACAGAGTTTGTAGCTTCGCCCTAAACGGAAAATTGCTTTTGGACGCGGGGTCCGTGACTTCTGTGCTCCGCCTTTCCGAACAACGGCGAATTTCCAGCATCCTCGTCACCCATACCCATTTGGATCACATCAAGGGTATTCCCTTTCTGGTGGCCAATTTGGTCGCCGAGGGCTTCCACGAGCCGGTTAACATCATCAGCACAAGCTGGGTGATCGAAGGAATTAAGTTTCATCTTTTTAACGACGCCTTGTGGCCAGATTTCACGGTTCTGCCCACGGCGGAGTCTCCCGTGCTTAAATTCACGTCCATTGAACCGGGGGTAGATTTTTCAGTCCAAGATTTCATTATCCGGGCCATTCCAGTAAATCACACAGTCCCAGCTGTTGGCTATATCATTCGGCAAGGACGCAGCGTCATCCTATATACCGGGGACACTGGTCCCACGGAACGAATCTGGGAAGAGGCCAATAAGCTTAAGGATTTGAAAGCGGTGATCGTGGAGAGCTCCTTTCCCAATCGCCTGAGGGCCATGGCCGAGGACAGCGGTCACCTGACTCCGATCATGCTGAAGAGGGAGTTGAAGAAGTTGAATCGCAAGGATATCCCCATCCTGCTTGCTCACATGAAGCCCCAGTACTTGGGTCTAATCAGAAAAGAAGTGCCCAGGATCGGCCAGTTTCAAATCTCTTTCTTGCGCCAAGGGGAGCGTTACCGATTTTAGAACAGCAATGAGCGTCCGGGGGGATCGATCCCCCGCAGAAGATCGACTTCGGAAACTTAGGGTAAAGGAAGCAGAAGAGGGAAAAGCAGGACGTGAAAGAGGAAAAGGCAGAAAAAAAGGGTTACCGAGAGGCCCTGGCCTATCTTTTCGGACTGCAACGCTTTGGGATCAAACTGGGCCTGACCAATATTACCGCCTTGCTCAAGCATTTGGGTGACCCCCATGTGGGGCTGCCGGCGGTGCATATCGCCGGGTCCAATGGGAAAGGTTCGACCGCCGCTTTTTTAGCCTCTGTGCTTCGCCAAGCCGGCTACCGAGTCGGTCTCTATACTTCTCCCCATCTGGTGGACTTCAGCGAAAGAATCCAAGTCAATGGAATTCCTATCCTGACGGAAAAAGTGGTGTGCTTTACGGAACAAATCCGGGAAATGGTCGCGAAGATGACCAAAGAGGGGGAACTCTGGACGCCTTCCGACCCCCACTTGCTTCCCGAGGATTTTGACCCGCAAAAGGCCACGATCACCTTCTTTGAATTCACTACGGCTATGGCATTCCTCCACTTCCGGAAGGAAGAAGTGGACGTGGCCGTGCTGGAGGCAGGAATGGGGGGAAGACTGGATGCTACGAATGTTATCGACCCCATCCTTTCCCTGATTACCTCCATCTCCTTGGAGCATCAACAATATTTGGGGAAGAGATTGATTGAGATCGCCAGGGAGAAAGCAGGAATCATTAAACCCAGGAAGCCTCTCCTCACCTCAGCGCGTCAGGCCCGAGTGCTTTCTCTTTTCCGGCAGAGGTGTCAGGAACTCGACTCTCCCTTTTACGCTTGGCAGATAGACTTTTCGGCAAAGGAACCAAAACCCCGCATGATGAATTTTAAAGGCCGGTCTCACCAGTGGTCTGAACTTTTCTTGGGGCTGGCCGGGAGCCATCAAGTGGTCAACGCCTCCTTAGCGTTGGCCGCAGTGGAAGTTTTGATGGAAGCGGGTTTTCCTGTCGAAGAAAGGCATTTGCGGAAGGGGTTGGCTGAAGTGAAGTGGCCAGGCCGACTGGAGTTGATCGGGGAACACCCCCGAATTCTCCTGGATGGGGCCCACAATCCCGAGGCCACTCGCATATTAGGGAAAGCCCTGCAAAAGGGATTTTCCCGCCGGCGGTTGATCCTGGTGCTGGGGGTCATGGCCGATAAAGAAATCCCCAAGATGATGGCCAGCTTGGTTCCTCTGGCCGACCGATTGATTCTTACCTGCCCCCGCATGGATCGGGCCGCGCCCCTGGAGCTTTTACGCACTCATGCTTCCTCTTTCGCAAAACCCACTGCTGGGATTGCCGATGTGGGGCAGGCCATGGAATACGCTTTGCACGAAGCCGGAGATGAGGACTTGATTGTTGTATCCGGATCTCTCTTCACCGTGGGCGAAGCTCGGGCTTTTTTGGCCAGCAGGGGGATGATCCTTTCCTGATGTTCCCCACGTATCTTATCTTCTGATTTGAGAAAGGGTGATGATTCGCTGGCGCCACTTGATTTTGATCTCTTCCATTCTTTTTTCCCTGTTATTCTCCATTTCTGGGAGAGCTCTTTCTCAGGTTTCTCCTCCCTTTAAGTTCGAAGGCGAGAGCGAACCCATTCGCCTGCGAGCAGACCGCATCTCTTACGATAAGGCGGAAAACCTGTACGTAGCAGAAGGCAACGTGGAGATCTGGCAGGGCGATCGAAAACTTACCGCCGACCGCGTTTACCTGAACGCCAGAACGAATGAGGCAGAGGCCACGGGGAATGTGGTCCTGGTACAAGGGGAGGATTTCCTCAGCAGCGAGCGGATGAAAATCAACTTGGACACGAGCCTGGGAATTATATTGCGAGGAACCCTTTTCCTGAAGAAGGAGCACTATTACCTGCGGGGGGAAGAGATCGAGCGCGTAGGAGAAGATACTTACCGGATCAGAGGGGGAAGCTTCACAACCTGTGATGGGGACCCACCGGCATGGCGCTTTACGGGGGAAGAAGCATTCGTGACACTGGAAGAATATGCTTCCGTGCGAGGGGCCACCTTCCAGGTGAAAAGAATCCCTTTGCTCTATTCTCCCTATTTGATCTTTCCTGTCAAAACCCGGCGCCAATCAGGTTTCCTGATCCCCCGGGTGGGTTATTCCAACGCCAGCGGCTTTGAACTCGGTAATGCTTATTTCTGGGCCATCTCTAAAAATATGGATGCCACCTTCTACCTCGACCTGGCCACAGGAAAAGGGGTAGGCGAGGGATTAGAATACCGGTACGTTCGCAAGAAAGAAAGCTCGGGTATATTCTACGGGTATCATACCCGCGAATCAGACGAATACCGTCAGAAACGGACGGAACAACTGGATCGCCAGCCTGACCGCTGGCAGGTAGATTTGAGGCACGAAGAATATTTTAGCCGGACCTTTTTTGCCAAAGCCTGGTTGAGGGGGTTCAGCGACCGCCAGTACTTTAAAGATTATGGCCAGACGTATGAGGATCAATCCAGCGAGCAGGCTTACTCCTTCCTATCTTTGACCAAAAACTGGGAAGCGTTTAGCCTCTATGGGGAAGCCCGGCATACTGTTGACCTGACGCGGGAGGATAAAACCACTTTACAGAATTTTCCCGTGATAAACTTCACAGGGCTGAGACAGCAGATTTTTGGCTCTCCCTTCTACTACAGTTTTCATTCCGCCTATGGTTATTTTTGGCGGGAACAGGGGGTAATCGGGCACCAAGCAGACCTCCATCCTCGCATTTCTCTGCCCGTGAGGTGGAAGAACATCGAGATTACCCCTGAAATAGGAGCTCGGGAGACACTATACTCTGTCCGGGATGGGACTGCAGAAACCCGCACCAAGGAATCGTGGGATTTCAAAACTACGGTGGCAACGGATATTTACCGAATCTTTGAGACAAGTTGGGGAAAAATTCCGAAGTTGAAACACCTGATTCGGCCGGAGATTACCTACGCCTACATTCCGGACACAAATCAACAGCAGATCCCATTCTTGATCCCATACTATGATTCCCCGGCCCCAAAGACAAACGCCGTCACCTATGGGCTGACCCAGCGCTTGATTGGGAAAGTTTTGGATGGGCCCGAAAAAAGTCGGTACCATGAGTATATCTACCTTAAATTAAGCCAGACGTATGATCTTTTCGAAGCTAACCGCAGCCTGACTCCCGGCAGCGAACCCCGCAGGCCATTCGGCGCAATCAGTGGAGAGTTGAGAGTCAAATCTTTAAAATATGTAACTGTGGAGAATATTACCACCTATGACCCTAATAGAAGCCTTTTTCAAACGAGTTATACCTCGCTGGGAATCACGGATCTGCGAGGCGATGGGTTAAATTTAGACTATACCTGGGAGAATGGGGTGCGGGAACAAATCAACGGGAATCTGAGGATTAAGATTTTACCCTCCTTGGACGCTTCCTATGGGATCCGCTATTCCCTTTTTGATAAACAGGCCTTAGAAACAAACTATGTTTTGAATTACCGCCATCAATGCTGGGGAGTAGAGTTGTCTTACACAGAAAAACCTGCTGTCTCTGGCCGGCCAGCCGAAAACAAAATATTGGTCATGTTTAATCTTGTCGGAGTGACCTCGGTGGGAAAGCGGTAAATGATTTTGGGACGCAGAGCAACGCAGATTGGAAAGCCAGAAGTCAGAATCCAGCCCCGCTATTAGCGGGGTCAGAAGCCATAATAACTTCCCTCTTGAGGAACTTTTTATTTTTGCAATCTGCCGCCTGTATTCTATCGCTTTGGGTGAGTATCCGCGAAAACCTGCGTCCTAATCAAGCCAGCCTTACATCCACCGTATTGTCGTAGAAAGTGGACCCCCCTCCCTGGTCCGTAAGCCGTTGGGAGGTGAGAGCATTGATGGAGCGTGAACTGGGGCAGTGTTCCAACCACCAAACACCTTCAGCCACAACAACACCCGCGGGGACTTTTGGCGTGACCTTCAGGATGAAGGTGACCTCTCCTAATTTATTGAAAGCGACCACCCGATCGCCGTCCTGAAGATCTTTAGCATGGGCATCTGCCGGGTTCATCTGAAGGAACATGGCCTTTTCTCTTAAGCGCAGGTCATCTCGTTCCCGAAAAGAAGAGTTTAAAGCAAAAAGGCTGGGGGCGGTCATCAGCCGGAAAGGATAGTCGCCGCCATAAGGAAGGATATAACAAGGTAGGGTGTAACGCTCCTTGCGATTAAGGATTTCGATTTTCCCTGAAGGAGTCTTATATTGGGTCTCTGGATGGGCAGGCAGGGGGAGTTCGACAGCTTTGCCCGTAGCGAAGCTTTCCTCATTAATCCCATCACGCATGGGGTTTGGAATAGAAAGGATATGATCAATGAACTCATCCGCTGTCTGCCGGAAGAAGGGCTCGCGGAAACCCATAGCTTCGGCCAAAAGACCGAAAACCTCCCAGTTGGATTTACTTTCTCCAACCGGAGGGATAACGGTCTTAGCTCGTTGAATGCAATAAGTCCCGTAGGAGCGGTAAAGGTCGCTATGCTCCAGAGAGGATGTGGAGGGCAGCACAATGTCTGCATAGCGGGCAGTGTCGGTTAAGAACCTCTCGTGGACAACAGTGAATAGGTCCTCCCGGGACAGCCCCTTCAAGACCTGATTCTGATCAGGGGCGACGGCCGCAGGGTTGGAGTGATAGATGTAAAGGCTTTGGATGGGCGGTTGGCCGAGGTGATTCAGAGCCCAACCGATCTGGTTCATGTTGACAATGCGAGTTGGCCTGGCCATGAAGTCTTCTCTCAGGATTTCCTCCATGGGGAAGGCCCCGCTTGTGCTGGTTCCTACAAAACACCCGCCCCCCTTCTTTCGGTGGGCCCCCACCAGGGCAGGAAGACAGACAATGCAGCGCACACTCATAGCTCCGTTTCCGTACCTGGAGAGGCCGGCTCCCACCCGGATAAAGGGGGCTCTGGCTTTGCCATATGCCCCAGCCATGAATTCGAGGGTTTCCGCGGAGAGGCCTGTGAGGGAGCTGACTTTTTCCGGCGGGAAGTCGGGGAGGATCTTCTCTCTCAATTCTTCGAATCCCTGAACTGATGGGGCCAGAAATTCATGGTCGAGGAGGTTCTCCCGGACCAAAAGATGCATCAATCCCAGGGCGAGGGCGCCATCGCTGCCGGGACGGACAAGGTAGATTTGATCAGCCACGGAAGAAGTGAGGGTCTCGTAGGTATCGATGAGCCAGATGGTAGCCCCTTTCTTCTTGGCTTTTCTAACCCCGTGGAGGAAGTGGATATTCGTCGCTACGGCATTGATTCCCCATAGAATCACGAGATCGCTGTCAGCTACCTCGTCGGGATGAGGGGCAGCGGTATCTCCCATGACCATCTTCCACCCAGCCTCTTTGGCTGGCGCGCAGATGGTCCGGTCCAGGCGGGAAGCCCCCAGGCGATAGAAGAAGGGATGGCCAGCGTTTCGCTGAATGAGACCCATAGTTCCGGCGTAAGAGTAAGGAAGGATGGCTTCCGCACCGTAACGGTCTATAATCTCTTTCCACCGGTCAGCAATGTGTTGAACGGCTTCTTTCCAGGAGATAGGACGGAATTGTCCCGAACCTTTGAGGCTGTTACGCATTAAAGGTTGAATGAGGCGGAGGGCAGAATGAACCGTCTTTTCATAATGGTTCATCTTGGGGCAGAGGGTGCCTCGGCTGAAGGGATGTTCTGGATCCCCAGATACTTTGACAGCTTTCCCATCAGCGACTTCTACCAGAAGTCCGCAAGTATCAGGACAGTCATAAGGGCAGACGGACCGCTTGATCTCACCGGCCATAAGACCTCCTCATCCCAATTTTCTTCGAATAACTCACTATATCGCCTTTCCCTGTTCCCATCAAGGATACCCCTATTTCTCCTCCCCCCTTGCGGTGGAGGATTGAGGTGGGGGGGATTAGTCGCACCCAAGCAGAACCGGGTATTCAATTCGACCTTCTTTATTGCAGGCCGTGATGGACAAATTCAGCTGATCTTAAAAGGGATAAGGCCATTGATGGCAAGCCCGGAAAAGCCGGCTAAGAGAATTGGATTCCAGGTACGGGGAAAACGCCGCTTTTATTTATCCCCTTGATTTCCCAATAATTTTCTTATATTATAATCTAAATTACCAAGATCCAGTTGACCTTATGCTCAAAAGAGCCTTAATCCAGATGCGGACCTGCTTCTCTTCAGGCTCGGCCATCCTTGGAGTTTTTTCGAGAAATAGAATTTTGGATAGGCATTTTGCGAAAGAATAAAAGTAAGTTCACCCGTTCGACCGCGCCAAGCCCCGCCTTTGAAGGGGGGGTATAGAAGCGCGGCTCAGGGTGAACCTCGAGCAAGCCTCAGACTTCAGACCGGGGAGTCGAGAGGTTCACTCAGAAACAACGTCCCCTAAAAATTTATGGAAAATCAGATTCGCCGATACCCTGATGTTTTTGGCTAACTCTCGCAAACTTTCTTCCCTCCATCGCACCTTCCCCCCTTTAGAAAAGGGGGGCTTGGGGGGATTTGAAAGGATGAGGATGGTTTCCGGAGGAAAATGTTTTGAAGCTAAGCCAAGTAGACCTATATTTTGCATGATGCAAAGCATAAGGTGAGGGGATATTTTCGAGAGAATAAACCATGAAAATCCGTGATATTATAAGATTAATAGAGGCATCCAACAATCCCGGGCAGGGTGACAATTGCAGGGCATCCTAATGATGATCTGGCACCCGGTACTTTAAATAGCATTTTGAAACAGGCGAAGCTGAAGGAGGTAAGGTAAATATGCATCGTTTTCTTATTGTGATCGAAAAGGCAAATGGTAACTATTCGGCATACTCACCCGATTTACCCGGCTGTGTGGCGACAGGAGCCACTCGTGAGGAAGCAGAGCAGAATATGTACCAGGCCATTGAAATGCATATTAAGGGTTTACGTGAGGACGGCCTACCTGTCCCGGAATCAACTTCCTTTGCCGAGTATGTGGCTGTACAATAGGCCGCAGTAAGGCCTCAAAATCTACCTACACCCTTTGGGCAGAGGGATAAGAGAGGAGGATTCCCAAGCAAAGGCCACCAGATGAACGATTTATCCGTGGGCTCCATCGTTCGTTGCCGCAACCGGGAATGGGTAATTCTTCCATCCTCCGATGAAAATTTACTCCTGCTTCGCCCCCTGACCGGCAGCGAGAAGGAGATCTGTGGGATCTTCAGGCCCCTGTCGAAGTAAAAGTTTGAAGTTATAAGGGATTTCTCTACGGTAGACATCAACCCTTTGCGTGCCCTGTCGAGAGCCGCTCGGCTGAGCCTGTCGGGAGCCTCAAGGTCGAACGACTCGCCGCTAGCCTCCAGGTCGAACGATTGGCGCCTTGGCGTGAGGCAGGTATTTTTCCCAAAATTGGGGGGAACAAGAATGCGGGGTGATCAGTTAGCCTATCAGTGGTGGGTAATTGGAGCGATTGAAGCCAGTTCCAAGGGACTGACGGCAGCCGAGACTCCCACGCCCGATGAGGCACATGGAAACGGACAAAATCGAAGGCCCTTCAAAAGCCTGTTCCAAAAGCTGGAATGGGCTTTTTTGTTTTAGGGGACCGAACCCATTGGTTTCCGATTGGCGGAGGAAGAAAAAAATGAACTGGTCACAAATTGTGACCGGTTGAAGAGGTTAAAACATTCCTCAGCCCTGCCCAGCGTTTTCACGGAACAGGGCGTGGCTATGTTGTCCTCTGTACTAAATAGTGAACGTGCAACAGTCTTAATTTTTGCCTCAAGCGGAGCCCATGAACCTAATATGGTTCAGGGCGAAGCGCTCCTCGAAGGCGCAGCCTGCTCCTCGAGGCTGAAAGCCGCTCCTCGAGCGAAGCGATCTTTGAGCGCAGCGATCAGCTCTTTGCCCCCTTTGCGTCTTGGCGTGAGGAACTAAAAAGGCGGATATGAAGCGTTTCAGCCGATATGATACTTCCGCATTGGAAGAGGCTCAATTCCAACCTGGCTCTCGGGGTCGGGTCTTAAAGAATTTACTTGGTATCCAAAACAAGCGGGAAATGGATCGGGTAGAAGCGGGGGAGCAGCTGCGTGCCCTGGAAGATTTGGTGAAAATTTATAGTCAGACACATAGATTCAACGCCTCTGATATTCGAAAAATTCACAAGATTTGGCTGGGGAATATTTATGTCTGGGCAGGACAGTATCGATTAATCAATCTAAGCAAAGGGAAATTTCCTTTCGCTGCTGCAAGGCATATTCCCAAGTTAATGGAGGATCTGGAAAAAGGACCTCTTCGGAAATTCACTCCATGCAGATATTCGTCGTTGGACAAAATAGTAGAGGCAATTTCCGTCGTTCATACGGAATTGGTCTTGATCCACCCCTTTCGGGATGGGAACGGAAGAGTAGGGCGGCTTTTGGCTATTCTAATGGCGTTACAGGCTGGCCTTCCGCCCTTAGATTTCAGCGGGATCGCTGGGAAAAAGAGGAGGGCATATTTTGCCGCAGTTCAGGAGGGTATGAATGGAAATTATGGGATGATGGAGAAGATATTTAGGAGCGTGATCGATAGGACGATGAGTCTTCACGGATGATTTCGGATTCAAAACTGTCTTTTGCCGTCTCCTCGGTTCTTTCCAGAACCGAGGGGCTGAGTTTCGTTTCGATGGCGGTGGAGGAAGAAACAGAGATCAGCAGTGATTTACGACGTTTTGCAGAGTCCCTTAAAAAGGGATTCGTTTCCAATAAAGATTTTGCTCGCATAATTAATTTTATCACAGAACAGAAAAAAGGCAACCGTTCACAAGCACACATTGCACAGGATTTTTTCAATAATGATCCGTCAGTTGATGGATCCAAGGGAGGGACAAGGGAAGAAAATTGGTTTCAGAGTGAAAGAAAAACGAGCGGTTTATCGAGCGGGTGATGGGATTGGGACACATTGCTTGGGCCTCAAGTCACGCCCTTGCCGTGACGCTCCTTGAGGCCGAAGGGCCGATCAGGCTTTATCCGACTCTGGTCCTTTAGCCAATAACGTATAACAAATAACGAGTAACGTTTTTTTAGATTATTTGGTTTTTTACCTCGAGCGAAGCGGTCAGCGTTTCCTTGATGGCCGTGCCTGATAGGCGAGGGGAAAAAGGTGAGTGTTTTCAGGTACGTGCCATTCTAAAAACAGGTCGCAAATAGGGACCAGGTCGAAATTCCATGCCTCCGTTAACCGAAGCCGATACCCGGGCCAAGCTAATCGATCCAAAGCTGAAACTGGCCGGCTGGGGTGAATCCCAGATCGAAAGGGAGCATTATTTCCGGAAAGGGATCGATCTAACCAGGGGGCGGATCTACCTCGTGGGGAAGGAAGCACGCCGGGGTAAACCCAAACGTGTGGATTATCTTCTCCGTTATAATGGGATGCCCATTGCCGTTTTAGAAAGAGGGACGTTCTTCATTAAATTCAGTTATCTTTTCGTATTTATTTCTTTCATTTCTTTCAGAGCCATGGCCACCCCGGTTGTCCCAACTCCGACTTGACGAGCGATCTCAGCCATTGGCATCCCCGGTTCTAGGTAAAAAGGGAACCGGGACGTGTGGGACTTCGGGGACGCCCTACACTTTTGCAGTTTTGATGGAAACGTTAATTGCCCCCCCAACATCCCCCATCATTTGAGCCTTGCTCCTCTGACTAAATTATTTAGTCAGATATTATTGCCTCCATCAGATATTTCTGCGGCTATAAGCTCCTTGACTCAAAAATTAAGTCAGAACAAAAGGCAGACTCGCGCTTGCTGGTTTTCCTTTGAAGAGGAAAGGGAGATTCGTGCAGGGCGTGCCTGACAGATTCTAGGGATGATTGCAACTTTGGGGACATCCTATATTGCCTCCTGTCAAGAGAAAAATAAACTTTGCAATTCTCGTTAGAGGCGAGGGTAGGACTTTTCAGGATGCACCCCTCCTACAGCTCTTTAATGAACTCCTTTGGGCACTCGACGAATCTCTCACCCCGTCGAGAGCCTCTGGGTCGAACGATTCGACGAACTTTGGACCTAATTGTTACTTTTATCCGGTATGCCCCACTGCGGGGGCCATCCATCATCCCTAATCCACATTCCAGAGTTCAAGTGAGTCGATAAGACCCGACCACGGGAGGCCCAGAATTGTCCCCTCCGAGGTCCGAATCCGGCCTCCACGTTGGTGCTCGAGCTGTTCCGTCGCATTTCAAAAAGCTTTTATTATTATGGAAGCCGGGATCATTAAATAATGCCGTAGACACTGCAATTCAGACACTAGCCAAACTGCTGCTGAGAAGCCTACCAGAGTAGTGCCCGAGGTTACCCCTAAAAACATTTTTTCCTAGGGTCCCCGATTTTTTTCTTGACTTGTCCTTTTCTGTATGT
>Ga0315314_1000723_pt1 | contig 33394 bp, 32 predicted proteins | sample TDP9_MG_FD_203631 | JGI IMG/M metagenome (GOLD analysis project Ga0315314, IMG submission 203631) | Freshwater sediment microbial communities from Lake Towuti, South Sulawesi, Indonesia - TDP9 | ecosystem: Environmental > Aquatic > Freshwater > Lake > Sediment | place: Indonesia: South Sulawesi... | reverse complement strand
AAGGAGTAGCCAAGGTCGTCCAGACCCCTTGGGGGCAACGTAAAGCTACGCTGCCGGCTTTCAAGGGCCCCCGCAGTCCCTCAGGATGGCTTATCGGAAGTTCTATCGCTGTTCTTGGGAGGCCCTTCATTCTTGACAAACCAATCCGAGCAGTGATATAGGTGCTCCATGGCCAGGCCCCTCAGGATTCAGTACCCCGGTGCCCTCTACCATGTCACCTGCCGCGGAAACGAGCAGAGGGACATCTTTAGGGATGACTTGGACCGAGGGCGGTTCCTCCAGCTCCTCGCCCAATCTCTCACCATCTACACGGTAACGCTTCATAGCTTCGTCTGCATGATCAACCATTTTCATCTCCTCCTGGAAACCTCCCTGGGGAACCTCGCCGAATTCATGCGCCACTTCAATATCGTCTACACCGGCTACTTCAACCGTCGCCACCGCCGGAGCGGCCATCTCTACCAGGGCCGATACCGAAGCCTCCTGGTAGAGAAAGATGCCTACCTCACCCTCCTCTCCCGCTACCTCCATTTGAACCCAGTCCGGATCCGAACGCAGGCGAAGAGGCCCCTCCCCGACCAGATGCAGTATCTCACCACCTATCCCTGGAGCAGCCTGCCGGGCTATCTCTCTCGGCGGAAGAAGGTAGGATTCGTCCACTACGCCCTGGTTCTTTCCGAATACGGCGGAGATACTGACCCAGCCCGGAGGGCCTATCGTCAAGCCCTCTATGAGGACCTGGCAGCAGGCATGCAGATCCAGGACAAGGTTCTCGGCCAGAGCCTCCTGGGAGGAGAGGAATTCATCGAATGGGTCAGGCAGAGGTTCCTCCAAGGAGAAAAGGACCGAGAACGGCCCTCGCTCCAACAGATCCACACCTATCGGGCAAAAGATGCTATACTCCGAGCCGTGGAAGAGGAGACCGGGAAGAAGATCGAAACGATCGCCCAAGAGAGGGGGCCGCTGCGGCAGATGGTCATGGAGCTGCTCTACCGGAGGGGTGGCCTGAAGGGAGGGGAGATCGGAAGGATCCTGGGCGTTGGCTATACCTCCGTGAGTCAGGAGCGAAGGCGACTGCGGGAGCGCTTATCGAGAGATCGGGAGCTGGAGGCGCTCCTGCGGCGAATCGAAGGAAAAGTCACGAATGAAGATTTGACCCTCTGACCTACTCCAAAGGATTGGATGCTAAATCTGCTGCGTCCTATGGTGGCCGAGGTGGATAGAGACATCAAGTCCGCTGCTTCAGCGGCCGCACGCCGGATTCGCTCGGCGGCAGTGGGAGTGTCCTTTCTCCTTCCTTTGGTCGTGCTCCCGGGCGTTGAACGACCCTTCTCAACCCCCAAATTCATCTTGCTGGCAGTTGCTGTCACCGCTGGATCTGTGCTGGCTGGGCGCTTTGGATTGCTCCACTGGCCCAACCTTCCATCCGGATTTCAAGTGGCAATCGCTTTATGGTTGGCAGCCCTGGGTTTGTCGGCCGCGTTCGGAACCTTTGCTTCCCTTGTCGATCTTCTGCTTCCCCTCTTCGTTGCTGGATGGTTTTTGCTGATGATGTCGGTTCGGCCGTGCCCAGAAAAAATTAGCCTGGGGCTTGTTACGGCCGGGGCAATCGTGGCTTGCATTTCCTTGCTCCAGTTCTTCGGGCTTGACCCCTTCGCGATGTTCGGGTGGGCGGCGCCCGCCAGTGGCAGCCATCGCATGCGGATCTTTGCTACCCTGGGCAATCCAAATTTCGTAGCTGCATTCGTTGTCCCCCTCATGCCTGCAGCAGCGGCTTTCCTGGTCACTTTCAAGCGTCGTCGCGGGTTTTTTTTGGTAGTGCTCGCGCTCATGGCTCTTTCCCTTCTTGCCACCGGATCCCGTTCGGGTATCCTGGCCCTCTTGGCCGCGTTGGTGTGGCTCGCGCTCCTCCGACGCCCTGCAGGCTGGGGGATTCTGGCGGCCCTCGCAGCTCTCGTCGTGGTTTTCGGGCTGGCGTTTTCACCTGGGCGGCCGCTTCTAACCACCCTCAGCGGCCGATATTACATCTGGCGCGTAACGGCAGGACACCTGGCAGAACGTCCCCTATTCGGGTTCGGCCCTGGAGCGTTCCCTGTAAAATACGCCGAATGGGAAATCGAGTGGTGGAATAGCAGCCGTGGGTCCGTCATGGAGCGCGGGTTTACGGGCTTCCAGAATCACGCTCACAATGATTATCTCGAGATTGTGGTTGAGCATGGGGCAGCCGGGCTGATCGGCTTCCTGTTGTTGATGCTGTCGTTTTTGGTTTTTGCTTTTCGCCAGGCGAGATGCACTTTGGGCAACCTGTTGGCCGCGGCATCAGCGGGCGTGGTTGCGCTGGGGGCTGTGGCACTGGTGGATTTCCCTTTCCACCGACCGACTGAGCTTTTTGTGTTCTGGACCTTGATGGCTGTCGTGTATCTGGCCAAAGCACCCGACGCCGACGTCCATAGCTCAGCAGGAAGGAATGAAGCGGCGATGTCTGCCTGAAGGACGGCGATTTTGTGATAATATGATTTGGATAGGCGATGAAATAGAGTCGTTCCATTGCTCTGAAAGGCAACTTTATTAAAATCACAAGGAGGGAGGGCCATGTCAAAGAAAACTTTTGGCTCCTTTATTGTGCTGTCGGTCATTTTTCTTCTACTCGGCGGGATCATGCATGCTTCCAAGAGCCGTTATGAGGAGCAGCGGAAAGCGATCCTGGAGCAGTGTGCCACCGAGCAGAAACGCCTCGGTCTCACCGACCGAAAAACGGTATTCGCTAAATACCCAACGCCGGAAATCACGCTCTGTCGCATCGCCCGCATTGTCCCTGGCGGCACGGCGGAGGTGGTGACGAAAGGAAAATTTGCGCCTGGGACAAAATTTTTGTTCGATAACGATAACGTTGAGGTCGTTAAAGAGGCAGTCACAGCCTCTGAGTACCGGGCCAGCATTAGAGTGCCGAAGGGTCTGGGCCCAGGCATCGCAGACCTCGAGGCCTTCGCCCCGGTGAGCGCCGGTCACGCCCGCTGCCGCGCTCTCTACATCGGCGGCAGGTACGAGTGGGATTTCACAGCCGACAACGGCTGGCAGATCAGGCTCAAAATGGTGGACGAGGGGTTTAACGGTAAGGGAGAGCCCGAGCCTGTCTACCGCATCGAATTCTACCGCGGCACTGAAGCCAAACCGTTTGAGGTGCGTGATCTTAAGATGGGCATTTGGTCGGTTCAGCGGGGAAGCTATCAGGGGAGCATCAGCGAGTCTGCGGCCGACAGCGCGAGCCTCGAGGCCGAAATGGAGCGCCTATCCCAGAAAGTGATGGACATGACTCTTTCGCAGAAAGAACGAGACAAGATCGCAAAACGCCTCAATGAATTGATGGCGAAAATGATGCAAGAGGCCGAAAAGGCGGCGGACCCGAAGTACTGGCAGGAGATGGAGAAGAAGAAGCAGGAATTCGGCTGCTACGCGATTAGTTTCTGGCTGAAGCCGGATGGCACCGTGGAAGGAAACATGAGCTGTGGTGAGAAAGTAGGCAGACAGGGGCAACTCATCCTCAAAGGCGCGATGAAATACCTCGGCCCTAAATGATGGATATGGGTATCCAGCTCCAATATATGATCCGGTAATCGAATATCAAAATGGTGTCTATTTGAGATTTCATTAGATGTGTGGGCAACCGACTTTCGGCGAGACAGAATACGAAAAGAATCAGTCGTTCAATGCCATAACCGCGTGGCTCCATTCTCTACGATACAAGAACATTCTTGATATCTTTTCAAGCCTTGCTTCCTCGAGAGCCCGACGGATTTGTGTTGTCGAAATTGGCTGCGCGCATGCAAGGCTATTCTCTGTGTTAGATCGGCAATTCAAGATTGATTATGTCGGGATTGAGATCGACCCCAGTTCTGCTCGGGTGGCTGGAGAGCGATACGGACACAAGCCTAACTTCTCGCTCATTCATGCCTCTGCGGTAACAGCATTGGATGCAATAGTCCAAGCAGATATTGTGGTTGCCCTTGAAACCCTTGAGCATATTCCGGAGAGAGATGTTGTGCGTATCATTGAAAAAGTGGCGACTATCAAGCCATCTCTGTTCGTCTGTTCAGTTCCCGTCGAGATAGGGCCTGCGATTTGGGCGAAAAACATTGGTTCCTTGCTAAGTGGTTATAATCGTCACAAGGAATACACATGGCTGGAGACATTTTGGGCCGGCCTATATCAGTTGGACAAATTGCCTCCTCATGGCGCCAGTCACAAAGGTTTTGACTGGCGATGGCTGGCGCAAACCATCCGCTATAACATGAGGATTCGAGAGATTCGGAGATTTCCGCTACAGTTTTTTCCTTCTGCATTTAGTACCTCTGTTTTCATAGTCGCGGATCCGAGGGAGTAACTGGCACACCTAATGATGCGCTCCATGCCGCCAGTGGCGGGCCAAAAGGCGGAATTATCGGTCACCTCATGACTTTCCGCCTTCCTAATGCTCTCTGTCTCGCAATAAGCCCCGTTTCCTGCTTCCACCCGCGTGATTGCCGGAATTGTCAACAGCGAACGGCTTCACCGAGAACCTGTCCTTCCTCTCGCTAAGAGTTGCATGAAAAACCCTATCCATATCGCTGATGATAGTCCATTTCGATCCCCAAGAATTTCAAGAGATTGCTAACCTGGGAGATGAACTGCCCATCCAGCAGAGATGAGACCTCATTCATCAGGTAGCCAACGCTAACAAACAGATGGCCCACTACGCGCAACTGGTCTTGCGGAGCATGTTTCGGCAATGAGGATTTTCTCAAACGACCGAAAGCATGATCCCAGGACATATGATGAGGATCATAGAGTCCTGAAGGGGAAGAATCTAATCTTCGCCCAGTAGAATCTGGAAAGAACAAATCGTGCCAAGGGACGGATGCCATCGTCCGAGGGGCAAGAGTTTTTGGGAAAAGGAGGAGAGAGATGTTCTGTCGTCAATGTGAGCAGACAGCGAAGGGAACAGGATGCACGGTCTCCGGGGTGTGCGGCAAGAACCCGGAGGTGGCTGCCTTGCAGGATCTGCTGGTCTACGGTCTGAAGGGCCTATCGATCTATGCGGATAAGGTCCGCCAGGCAGGGGGGATCGTGGACGATGAGATCAACCTCTTCGCCCTGGAGGCGCTCTTCAGCACGGTCACCAATGTCGATTTCGATCCGGCCAGGCTGGAAGGGTTCCTAAAGAAATGCTACGAACTGAAAGAGCGGGCCAAAGGGCTTTATGAAAAAGCCTGGAAGGCCAAGAAGGGCAGCGAGGCCCCTAAGATCAGCCAAGGCCCGGCGACATGGATTCCTGCTGTGGATCTGGCAGGCCTGGTTAGGCAGGGCGGGGAGCACGGGGTCGAGGCCTTTCATGAAAACGAGGACATTCGCTCCGCCATCGAGATTCTGACCTATGGGGTTAAGGGGATGGCTGCTTATGCCGATCACGCCCTGATCCTGGGTAAAAGGGACCCGGAGATCTTCGCCTTCATCCATCGGGCGCTGGCAGCGACCACCGACAAATCCCTGGGGCTCATGGATTTCGTGAAATTGTGCATGGAATGCGGGGAGAAGAATCTGAAAACCATGGAGCTATTGAGCCAGGCCCACACCGAGCGCTTTGGCCATCCCACTCCAATGCCGGTGAACCTGGGCACCAAGGCAGGCAAGGCGATCCTGATTTCGGGCCATGACATGCTCGATCTCGAGGAGCTCCTCAAGCAGACCGAGGGCAAGGGGATCTATGTCTACACCCACGGGGAGATGCTACCGGCGCATGGCTATCCGGGGCTGAAGAAATATGCCCACCTGGCGGGAAACCATGGCGGGGCCTGGCAGGATCAGCAAAAGGAGTTTGCCCAATTCCCGGGCGCCATCCTGATGACCACCAACTGCCTCCAGAGGCCGGCAGCGAACTATATGAACAATATCTTCACCTCTGGCTTGGTGGCCTGGCCCGGGGTGCAGCATATGTCCAACCGGGATTTTACTCCGGTCATCCAAAGGGCCATGGAGCTTCCCGGATTTTCCGAGGCTCCCGGGAAAGACATACTGGTTGGCTTTGGTCACCAGGCAGTCCTGGGTGTGGCGGACAAGGTAATTGGGGCAGTCAAGGCTGGCGCCATCCGCCATTTCTTCCTGATCGGCGGCTGCGACGGGGCGAAGCCGGGACGCAACTATTACACCGACTTCGCGGAGAAGGCTCCCAGGGATACGGTGATCCTCACCCTGGCCTGCGGCAAGTACCGATTCAATAAGCTTGATTTCGGAGATATTGGAGGCATCCCCAGACTCTTGGATGTGGGGCAGTGCAACGACGCTTATTCGGCGATTCAGATTGCCCTGGCGCTGGCAGGGGCCTTCAAGGTGGGAGTGAATGACCTTCCCCTGTCGCTGATCCTCTCCTGGTACGAGCAGAAGGCAGTGGTGATCCTCTTGACCCTACTGTACTTGGGAATCAAGAATATCAAGCTGGGTCCGTCGCTGCCCGCCTTCGTCAGTCCCAATGTGCTGAAGTTCCTGGTGGAGCAGTTCAACATTGCCCCCATCAGCACGCCGGAGGCGGATCTGAAGGCGATCCTGGGATAATTGACGCTCTGGCTGAACATAGAAGAGAAAGGCGCGTGAATCGTTTACTCCGCGCCTTTTTCTTTTGCGGTGGGATAGCCGGCTCTGACCGATGCGAGGAGGAGCATTCCCACAAGGAAAAAGGCCGCCACGGAAAGGATCGCCGGTCGCTGGCTACCAAACGCAGAAGAGATCTGGCCGAAGAGGAGAGGGCCGAGGATGGCGGAGGATTTCCCAACTAATGCATAGATCCCAAAATATTCGGCCTCCTTTCCTTGGGGGATGAAACTGGCATGGAAGGCCCGAGAGGCGGCCTGGACCGTTCCCAGCCCCAATCCTGCAAACAAGGCCAGGGCCCAGAAGTGGCCTTGGGTCCGAACGAAAAAGGCCAGCGTCACCACCGATGTCCAGAGGAGGAGGGAGAGCATCACTACTCTTTTCGGGCCCCAGCGGTCGGTAGGTCTGGCGAAGAGAAAGGCTCCCAAGAGCGCGGTGCACTGAACGAGAAGATAGAGAAGAATGAGATCCCTGGGGCAAAAGCGCAATGTGGTGGCCGCAAAGACGCTGGAAAAGACGATCACGGTGTTGACCCCATCCTCGTACACCAGGTAGGAAATCAGGAACTTCCTCACCTCTGGCCTTCCCCACACCTCTCTGAGGGTTCTCAGCGTGTATCGAAGACCTTTCAATCCCGCATCGACGAAGGAGCTCTCAGCCTTTGTATCTGGCGGAAGATAGAGGAAAGCAGGCAGGGAAAAGAGGGCAAAGAAGGAGGCGACCATAAGCCAGGTGGCTCCGAATTGACCGGCCTTGACCAAAGGAAGGGCTAAGAGTAAGGAAAACATGGACCCGGCATATCCCACCCCGAATCCCCATGCTGATACTCTGCCGTGAAATCCAGGAGGAACGATCCGGGGGAGGAAAGAGTTGTAAAAGACGACTCCTCCCTCCATGCCCAGATTGGCGAGGGCCGCGAGGGCAAATCCCTGTAGGATCATCCCCTCTCTAAGGAGAGAAAGAGCAGCAATGGCAGCCACGCTGATGGCCGTGTAGAGGAGGAGAAACCTCTTCCTCACACCCCCAAAATCAGCAATTCCTCCGAGAAAGGGCGAGCTCAGGGCAACGATCGCCATACTGAGTGCAATCGCCCGCCCCCACCAGAGGTCTCCCAGCCCCGCCTCGTTCCCCACGATGTGCTGCGTGTAATAGACAGGGAAGACCACCGCGGCGATCACCGCCGAATAGCTGGAGTTGGCAAAATCATAGAAGGCCCAGCTCAGGATGTGCCTTCTGTTCAGGCTCATATTTGCCTATTCCTTAAACCGGTTTCCATTGTATGATATGACCCATGATCGAAGTCTATCATAAGAAGGGGAAAATCAGTCAGCCCAAAGGTGGGAATATCTACAAGGACAAATCACCGGGATAGGGATTTTGAGATATGCACAGCGAAAAGGACGGAAGATGAAGAAAGGGACTGTGGTAAAGGCTGATGAGGTTATGCCTTTTACGCCTGAGGGCTATGAGGGGCAATTTGAATCGAAGATGCTGATCGATCGCACCAATTCCGCCTCAGAGAAGCTGCAAATAAACCAGTTCATCCTGAAACCCGGCTGCCGCACGGAGGGGGCCATCCATCGAGAGCCTTACGATGAAGTCTATTATGTCTTGAGTGGCGAGGCCATGCTTCACCTCGGGGAGGAGACATACGACATCGACAAAGACACGATCGTCTTCATCCCGGGAGGAACCTTCCACTCCCTTGATAACAAGAGCGAAACCGAGGTTTTCGTGCTACTCACCATCTGGCACACCCATCCGGAAAAGGGAGTCAACGAGGTCTACGATCTGAGAAAGGAAACCTGGGGGAAGACCTTTAGGAGAATTGGGGATTAGCGGAAGCGAGTTTTGTGAATATATGGGGGCCAATATGAAAAAGAACTTTCACAAGGCAATTCAAGCGGCAGCGGCTGCCTTGAAGGAATTCGGCGCGCGGGAGGTCTATGTCTTCGGCTCAACCGCCGGTGGAACGATGCGCGAGGACTCGGACATCGACTTGGCGGTGTCTGGCCTTCCGCCGGAGGTATTCTTCCGGGCAATGGCGAGAGCAAGCGGAGCGTTAGGGCGCGAACTAGACCTGATCGATCTGGATGAGGACACGCCGTTTACGCGGTATCTGAAAGAGGAAGGAGAACTTGAGCGTGTGGCGTAAGTTGCGGAAACAGATTGCCGTGGAGCGGGAACTTCTGAACCTTCTTCTCGAGGATCACCGACCATTATTGGACAAATGCGCGATCTCCGCGCCTGACCGCATCGAGGTCTCGGCACTCGCTGCGATGCTGCACGCATTTTATTGTGGGATTGAAAACATCTTTAGGCGGATTGTCGTTGAGTTGAACGAAGGCCTTGCAAAGGGTGAAGGATGGCACAAGGAGCTACTGGACAGAATGATCCGCCCGGGCGCAGACCGACCACCCGTGATCTCCGGGTCGCTCGCCGAGGCCTTGCGGTGGTATCTGGAGTTTCGGCATGTCTTTCGGGAGGCGTATACGTTTCAGCTTAAATGGGAGCGGATGTCCGGGTTGGTATTAGAATGCGAGGCCACGCTTCGTCGCCTGGAAGGCGAGTTGGACGCTTTCCTAAAGGCGACAGAGACAAAGGAATAAACCATCGTGAGGCAGGTTGTGCACGCTGGGAATGAACGCCCCCTCCGTCGAAGAGGTCTTTGAAAGGCAGGCAACGGGAGAAATAAGTATGGTGTCCCCGGAATTACGCGGAATTACGTGGCATTTTGCTCAAAGCATCGCGGAGGACCCCCAAGATGAGGATCAAATACAAAAATGGGATGTGTCCCCCCTCCCCCCCTCCCCTTTCCCCAAGGAACTTCAATGAGTCCCAAGACCTTTGATGATTAGCATCCTGGCATAGGTGGTTGGTGGCAGGCCCTCCTTGTCAGCCATTTCCTTCAACCTTCTAATGATCTTGGGTTCAAGGCGTAAGGATATCACTTCTTTCTTGGGCCGAACGAAAACCACATCTTTGGCCACTTCGAAGTCGTCATGGTAGTCCACGGAATCGTGGCTGTCCCAGAAATCTCTTTCTTCTTTTAGGCTTTTGAATTCAGGCACTTTCATCTCTTGGCTCTCCTATAGAATTGCTTTTCCCTCTTCGTCATGTCTCTGGCTGTGATGATCTTGGTCTTTCTGTATCTTGAAGCCCACACTACCAGCAGAAGCCGACCCCCACGGGTTCTTCCGTAAGCAAGGTACTTGCCTTCTTTACCCCGCAAGATCAGTGGTGTATCCGCGTCATTGAACAGCACCTCCTCAACTTCCTCTGGCGAAACGGAGTGGTTAGAAATATGATCAACCGTCTGTTCATCCCATGAGATTATTTCTATCTTCACGGTGCGCCCGTTCTGTTAATAATGTAATACATTTCTAACTGCTATTTTACGAATTGTCAAGTCCGAAATGAAAAGTCCAACTTCCGTGAGGTCGAGAGGCTGCAAGCTTTGTTCGGAAAGATCAAGATGCGCGCCCGGGTCGTTGACGCCTGCCCTCCTAATTCTTCTTAGTCGGACCCGGCTTTGTCTGTACCCTTTCCAAGGCTTCCTGGAGGGTTTCCCTTAGATCATACACCCGGTAGCCATACTGTTCTCGCAGGACTTTTTCGCTCATCCCCTGTTTCAGTTTCGTATCCAGCGTGCCTCCGTAACGGAGGGCCTCGTCACAGGCTTGCTGCAACCGAGGGATAAAGGAAGGGTCCGCGATCCTGCCCAGGGCATGGATGGCCGCTGCCGGCACGATCAGGTTTTCGTCCTTGGTCCCTTGGAGAAAAAGGTCTTTGGACTTCACATCGCCCACTTCCCCCAAATACATCACGGCCTCGAAGCGCAGCTTGGCCTCCTGATCCTTTGTGAAATCGCGCAACCTGGGTAATCCCTTTCCATCGCCCAGGAGCGCCAGGGCCCGAGCAGCCCGGGCCACTGTCATCTTATCCTCTCCCTTCAAGAGTCCCGCCAGTTGCTGCTTCAGGCGGGGATTCTCTTTTCTCTTCCCGATCTGGATCAAGGATTGGCCTGCAGCCCATCGTACCGAGAACTCCTCTTCCCTTCGGCTCAGCAACTGCAGCAAGACCGGGATGGTAATCTCATCGTTGTCCATGATTCCCAGGGCCTGGGCCACTGCAATTCTGACCTCGGCTTTCTTGTCATCCTTGTAGCGGGAAATGAAATGGGCATAGCGGGGAATCCCTACTTTCCCCAAGGAGATGAGAAGCTCCGGCCTCCACCGACTCCCTTGCGCGATCAGGTCGGCCATCGCTTTGGAATGGGAGAAATCGGCCAACTGATGGATCGCTGCCAATACGCTATTCTCGCAGAATGGATCAAAGAATCTCCCGGCGAGCTCATCCTGGGGGGTGAGGGCCAGAAAACAACATCCGCACTCCGCACATTCATGGTCGATGCCTTTGCCGCTCTTTAAGAGATCCAATAGAGGAAAAACCGCCTCTTTGGCCTTCAATTTGGCCAGGGAATCGGCAAGGATTCCCCGGATATCGCCGGAACAATGATCCCATTGATGATGCAAGGCTTCGATCAACGCGGGCGCGATCTGGCTCTTGGATTGGGGGAATCGGCCCAACTGTTCGGCGGCCTTCCAGGCTTTTTCGTAATCGGGGCTCTTGAGGTCCTGGAGCAAGGTCCCGAGAGACTCTGGGGTGCCCTCCGCCCAGGCCGGGGAAGACAAGGGGATGAGGAAAAGGAGGAAGAGGAAGAGGAGACGAACGATCTTGCGTTTCATCTCAGGTTGCTCCTTCCTCGCGCTTCCGTCAGAATCTGAGCGAGATCATCACGCAGTGAGGCTTGCAAGCCTTTTTCAAATAGGTAACGGATGATGGCACGGATCAGCCAGAGCAGGACAGCAAAAAGGGTCAATGGGAAGACAATACAATCGAAGAGATAACCTGTAATCAGCTTGATGGTCCAGATGACCATATCCTTGCTCTTGTCTTTGAGATAGCTTGCAATGTGCTGTATGCGGTCCTGCATATACTTGAGCTTGGCCACAACTCCCCCTACCTGCTGCTGATCCTCCGGGAAGAGTATGTTCTTGGTCTCCTCAAATCCCTTCTGGGCCTCCTCAAGGGCTGGTTGGGTGATCGTGCGGGATAGCTTCGACGCACTCCACACGGACAAAGGAAGGATGTAGTAGAGGGCGAGCGTGGCTACGACGGCAATGCCGAGGATGTCACGAAGTAAGCTTCTGGTGCGGGTCCAGTTCCGTCTCCACCAAAGAATGCCGAGGAAACAGGCCACCAAGATTAGAGTCACGCCAAGAACATAGTGGTCCACGATCTGGGCTGCCTTGAGCAGATACCGTATCGACAACAGCGTAACGCAGCTGGTCAGCAGGGTGCGCCACGCAATATCGACATAGTCGTAGGCAGGTTGGACGATATCCCCTACCTGGAGTTGTGCAGTGACACCGAAGCTCGCACCGAGCTCGCTTCCTTCGATGATGTCCAGCCCGGCCTTGAGCACAGACATCACCCCAAACCCGATCAAGGCCTTGTTGAACGAGGCGCTCAGGTATTCTTCGTTGTGCCTGGCGAGCCTTTGATTGCCCGCTTTGTCGGTGAGGCTATCCAATCGCCCGGTGAACGAGAGCACGCCAAGAATGAGACACAGGATGACTGCACCGATTTTGGGGGCCATTGTTTGCATAGGTTCTCTCCTGGATGCAATTCATTCAATCCCCAGGATCTCTATCCTGACAATCTCTGCGGCGACCTCCTTCGCTTCAGGCGGAGCCAAGTCTCCTTCAAGCGTTCCCAGCGGTTTCAGCCGATTCATGAGAATTTGCAGTTGATCTGGACTTAGCTCTGCCACCACGATGGTCTTGTTTTCCTGACGCTCCTTCCGGAGGATTTTCCCTCCCAACCCAACGATTCCCTTCTCGATCTCGCTGGTGGCAGCTTCCCTGTCTTTGACCGTAAGGGTCAGGTGAAGGCCAGCCTCTCTCTTCTCTGCCCTCTCTGCTAGGGCCGCCTTGGCCCGCAACTCTGATTCCTCCCTTGCCCCTGCACCAGCCAGAGTTTCCGCTGGCGGGGGAGGGGCCTTCACTTTGTCGGTTTCCTCCCCGGGCACAGCTGGGGCCACAGCAGGCCCTCCGGGTTCGGCTTTGGAGACTTCGAGTTCCGCCTCGGGAGGGGCGGCCTTATCCTCCATCTGGTGACGGGCGGTGAGGGCCTCATCGTATGCCTCTTTTGCAGCACCTAACTCGGCCATGGGCAGGTGGCGCTCTGGCATGGGGGCGGGAGATGGCAGCCGCTCAGATCCTGGAGTTGTGGGAGGGGCTTTGGATTCTGGCGGGATGGGCGGCTTTGCCACCTCGGAGACTGCAGGTGGGCGAATTTCCTCCAGGGGCTCCTGGCTCAGGCGCATCGCGGGCTGCATGGTCTTGAAGATATAGATGGTGGTCACCGCGATGGCGATCACTCCGGCGGCCTCCAGCGGCACCTTGATATGGATGGGATGGAAAAGGATTTGCCAGATCCCCCTCCTGGCTTCGGGTTCTGATCTGACTCTCGCCATGACCCTCTCTGCCAACCAGGGGGGAGGTTCTACTTCGGGAAGCCCCTGGAGGTGCTCGAGGATCCTCTTCAGTTCCAGCAGGGACTGGCTGCACTTCTCACACGGCTTCAGATGTTTCTCCACGAGCGCCTGCTCTTCCGGAGAAAGACTACCTTCGAGGTAAGCGGACAGTCTCTTTTGCACCTGGCTGCATTCCATCTACAGATCTCCTATGAACTTCTTGAGATCATCTTTGAGCGACTCCCGGGCCCGAAACAGCCTTGATTTTACGGTGCCTTCTGGCAGGTTAAGCATCCCACTGATCTCCTCGTAGGAGAATCCCTGAATATCCCGCAATATCAGCACCTCCCGGAAGGGGCTATCGAGGCGGCCAATGCAACCGTGTACCTTTTCCTGGAGATCCTTCCTCTCCAGATCCTCCAGAGCGGAGGGATCCCCGGATGGGGGATCGCTCTGAAGGTGGCCATCCAGGGACTGGACGGGATCGTTCAGGGAAAAGGCCTCGTGGAGGCGTTGCACCTGCAACTGTTTCAGACGATTCTTGCAATGATTGATGAGTATGGAATAAAGCCAGGTGGAGAACTGAGACCTCCCCTTGAAGGCTTTGAGACTCCGATATGCGGCGAGGAAGGCATCCTGTACGGTATTGGCCGCCTCTTCGTGGTCTCCCAGCATTCGGTAGGCAATGTTGAACATTCTCTTCTGATGCCTCCTGACCAAGACCTCAAAGGCGTCCACGTCTCCCTTCTGGCAAAGGGAAACGAACTCCTCATCCCCTTCCTTCCTGGCGATTCGTTCCGTTTCCTTCATTCCATTGGACACGCTGGTGCCGTTGGTTGTTCCTGTACAGCAGGCAAATTATAGCTCATCTTCCCCAAAGTGGATACGATTTTTGTCCGGGGGAAGAAGTCAGGTCCCGGGACCGGCGAAAACTCTGCGCATTACCCGACTAATGGCTTGAAAGGCCCCCTGGATTGTGTTAACTTGACGGCAGCCGACATAATGCCTTGGTAGGTCAGGAGCTCTCCGCGACACCGATGAAAGAAGGGAAGTCGGAATTCGTTTGGCTGAGAAGGGGGTGATCTGATGAGACTTCCGGGATGGACGGAAGTGACTCGGGATTTGGAGAAGGCAATACGGGTGAGGCCGGAGGGAGCAGTGGAAATCCTCGATGCGCCCAAGATCCGGAAGGAGCTCATCGATGATCTGATTCGTCTGGCCGTATTTGCCAGCGATCCGGCCGATCGGGCGCGGGCCCGTAAGGTCATCTGGGCCCTGGCCGAGACTTCAGGGATCTTCCCCTGCTCCATTCAGGAACTCTACGAGGCGATGGGAAAGGGGAAGTATGGCGGCTTCACCGTCCCCGCCATGAACCTCCGCGGCCTGACCTACGATGTGGCCCGGGCGGTCTTTCGCGCAGCCCTCAAGGCAAAGGTGGGGGCCTTCATCTTTGAGATCGCCCGCTCCGAGATCGGTTATACCTCCCAAAGGCCGGGCGAATATGCGGCCGCCATCCTGGCTGCCGGGATCAAGGAGGGATTTGTCGGTCCCCTCTTCATCCAGGGCGATCACTACCAGGTCAGCGCCAAGCGGTACCAGAGCGAGAAGGATGCGGAGCTGGAAGCGATCCGGGATCTCATCCAGGAATCGATTGCAGCAGGCTTCTTCAACATCGACATCGACTCTTCCACCTTAGTGGACCTCTCCCAGCCCAACTTGGAGGAGCAGCAGCGCCTCAACTATGAGCTGGTCGCCAATTTCACCGCCTACATCCGCAAGCTTCAGCCGTTCGGCATCGAGGTCTCGGTGGGTGGGGAGATCGGAGAAGTGGGAAAGAAGAACAGCACGGTGGAGGAGCTCCGGGCCTTCATGGAGGGCCTGAGGAAGGAATTGGTCAAGCGGGACGGGGGCCTGAAGGGCATCTCCAAGATCAGCATCCAGACCGGGACCACCCACGGGGGCGTTCCCCTGCCCGATGGCAAGGTCGCCGAGGTGAAACTGGATTTTGACACCCTGGAGCGGCTTTCCCGGGTGGCCCGGGAAGAGTTTGGCCTATCCGGCGCGGTCCAGCATGGGGCCTCCACACTCCCCTCCGAGGTCTTCCATCTCTTCCCGCAGAGGGGGGCCGCGGAGATCCATCTGGCCACGGAGTTTCAGAACATGATCTACGAAGACCCTGCCTTCCCTGCTGATCTGCGTTTGGAGATCTACGAGCACCTGAAGCAGGATCCCTCCAGCGAACGGAAAGAGGGAGAGACGGAAGAGCAATTCATCTATAAGAACCGGAAGCGCGGGTTCGGGCCCTTCAAGGAAAAGTTCTGGTCGCTTCCCGAGGAGGTGAGGAGCCAGATCAGCTCGCGCCTGGAGGGAAAATTTGCCTTCCTCTTCGAGAAGCTCAATGTGATCAACACGCGGAAGATGGTGGACATGGAGATCACATCGCGAGCCCCCCGGCAGAGGCTTCCCCAGGATCTCTCCCGGATCAGCACTGCCGCCCGCAAAGGACCCCAAGACTGGGGCGTGCCAGGGGAGGGGGAGTAACCCCCTGTGGCTCACGCATTGCTCCGACATCTAATAGCCGCTTTGAGTTCCTCCTCAAAAGTCTGTCGGAGGGCTCAGACAGCTCGGCCTATAATCTCCGAACTCTCCTCGCTCATAGACGCCCGAGGTCGCTCAGCAGCCAGCCGGACCGGGGAGAGGAAGTGCTGTGCGCTTGCCCGGAGGGATCTACCCGTCTCATGAAGCCGGTCTCTTCCAAGGTTACGCTGGTGGCCTTCACGCCCGACCCGGAAGGGGTGATCGCGGCAGCAGGCAAGCTCTGCTATTCCGCGGACCCGGAAAATATCTTTCATCCAAGTCCGAAGGAGGCCCGCCAGTTCGTCAGGCAGCTTCGCTCCTGGGGCCATCTCAGCCCGTTGGAGCACGCCAGTTTTACCTTTTGTCTGGAGGGCGTCTCGCGAGCCATGACCCATCAGCTGGTCCGGCATCGCATCGCCAGCTACTCCCAGCGAAGTCAGCGCTACGTGGAGGAGGGGGATTTCGATTATGTCGTGCCCCCGCAGGTCAAGGGAAAATCGGTCTCCTTCGAGGGGAAAGAGTGGAGGGGGGAGGAGTTCTTCCGGCAGACCATGGAGATGATTGGCGAGCGCTATCGGGCCCTCGATCAGGCCCTGGGCGGAGCGGGCGAATCCAGCCATGAGGACGCCCGTTATCTGCTCCCCAATGCCTGCGAGAGCAAGATCTTCGTCACCATGAACGCCCGCCAGCTCCTACACTTCTTCGGCGAGCGCCTCTGCAATCGCGCTCAGTGGGAGATTCGGGAAGTGGCGCAGAAGATGCTGGATCTGCTCCGCCTTACTTATCCAGGGATCTTTGGCGGGGCGGGCCCCAAATGTATCGAGCGGGGACGGTGTCCGGAAGGGAAACGGGGCTGCGGGAAATTCGAGGAGGTCAAGGAACGCTACCGGGAGCAACCCGCATAGCCTCTTAGGGCCTCATAACCGGATGTGATGTTTCGTCCTCTGGAAGACTGCTGACTGGTAGGTTTTCACCACCCACTTGCCCACCGCGCGTGCCATCTCGATGGCGCACTCATTTTCCTCGTACTTCTGATTCGCCTCCTCGGCCACCTTGCGAAATCCCGGATGTTCGATAGCTATCTCCCCTCCGATGCTCACCAGGTTTCTCATCTCCGAATCAATGAGGGCAATCCCGGTGCAGGCCACCGAGGTGGCTCCCATCGCCATCAGGGGATGCAGCAATCCATAGAGCCCCCCCTCCAACCCCACCGCGGCACCCACCGCCATGTTGCCCACCGGGGCCCCGGCGAAGGGGTTCTTTTGCACCGCCTGGATCGAGTTTCCCCAGATCTTGGCCCGTTCGAACTCATGGAAGGGGCGGGTGCGATGGAGGAGATTGACCACGATGGCGGGCGTCTGGTAGGCGTAAACGGGGGAGGAGAAGATGAAGGCATCTGCCTGGTACATCTTCTCAAAGACAAGGCGGGCTTCGTCCTGGGGATCTTGAAGCAGGGGGCAGGGGCGGCCACAAAGGCAACAGTTGCAGGCTAGACAGGGCTCGATGTGATAATGGATCAGGCGAATCGCCTCGGTCGTGGCTCCCATTGCTTCCGCCGCGGCCAGGGCCTGCCTGAGCATCCATTCGCTCGCTGATTTCCCCTTCCTCTTGTGCGTCCCGCAGATGCCGAGTATTCTCATGGGGGTCAACCTTTCTTTCTCAATCAGACGACTTTCCCCTCCCGATCATCTCAATCCTTCCTCCACCCAATCGGCGGCCAGGGCACCGCAGCCCTTCGCCTCCGCCCCCTGGGCCCGGCCGACAAAATGGAAGGCTGGTTGGCCAAAGTCACAACCTGGCCCATCTTCCGCCTCTACCCGCTCCAGGATGTCATCGATCAGGATGGCGACGCCAGCAAAGCTATCCACCCCATAGGGGGTGATCACCTCCAGGAGGCCGGATCGTCCTGCCTCCCTTATCGGCTCCAGGGTTTCGGGGTCGCGGAGGATGATGCGAGCCCAGGGCAGTTCATGGAAGAGGAAATCGCCGCGACGATCCGAGAAATGGGCCGGCATGGCAAAGGAGGTCTCGGTAGAACCCCACATGTCAGCCACCAGCCGGCTGGACTCCAATCCCAATAGTTCGCACAGGCCGGGAATGAACTCCTCTTTGGGGATTGGCCCGTCGCCCATCATGCTGCCCTTACGCCCTGACCATCCCCCGGCCCCAAATTGGACATGGCAACGGGCCCCGAGATGGAAGGATTGTCCCTTCTCTTTTGCGTATCGATAGAGGGACTGATAGAGGAGGATGGGCGATCCTCCGATGAAGATCGTCCTTCCGGCACTATCCGCCTGTTGCAACTCGGTCAGGATGGCCTCGCTGTCGATGGAGAAGCCCCTGGTCTGGGGGTTGAACTGGGCCACAAATTTTCGCTGCGCTGCATCATGGGTCAGGCCGGCCTCGAAGGCGATGTGAAGCCCGTAGGGCTCCACCTTTCCATTGATCATCGGCTCGGATCGGGCCAGGATGGGCTGGGGGTCGGGCCAGAAGAGGAGGCTCACATCCCACCTCTCTTTACCCTGGAGGTGATAGAAGGAGGACCGATACGCCTTCCGGTAGGCCGCCACCTCCGCCCGGGATCGCCCCACGAGGCTGGGATCCCCGCTGGTGCCGCTGGAGGCGGTCCAGACCTCGATGGCGGTGGGCGGCCTTCGCAGGAGCCTGGTGAACAGCTGATGAGACCTCTTGAAGCTGTTGGAGGTGATCCAGGGGATCTTCGCCTCGTCTCCTGGCTTCTGCAAGTCCCTTTCCGGATCGAAGCCCTGACGCTCACAGAGGGCGCGGTAAGCAGGACATTCCCGGAACTGGGCGATGGTGGTCGCCCGGAGATCATTGAGGAATTGTTCTTCGCTCAAGGAGAGGTTTCCGATCTGACTCATTTTCTCGTTCATGGTTAGCCTTCCTTTCTCTTCTGGAGCCAACATCGATCCCAGCCCGCGAAGGGATCTCCTTTCAGCGCCATGGCCTCAGCCAGGCATCCGCCACCACAGAGCTGGACATGCTGGCAATCACCGCAAACGCCGCCCCGCTCCTTCCGGAGGGCGATCTTCCGGTAGAGCTCCCTCTCGGAGATCTGGACGAAGCTCTCCTGAAGCAGATTCCCCAGGGGAAGCTTGAGGCGGATGCAGGGCAAGAGGTCTCCTGTGGCCGAGATGCCGTGAATGAGGCGGCAGGCCTGACATCCCACCCCCCATTCCAGATATTCCCGCTCCTTCTGGCTGGCCGGGGAATAGGGGAAAGGAACCAGATCGAAGATGGAAAAGAGGGGGATCTGCAGGCCTTTCCCCCTTTTCAGTTTCTCGAAGACCTCCCGATTTCGTTCGTGATAGAGGTCCCGGTACTGTTGGGAAGTCATCAAGACCTGGCTCTCCTCTCCCCGTCCGACCTGGAGCGCCGGGCGGTAGAAGAAGAATCCTCCTACCTCCTCCTCGGTCCAACGCCTCAATTTGCCAATCTCCTCCCAGTTGTGACACGTAGCCACCGCCTCTACCAGGAGCAGCAATCCGGCCTTTTTGCAGTCCTCGATGGCCTGCAAGGCCCTGGCATGGCTTCCGGCCCCGCGAAGCGAGTCATGGATCTCCGGCTCCACGCTATCCACGCTGATCAGGACATTGGCGACCTCCAACTCCCTCAGGCGGGAGGCCAGATCAGGAGTGAGGAAGGCGCCATTGGTGGCTACGCTGTTGAGCAGGCCTTCCTCTTTGGCGCAGGCGATCAAATCGAGCAGGTCAGGACGCAGTAGGGGCTCCCCTCCTGACCAGCAGATCACGAATTGCCGATTTGCCTCCCGTGAGGATTGGCCCAGGGAGCGAACGACCGTCTCGGCCTCCTGCGTAGTGAGTTCCCTCTCCTTTCCGCTTGGCCTCCCGTCCCCTGCCTCCTCGTAGCAATAACGACACCGTAGGTTACATCGCTGGGTGATGCACCATTCAAACCAGGTCACATCGGGATGAAACTGGCGTTGCACCTGATCCCAGGCGATCTGGTTGGAGAGGGCTTGCATCTGAAGGATTCGCTCCCGGGGAAGATAGCGTTCCATGTCCATGCCTGCCGTCATGGCGTTCTCTATGACCTGGGGCTTGAATACCTCAGGAGTCTCTTGCAGATAGGCATGCACCAGGTCCCATTCCTCCACCAGGCTGGCCCCGCGAGCTCTGGCGTTCTCCTGGGCGACATCGGAGATTGTCTCGCGAACAGTTTCCCGGAAGAGACTGGGGGTCAGAGCCAGCATCTCCTCGAACTGGTGGATCAGCCTCTCATCCCAGGCAAGACGGCTGGATCGTTCCTGCTCGGTCCTCTTGCGTGAGACCACATAGGTCAACTCGGCCAGATTGTATAGGCCATCGTGGGCGGATCCCAGGGGCTTCACATTCACCTGCCCGGGCAGTGTTACATCGGAGACCCCCCGCAGGGTGACCGCCTCGATGAAGTCCAGGTTAGATCCATGATAGGCCAGGGTCTGCAGATAGAGACCCAGATGATGGCTATCGATGAAAGCAAGCACTTCATTTGAGTCCTGGATGCGGCAGACGAGGAGGAAGCGGCCCTGACAGGCGTCCAGATCCGCAGCGGAGGGCATGACCGAGGAGTAGACCACCGTCCAGCTTGCCCCTTCCGACTCAAACAGGTGGCCCAGTCCGGTCATCTCTAATTGGATCATATAGTATTCACGATTGGAAAGGACCGGGGAGGCCCGCTGGCAGTCGATCTTATCGTTGGGAAGCTCGCGCGAAACACGATCCATCTCCTCCGCCAATAGCCGAGCAAACTCCTCCGCGCTGATTTCTCCATCCTGAACGAAGACCACCCGGGGCGAGAGGCAGGCATACTGCTCCCAGGGGACCACATCCAGGGCCACACCATAGGCCAGGGAGCGGGCATTATCGCGTCTTGGCCTCTCGATGACCTCCAGGCCAAATTTGGGCCCGTGGTCCACCAGTCGGATGCGATGGCGGGCCGCGTATTTTGCCATCTCCTTCACCGAGGCGGCCTCGCCCCAGGCGACCACAGCCCCCAGTTCGGCTGCGAAGAGGGTCTCGTAGGTTTCCTGTCGATCCCCAGGCCAGTAGAGGACTGCCACATCCTGGGCGAGGTCGGGATTTACTTGGGCCAGGCTCTCCGCGAATCGTACCCCGAAGTAGGGCTCTTCGCTGGAGGGCTTGAGCAGGGCCAAATTCTTGCCCAGCAGGCTGAAGAGGACGCTCAGGACGGAGAGGAGGAAGGCATTCCCGGCCAGATTGTGGAAGATGAGACCTCGAGGTTGGCGATGGATCATCAGATCGCCTGCCTCCACCCAGTCCTCCAGGATCTTCAGGCTGCCTATTTCTCGGGTGATCCACTCCTCCAAATTGCGGTGCCAGAGCAATCGAGAGACCATATCCAGCTCATGCTGGACCATCTGCCTGGATTGACGGGTGAGATGGGGCAGAACCTCTAAAGCCTCCTTCCTCCAGGAGGAATTTTCCTCTCCCCAGAGCCGGCCCACCCGATCCAGGGCCTCTAAGACTCCCCGCAGAGGGCGCTGGTGTGCGGCCTCTCGGCGCTCCTTCAAGGCCCGGGCGGCGGCGGCCACCTCTTGCGTGGAGGCAGAATAATAGATCAGATCGAAATCGGGAAATGAATGGCTATGCTCCCTCCCCGTAATGGATACAAGAGCAAAGGGCCGGAGGCGGTAGGTTTTCCTATCCTCTCTGCCCCCTTTGCCCGCGGAGGAACAACCCTGGGAGGAGTGGAGATTCATTTCTGGCTCCTGGTCACCAGTCGAGTCAGCTCCTGGAGGTTGAGCACGCCATCGTGGGAGAAGCCGATCTCTTTGGCGTTCAGGCGTCCAGGGCTGGTGATATGGGAGATGCCGAGTGCGGCCAGTTGATCCAACAGTTCGAGTCCCGCCCCCTGAAAGGCCACTGCCTGGCAGTGATCGGCGAGACCACTGTTGATCAGGGCCGAGGAGACATCCTCCGGGCGGCTCATTCGACAAACCATCACCATCCCACCCCCACAGACCTCCAGGTCTTTCAGGGTCGGGGGGGACTCCGAATAGATCACGGTGGACCCTGTTTTCTCCGAAGTGAGTACCCTGCCCAGGTTTTCCGCTTCCAGCCGAAAGAAGTAATATTCCCGATTGGCGATGAGGGTGGAATGTTGAGAGATGCTCATCTTTCGCTCATAGCTGGCTCGTAAAGCATCCATGCTGGACAAGAAGGCCTCTGCGAATTCCAGGGCCCGCACTTCGCCTTCCACCACGAAGATGAAGGGAGGGGAAATGCAGGAGTATCCCTCCCAGGGCACGATATCCAGGGCCAGCTCCTGCGCTACCTGGATGACCTCCCGGCGGCGGATGCGGTCGATGATCGCGATCCCAATTCGCGCCCCGTGGTCGATGAATCGCGTTCGATACTGGCCCGCATAGGAAGAGATGAGGCGCACCGTACGCAGGTCCCCCCAGGCCACAGCAGCCCCCAGTCCCTCCCGAAAGAGGGAATGATAACATGCCTCGTCCCGGGCCGACCAGTAGAGGACGGCGACATCGCTGGCCACCTCCGGGTCCACCTCCCTCAGGCTCTCCGCAAATCGTACCCCGAAATAGGGCTCGGCAGTGGCGAGCTTGAGGAGGGTTCCGTTCTTGGTCAACAGGCCGAAGAGGATGGACAGGGCGGGCAAGAGGAAGGCGTTTCCCGACAGGTTATGAAAGATGAGGCCCCGGGGCAGACGGTGAAGCAGAAAAGAATCCCTCGCCACCCAGGATTCCATAAGCTCGCGACTCCCCAGTTCTCGCTCGATCCAATCCCAGAGGGTCTCCCGACGGAGGAGACGGCATAGCTCCTCCATCTCGTGCTGTACCATGGAGGGGGAGAGATGGGTCAGGGAGGGCAGGACCTTCAAGGCCTCCTGGCGGGGGGGAAAGGTCGGATTTGACCAGAGAAGGCCCAGTTGGTGGAGGGCCTCGATATTCTTTGCCAGAGGGCGCATATGAGAGCGTTCGCCTTGGACCTTGAGACGACCTGCTACCGCCGCAACCTCCTCGGGCAAGACGGAATAGAGGCGAAAAGCAAAAGGCTCTCTCTCGACCCACTGCTCTCGCCCCCTCGTCGATTCCAGGCCAAAAGGCCTTAGCGTGTAGGTTTCCATGCGCTTCTTCCTCAGGATCCCAGGATCGCCCCGCAGCCGCCGTGGAGGCCCCCGGACTGGGAAGCCCGCCCCAGGATGCGGATCGTCATCCCGGCTCGACCGCATTCGGGACACCTATCCGGGGTGATGAGCTGGGCTACATCGTCCATCAGGATCGCTACGCCGGCAAAGCTGCCCGTTCCATAGGGCATGAGGATCTCCAACAGCCCCACCTCGCCGGGCCGAGTCACAGGGGCCAGGGTCTGGGGATCCCTTATGATCAGATGGCTCCAGGGGGGCCGATGAAAGAGGAAGTCGCCGTGGAGAAGGGAGAAGTGTCCCGCCAGGGCCACCCCGGTCTCGGTCGCCCCGTAGCAATCATCCACCTTCGCCGGATCCTCGATCCCCAGGACTTGGCACAGCCGATTGACCAGTTCCGACTTGGCCTGCTCCTTTCTTACCTGGAGCTCCTTTTCCACCACTTCCCATCCCCCGCTTCCGAACTGCAATTCGCAGCGATCGCCGAAGGAAAAGGCCTCTCGGGTCTCTTGGTGTTGGCGCAGGACCGAGAGCAGAAGGGCGGGTGTCCCTCCCAGATAGACGGTCTTTCTTTCTTCGTCCAGTTGTCGCAATCGCCCAAAGAGGGCACGGCCATCCACGGTCAATCTTTTAATAGATGGATCCCACCGGGCCAAGTAGTGCCGGATGGCCGAATCTCTGACATCCCCCGCCTCATAGCCGACGAAGATGCCAAAGGACTCCTTCGATCCCTGATGCATCATACCACCCTTGCCGATTGCCTGGGAAGGATTGGGGAAAAACAACAGGGATTCATCGAAAGCCTCCCGCCCAGCAAATTCGGAAAAGACGGCTCGATAGGCACGGCGATAGGCGGACAATTCGGCGGCCCTTCGTCCCACAATGCTTCGATCCCCGCTGCTCCCGCTGGAGAAAGTCCAGTAGGAGATCTCCTCGGCAGGAATGGTGACCAGGCGCTCATAGAGTCCGCGAGATTCCTTGAAGGCATTGGAGGTGAGGTAGGGAATCCTGGCCATATCCTCCGGATGCTGGAGGTCACGATCCACTGAGAAACGCTGGCGATTGCAGAGGAACCGATAGATCTCGCAGTGCCTTATCTGAAACTCCAGGGCCTCGCGCAGATCCGAGAGGAATTGATCCTCCTTCAGATCCCAATTGCCAATGGCATGCTCGTCATTCACCATAGCAACAATCCCAAACCACTCGGACGGGGCCTTCCCATTTACATCAATCCCCTATTTTGCCAAGTAGAACCCCTCTCACCTCTTGCAAAAGTCTGATCTTCCGTAAAGGCGAGCAGCCCGATTTCGATGCAGGAAGGGTCTATACTCACCAGTACGCATAGTCCCTTATCCTCCAATTCCTTCCAGTTCTTGTCTTATCCAATAAGGAGGAACGAGCTGTGCTCTCCTAATATCCTCTTCAGTTTCTTTTCATGGATGGCTCGAATCGGCCTCCAATAATAATTGGTGAGCCTTTGGCACTTGTGTCTGTAGGAAAAAAATGGAGGCATTCCCCTGAGTCTGCTGAATTCTCTGGAGCGATGGTTGAATTGCGACGAAAAGGGGAGGGAGGAAAAAGGGAAGTCCCGCCGGACCCTTGGCCAAAAAAGCCAATCCGCAGAAGGCGTAGGAGAGATACAACCGCCAGCGAGCCTGCGGGGCTTTCAGATGGTCCAGAAACAGGGAGGCAGCGAGGGCATAGCACAAGGTCAGGAGCATCTCGATCTCGCCCCGTCGAGCATAGAGGCTGAATTTGTAGGAGGTGATCAGAATGAGAGCGGAGAAAAAAGCGGGCCATCTGCCCGGGTATCTCTTCACCCGGTCAAAAGTGAGCCAGGTGACCAGAAAGGCGCTGACGGCGGAGGGGAGCCTTACCACCCACTCTGCCGAAGAGCGAAAGATGAGTCCAAAGAAGGCCGCTGCCCAATAGAAGAGGGGAGGCTTCATGATGTAGGGCTTCTCGCCGAGGGTAGGAAGAAGCCAGTTGCCGCCGGCCAGCATCCCCCTTACCACTACCATCCTCCGACCTTGATTGAGCGATACGATGGGAAGGGACCAGATGCCCCAGAAGAGGACGATGGCTGAGGCAACGATTGCCATCCAGAAGAGATATGGATAATGCCTTTCTTCCTGATCTAAATGGTCCATTGTGCTTATTTGTCGGCTCAAGTGGGTCGCGAGCACTCGATGGACCCTGAGCCATTTGTCGCGTTCAAAATTCCGACCCTCATCGGACTAATGTTTATATATTACCCCCCGATAGATTCAAAGAGGAAAATTTCAGCAGAAAGTCATTGACATAAGAAATGGTGCAGAGTAACTTTCAAATAAGCGTTGGAATGGCATTGGCTTAGCTGTTCAGGATTGCTCCTCAATCCCATCCCTCGTTACCTGGACAGTCTCGCTGCAGAGCGGCAGGAGGAGGACAAAAACAGGCACCGCTCGGTCCTTTTCTCGAGAGATCAAGGTGCCTCTTGTGTTTGCGGGCGGCAGCCCGCAGAAAGGAGGGAGGAGGGAGGAAATAGATGGGAGCTAACGCGCGAGAGGTGATTTCCTCACCGTGTACTACACGGTCAAGTGGGAGCCAATCGAGGTGGGCGATGAGGAAGGGCATGTGCTTGGCGTCGCCGAGTATAGGGGAATCGTCAGCAACATGGAAGGGAAAGCATTTGGGGATGGTTGGGTTGTACGCGCTGTCAGCCTTTCCGATACGAATGCCAGGACCGAAACGGGATCTGGCCTGGGCTATGTGGAGGCGACCGACCGGGACGGCGACAAGTGCTATTTCCGATCAGATTACAACAGGGCGAAAGGAAAGCCCTGGCAGACGGATGGCAAATTGACTACCCTCAAAGGAACCGGAAAATATGAAGGGATCAAGGCAAGGGCCACCTGGAAGTCCTATGTCGTGGCCCCGAAGCAGTTCTATCTAGATCACGAATGGGAGGTGGAGCTGCCCGGACGATAGCAGGGATCTGAGATGTGCCGAGGCTACTTGCCTTGGTGTTCGGATAAAACATGGAGAAGGGCGGGGCCAGAGATGGCCCCGCTTTTTTGTGTACGCTGACCAATCGGATGCCTGTGGGGCGACCAAGAGAAGCGGATTCTGAGGGTCCTCCCCACTCGCCAAAAACTCCTTTTCAGATTAGGGGACTTATGCTATATTCCCGGAGATTTGGCACGCTCTTCTTTTCTACACATCCCAATTTCCCTCAAAGAGGTCGTAAGAAAGGAGTTTCCTCGAAATGCCCTATCCGAAGATGATGCGCGTTCGGCAGAAGATGGATGCCGCTAAGGTGGCCGATGTGGTGGCCAAGACCCGGGAGGAATTGGCGAGGATCAACCTCGCTTCCTTCATCAAACCTGGCCAGACGGTGGCCCTCACCTCTGGCAGCCGAGGCGTGGCGAACATAGACAAGATCACCAAGACGGTGGTGGATGAGCTGAAAAGGATCGGGGCCAAACCCTATATCGTGCCCACCATGGGAAGTCACGGCGGTGCTACTGCCGAGGGCCAGGTGGCTGTACTCCGCTACTATGGCATTACGGAAGAAGCGATGGGCTGCCCCATCAAGGCCTCGATGGAAGTGGTCCACCTGGGCGAGACCCCGGAGGGCATCCCCCTCTATCTGGATAAGTACGCATCGGAAGCGGATCATATCGGCGTCCTTGCTCGAATCAAGCCTCATACCGATTTTTCCGGGGAGATTGAAAGCGGCTGGTACAAGATGATGGCCATTGGCCTGGGCAAGCACAAAGGGGCCATGTACTACCACCAGGCAGCGGTGCAGCATGGTTTCTACAACCTGTTCGTGGCCGTGGGCCGCGAACTCCTGAAGCGCACCAGGATCTCTTTTGCCGTGGGCATGGTGGAGAATGGCTATGACCAGACCGCCATCCTGGAGGCGGTTCGCGCTGCCGACATGGAACCGACCGAAAGGCGCCTGCAGAAGAGATCCAAGGAGCTGCTGGCCCATCTGCCTTTTGATAAACTGGATATCCTCATTGTGGATGAGATGGGAAAGGATGTCACCGGTGCGGGGATGGATCCCAATGTGATCGGCCGCATCATGAATGTGGTCACCCCGGAGCCGGAATCTCCCAAGATCATCCGCATCGTGGCCCGGGATCTCACCGAGGCCACGGAGGGTAATGCGGTGGGCATCGGGCTGGCCGATTTCATCACCAAGAGGCTTTACGACAAGATCGACTACGAAAAGACCCGGATCAATTGTCTCTGCGGCATCAGCCCCGAGAAGGCACGGGTTCCCATCGTGGGGGAGAGCGATCGGGAGGCGATCGATTACGCCCTGGCCACCATCGGGAATGTCCCCCCGGAGGAGGCGAAGGTCGTCTGGATCAAGAGCACCCTGATCTTGGGAGAGGTGGAGATCTCCGAGGCCTTCCAGGACGAGGCGGCGAAGCGCCCGGATCTGGAATCGCTCACCGGACTGCGGGAGATGAAGTTCGACGATCAGGGCAACCTGCTTCCCCTGTCTGGGTAGGGAGAAGACGATGCCCTATTTCTTCGATCTCACTGATCTGAAGGCGAAGGAAGTGATCCCGGGGATGCAGATCCGGGTAGCGAGCGGCGAGAAGATCATGCTCTCCTATGTGGATTTAGAGGAGGGATCGGAAGTCAAGGATCATACCCATCCCCACGAGCAGGCGGGGATTGTAATCGAAGGGGAGGGCGATTTCCGCATTGGCGATGAAAGAAGGCAGGTGAAGCCTGGGGATCTCTACCTCATTCCCTCCCAGGTGGTCCATCGGCTCCTGGTCACCAAGGGTCCCATGAAGGTCCTGGACATCTTCTCCCCTCCCCGGGAGGAATACCGGTAAGACTATGCGTAATCTGCGAAAAGAGCTGAAGGAGGGCAAGACCCTGTTAGGGACTTTCGTCTGGGAGTCGTCTTCTCCTCATGTTTGCAGAATCTTGGCCAGTGCCGGCTGGGATTTCGTTTTGGTGGATACGGAGCATACCTCCCTTTCCGTGGAGACGGTGGGCCATCTCATTGCCACAGCGCGCGATTGCAGCCTGCCGAGCATCGTGCGGGTGCCCGCCATTGAGAGGCCTTATTTCTCGCGGCCCCTGGATGCTGGTGCAGCGGGGATTATGATTCCTCGCATTGAGACCCCGGAGGAAGTGGCGCAGGCAGTCTCCTACATCAAGTTTCCTCCCCAGGGGACCCGCGGGGTGGGCTTCGGGCTGACCTTAACCAATTATCAGATGGTGAAACCTGGGGAACATGCGGCCTATCTCAATGAGACCACCTTGGTGGTGCTCCAGATTGAGACCAAGGGGGCGGTGGAGAGGATGGATGAGATCCTCTCTCATCCCGGGGTGGATGTGGCCTATGTGGGACCCTTTGACCTCTCCCATTCCCTGGGGATTCCCGGCCAGTTCGATCACCCCCTGATGATCTCCACTATGGAGAAGATCATCGCTGCCTGCGAGCAGCATGGGGTGGTGCCCGGTGTCTATGCCCATACCTTTGATTCCGGTCGCAGGTGGATCGATAAGGGAATGCATTTCTTCGTCTGCTCCGGGGATGTCTGGCTTCTCAAGCAAAAGAGCCTGGAGGTCTTAGATAGCTATCGGAACTATCTGGAAAAGGGCAGATAGAAGCGAAGGAGGCAGGGTTCGCGTGGCAGCGGGCAGGGAAGCTCCCCCCAGTCGGGTGGGGGGAGCTTCAAATATCTGGGAGTTAGAGAGATGATCAGCCTGGTTCAGTTACGACATAGCCAGCAGGGCCGACGGATCGCCCTGGTAGATGGTAACATGCTCTGTCTCCTGGAGCACTTTCCCTCCGCATACGCCCTGGCCTGGACCGCCATCGAGTCCGGGAAACCAATTGGGATGCTGCCGAAGGAACATCTCTCCCCCGAGCGATTGGACTATGATGCCGTATATGAGGGGAAATTGGAATGGCAGGTCCTGCCCGCCTTCGACCACCCGGAGGATTTGTCCCGTTGCCTGGTGAGCGGGACGGGATTGACGCACAAGGCCAGCGCTGCCAGGCGAGCTGCGATGCACCAGAAGGAGGGAGGCGAAAAGGTCATCACCGATAGCATGCGCATGTTCCAGTGGGGGATGGAGGGCGGAAAGCCTGCACCCGGCACCATTGGGATATAGCCGGAATGGTTCTATAAGGGACGGGGTGAGGTGCTGCGCGGTCATGGGGAGCCCCTGGAGGTTCCACCCTATGCCAATGATGGAGGGGAGGAGCCGGAGGTGGCAGGCGCCTACCTGATCGATTCTGTCGGTAATCCGTGGCGGGTGGGGCTAACTATAGGGAATGAGTTCTCCGACCACAAGATGGAGGCGAAGAACTATCTCTATCTTGCGCCCGCGAAGCTCCGTTCCTGTGCCATCGGTCCGGAATTGATCATCGGTGCCAAATTCGACGATATTTCAGGGGCCGTCCGCATTGAGCGCGCAGGTCGAACCCTCTGGAGCGAACAGATCGCCAGGGGGGAGGCAAACATGTCCCACAGCCTGGCCAACATGGAGTACCACCACTTCAAGTATGCCGCCCACCGCCGCCCCGGGGATGTCCACATCCATTTCTTCGGCGCCGATGCCTTCAGCTTTGGGGCGAGAATCGAACTGAAGGATGGCGACCTGATGGTGGTGGAATGGCAGGGCTTAGGGCCTCCCCTGCGCAATCCCATTCGGATCGATCGGTCCCCCGAATCCCATATGAGCGTCAAGGTCTTGTGAGTTTCCCTTTTCTGAAACGCCTTAGCGGAAAGGAGAGGAGCATGTGGTGTGATCTCCATCACCTACATTTCAAATGCAGCGATCTGGAAGGCTCGGTGCGCTTTTTCAAAGAGGTCTTCGAAGGGGAGGAGCTATCGCGCATCGAATATCAGGGGATGCCCATCGTCCGCATGCAGGTGGGCGGAGAGATCTTCTCCTTTTCCCCCCAGGAGAAGGGGGAAGAGGTGGAGGCAAAAACGAAGCCGGCACGCTACGGCCTCTATCATATTGGATTGCGGGTGAAGGATTTGGAGAAAGCGGTGGCGGAGATGAGAAAGAGGGGCCTGACCATCACCAAGGAGCCGAGTGTGGTTACCGAGAAGGTCAAGGTGGCCTTTTTCCTGGGGCCCGATGACTATTCGATCGAATTGGTGGAGGTGAAGGATTGAATTCGCAAGGAAAAGAGGTGCCGAGGTTCAAGGCGGTCTATACGGACCATCATGTGATTCCCGCGGGGCCGGAGAAGGATATCCTGGCGGAGGTGGGAGCCGAGTTCATCGCTGCGGAATGCCGGAACGAAGAGGAGACCATTCGGGCGACCGTGGGGGCCCATGCGGTCCTCAATGCCTCGGCCAAGATCACTGCCCGGGTGATTGAGAGTTTGAAGGATTGCCTGGTGATCGCCCGCTACGGCATCGGGGTGGATAATGTGGACATCCCCGCTGCCACAGCCGGTGGTATCATCATCTGCAATGTCCCGGACTTCTGTTTTGAGGAAGTCTCAGATACGGCCATGAGCCTCATCCTGGCCAGTACCCGGAAGGTCTGCCAGATGAGCCACTTGGTGAGGCAGGGGATCTGGAATCGCAATCTGGCGAAGCCGATCCATAAATTTTTCCAGCAGACCCTGGGACTGATTGGCTTCGGCAATATCGCCCGTACCCTGGTAAGAAAGGCCAAACCCTTTGGCTTCCAGATCATTGCCTACGATCCCTATGTCTCTGTCGAGGTGAGCAAGCCCTTTGGGGTGGAGCTGGTGGGCCTGGACGCTCTCCTGCGGCAATCCGATATCATTTCCATCCATGCCCCTCTCACGGAGGAGACCTTCCACCTTATTGGAGAGGCGGAGCTGAAGAAGATGAAGCCATCCGCCTTCCTGGTCAATACGGGGAGGGGACCCATTGTGGATGGGAAGGCCCTGTACCAGGCATTGAAGGAGGGAAGGATCGTGGGGGCGGGATTGGATGTCATGGAGAAGGAGCCTCCCGACCCGGACGATCCGCTGCTCACCTTAGACAATGTGGTGTTCACCCCCCACTACGCCTCCTACACCGAGGAGGCCTATTATGAGCTTCAGGTTAAGGCGGCGCAGGGGGCGGCTTCGGTGTTGAGGGGCGAATTTCCCAAGTATTTCGTCAATCAGGAGGTGAAGGAGAAATCAAGAATGCGGCAACGGATAGGGAGAGGATAGCCCTTTCATCCAAAGGTATTGCATTCCATCACATCCTATCTGAGGGAGGTTTGAGAGATGAGCCTTGATAACGAAAAGCTCCTCTGGATGTACAAAACTATGCTGACCATCCGGGCGTTTGAGGAGAAAGCCTTTGATCTCTTCAAGAGGGGCCTGGTACGGGGATCGATCCATTTCTACATTGGGGAAGAGGCCATGGCCGCTGGAACTATGAGCGCTATCCGACCAGAGGATGCAATTACCAGCACCCATCGGGGACACGGGCACTGCATCGCGAAGGGTGGAAAGGTGAACTTGATGCTGGCCGAGCTCCTGGGGAAGGCGACCGGGTATTGCAAGGGGAAGGGCGGCTCGATGCACATCGCCGACCTGGATTCGGGGATCCTGGGGGCTAATGGGATCGTGGGTGGGGGGATTCCTTTGGCCACGGGAGCGGCGCTGGCTTTCAAATTGCAACGAATCCCCAAGGTTTGTATCTGCTTCTTTGGAGATGGGGCTTCCAATCAGGGCTGCTTTCTGGAATCGGCAAACCTGGCTGCTATCTGGAGGCTGCCGGTGGTCTACGTCTGCGAGAACAACCAATATGGCTTATCCATGTGTGTCAAAGATTCGGTGGCCTGTCCCAATATCGCCGATCGGGCAGTAGCATTCGGGATGCCCGGGGTGGTAGTGGATGGCAATGATGTGATCGCGGTCTATGAGGCGGTATCGGCGGCTGTGGCCAGAGCCCGTGCCGGAGATGGCCCTACCCTGATTGAGGGGAAGACCTACCGCTGGATGGGACATTTTTCCGGCGATGCGGATGTCTACCGGCCCAAGGAGGAGAAGGAGGAGTGGAAGAAAAAAGACCCCATCGCCAGGTTCGAGAAGATGCTGGTGGAGCGCAAAGTCATGGATGCCGAGAAGGCCAAGGCCTTGCGTGCGGAGTCGGAGAAGGAATTGGAAGAAGCGGAGAAGTTCGCTCTGGAGAGCCCGGAGCCCGCTCCTGAGACCCTGTTGACCGACATCTACGCCTGATCAGGCTCAGGTACAAGCAGAATCCAGAAAGGAGCAGAAATTGGCTAACATCACCTACCGCGAAGCGTTACGAGAGGCCCTACGGGAAGAGATGCGACGCGATGAGCGGGTCTTCATGTTGGGGGAGGATATCGGGATCTATGGGGGATGCCTGGGGGTCACCGCCGGGTTGATCGAGGAATTTGGGCCGGAGCGGATCCGTAATACTCCCATCTCCGAGGCTGCCATAGCGGGGGCGGCCGTGGGGGCCGCCGCCATGGGAATGCGACCCATCGCCGAGATCATGTACATGGATTTCTCCACCATCGCCATGGATCAGTTGGTGAATCAGGCGGCCAAGATCCGATATATGTTTGGGGGCAAGGCCAAGATCCCCATGGTCCTTCGGACTCAGGCCGGTGCCGGGCGGAGCAATGCCGCCCAACACTCCCAGAGCCTCGAGGCTTGGTATGTCCATGTTCCGGGCCTTTATGTGATCCAGCCCTCCACCCCCTATGACGCCAAGGGACTGCTGAAGTCGGCCATTCGCGACGATAACCCGGTGATCTTCATCGAGCACAAGATGATTTATGCCACCAAGGGGGAAGTGCCGGAAGGGGAATACCTGGTCCCCATCGGGAAGGCAGATGTGAAGCGGGAGGGGAGCGATGTGACTATTGTCGCCACCTCCATGATGGTGCTGGCAGCCCTGGAGGCGGCGGATGTGTTGGCAAAAGAGGGAATCGAAGCCGAGGTGATAGATCCCCGTACCCTCTATCCTCTGGAGATCGATGCCATCCTGAATTCGGTGAAGAAGACGAATCACCTGGTGATCGTGCACGAGGCGAACGAGCGATGCGGATTTGGCGCCGAGGTCGCAGCCCAGGTGGCCGACAAGGGATTCGATTATCTGGATGCCCCCATCAAGCGGGTCTGTGGGCCGAATTCCGTCATCCCCTATAATCAGCACCTGGAACGGCTGTTCATCCCCTCCAAGGAGCGGATTGTGGAGGTGGTAAAGGGAATCCTGGGATGAGGAAAGATGGTTGAAGAATCGGACTCGCGTCGATAGGAGGAGAGGATGGTTACCACGGTAATTATGCCCCAGATGGGGCTGACCATGGAAGAAGGCAAGATCGTAGAGTGGCTAAAGAAGGAGGGGGAGCGGGTAGAGAAGGGCGAGCCCCTCTTCCAGATCGAGACCGATAAGGTAACGCTGGAGGTGGAATCCCCCGGAACGGGGATACTCCGCAGGATCCTGGTCAAGGAGGAGGAGACCGTCCCCATCACCACCGTGATTGGCTACATCGCGGAGCCAAATGAGGCGATCCCGG
>Ga0315314_1000722_pt1 | contig 33416 bp, 31 predicted proteins | sample TDP9_MG_FD_203631 | JGI IMG/M metagenome (GOLD analysis project Ga0315314, IMG submission 203631) | Freshwater sediment microbial communities from Lake Towuti, South Sulawesi, Indonesia - TDP9 | ecosystem: Environmental > Aquatic > Freshwater > Lake > Sediment | place: Indonesia: South Sulawesi... | reverse complement strand
TGATCGTCCCTGTGGCCCTGGAGGTTGGCTCCCACTTCGCCATCAGGGAGGGGGGGAGGACCGTCGGGGCTGGGGTTATCACCAAGATAGCGGAGTAGGAGGATAAGGGGCAAGGGACATGGGACAGGGGGTAAGCTGCCCCCTTATTCCCTACTCCCTGTCCTTTTTAACCCCCAACATTATGGCAAAGAAGAAGGCTGCGAGAATCATCATCGCCCTCGCTTGCACCCAGTGTAAAGAGCGGAATTACACCACTACCAAGAACCGGACAAATGACCCCGGCCGGTTGGAGCTGAGCAAATATTGCCCTCGTTGCAAGCGACACACCCTCCATCGGGAAACGAAGTAACCGATGGCAAGCCATATCCCACGATTGAAAAAGTAGATGGCTTGCCAGATGGGAATTGGCGGATGGCTGATAGCTTATGGCTAGGTGCTAGCAAGCTATCAGCCATAAGCTGTCAAGCTCTTGGAAACGAAAACTCTCTCCGAAAAATATGAAAGTAAGCATAAATGGCAGAATGGTAATACTCCCAACAAGAACTCTCTCCGGAAAATATGAGAGCATGCACAAATAGCAAAGATACACTACTCTGTCAGCAAACGGAGAGAGTTCTCGTTGCCGCCAGCAGACGGAGAGAGTTTTCGTTTGGGGGAAAGCAAGCCATTTTGTAGTGTGGTTAACTGCCTTTGGTGACCAACTACACTACCAAAACCATCTAAGTTAATGGCATTAGGGAAGGCACAAAGAGTGGTTGTAAAGAAGAGAGACAATCCTGTTATCAGGTATTTCAAAGAGACGCGATCGGAGCTCAAAAAGGTGATATGGCCGAGCCGCGAGGAGACAGCAAAGCTGACCATGATTGTCATCGCCGTCACCGTGGTGATGAGCATCTCCTTGGGGCTTATCGATTATGTCCTCGCCAGGCTTTTCGGGCTGATAGTCAGATGATGAACAGCCTATTGTTAAGTGGTTAGTGGTTTCAGGAGCAGCCATGCGAGATTAGGGGTGACGAACTCTCTCCTCTCTTCTAAGTGGAATACCTTTAAGAGGAGGGAGTTCGTCAGGTGAGGAAGAGGATATGGAACAACGTGGAGAAAGGGCGTGGTATGTGATCCACAGCTACGCGGGTTACGAGAACAAAGTGAAGAAGAACTTGGAACAGCGCATCGAGTCGATGGGCATGCAGGACCTGATATTCCAAATCCTTGTGCCCACCGAGGAGGAGATTGAGATAAGGGATAGCCAGCGGCGAACAGTGGAGCGGAGGATATTCCCCGGTTACATTTTGGTGGAGATGATAATGAGTGACGATTCCTGGTATGTGGTGCGCAACACCCCAGGCGTTACCGGCTTCGTGGGGATGGGCAACACACCCACTCCCCTGCGCGAGGAGGAGATCGCCGGGATCATAAAGCGCATGGAAGCGGAGGCGCCGCAGGTTAGGGTGCGCTTCCGAAAGGGACAAAACGTCAGGATCATCGATGGACCCTTTACCGACTTCATGGGGACCGTGGATGCAGTCGATGGGGATAAGGGAAAGGTGCGGGTTCTCGTCTCCTTCTTCGGCCGCGAGACGCCCATCGAATTGGACCTCTTACAGGTGGAGAAGGTGTGAGAGGCATCCCATTCGAAAGATATGAAAGTAAGCACAAAGCAGCAAGTATGCATTGCTCCGTCAGAAGATAACGAAGGGTCTCCCCGCTTACTCATGGGGGCCTGCAGGTATTCCACCTTATGCATTCTATCATAGTTTTCGGGGAGACCCTTCGTTAGACGGAGAGAGTTTTCGTTTCCGGGGAGCCTGCTCCGGGAGCTAATCTATGAGAGCATCCTTTAGGAGGATGGATGGCAAAGAGGGTTAAAGCCGTAATCAAGCTACAGATACCGGCAGGGAAGGCCAGCCCTGCGCCGCCTGTTGGCCCTGCTTTGGGGCAGCATGGGGTCAACATCATGGCCTTTTGCAAGGAATACAACGCCCGCACGGCTAGTCAGGCAGGCATGATAGTCCCAGTAGAGATCGCCGTCTATGAAGATCACTCCTTCACCTTCGTGACGAAAAGCCCGCCAGCCTCTGATCTCCTGAAGAAGGCTGCCGGCATAGAGAAGGGGGCTGGGGATTCAAAAAGGGAGACGGTGGGCACCGTTACCCGGCAACAAGTACGAGAGATAGCCGAGTTGAAGATGAAGGACCTCAACGCCATCGATTTGGCCGGGGCGGAGCGGATCATCGAGGGCACAGCCCGAAGCATGGGCATTAAGGTAGTTGACTAGATAAAGGGAAAGAGCTATGGCAAAGCGCGGCAAGAAGTATCTCCAAGCGGCAAACTTGGTGGATCGGACAAGGGCCTACCCTCCCGATGAGGCGATAGACCTGGTCAAGAGGACCTCCTTCGTCAACTTCGATGCGACAGTGGAGGCGCACATGCGCCTAGGGATCGATCCCCGGCATGCCGATCAGCAAGTGCGGGGCGTGGTGATACTCCCTCATGGGACGGGGAAGAGGGTGCGCATCCTAGTCTTTGCCGAGGGTGAGGCGGTGAAGGTAGCGGAGGAGGCCGGCGCCGATTATGTGGGCTGCGATGACCTGATCGAGAGGATCAATGGAGGTTGGCTGGATTTCGACATCGCCATCGCCGTCCCCCAGGTGATGGGGAAAGTGGGGCGGATGGGAAAGATCTTGGGCCCCAGGGGGTTAATGCCCAACCCCAAGGCGGGGACCCTTGTCCCTCCCGACGACCTCCCCCGGATCATAGAGGAAGCGCGCCTGGGCCGGGTCGAGTTCAAGGTCGACAAAACCGCCAATATCCATGTTCCCATAGGCAAGGTCAACTTCACAAAGGAGGAATTGCTGGAGAATTTGACAGCCCTGGTGGAGGCGATCCTAAAGGCCAAGCCCAGCGGGGCCAAAGGGCAATACGTAAAGAGGATCGCCCTGACGAACACCATGGGGCCGGGGATCAAGCTGGACATATCCCAAACCTTGGCCCTGAAAGCGGCTTAAAGCCTATCCGAAGGATCCAGCAACGGCGAGTCCCCATGCCTATTTTCGGATATGCACTTAATCTTATAGGCCAGAGACAGCGGGTGCGCTTTGAGCGCCTAATCCATGGCCCGCCGAGGCAAGGACGATTGCAGGATCGAGACTATGTCTCTTTTTGAGGTCTTTGTGTCGGTGGGCACAAAGACCTTTCATTTCGAAAAGGAGGGGAGGTTTTGGCTATCTTAAGGGAAAAAAAGGAAGAGATCGTGGCGGACCTTATCGCCAAGTTCTCCCGCAGCAAAGCAGCGATACTGACCGACTACCGGGGCCTGACGGTAGCCGAGATCAGCCAGCTGCGCAACAAGATGCGGGAGGTGGAGAGCGGCTACCATGTGGTAAAGAACAGGCTAACCAAATTGGCGATGGAAAAGGCAGGGCTGCCCGTCCCGGAATCGCTCCTCACCGGGCCGACGGCCATCGGCTTCTGCTATGAAGACGCCGTCGCCCCGACGAAGGTACTGGTGGAGTTCGCCAAGGAATCGAAGAACTTATCAATCAAGGGCGGCTTGCTGGGCGGCAAGGTCATAACCCCCAGCGAGGTCCTGGCTTTAGCGGCCCTGCCCTCCCGGGAGACGCTGCTCGCCCAGGTGATAGCGGGGATGCAAGCGCCGATCGCCGGCCTGGTCAACGTCTTGAAGGGGCCTATGCGGGCTTTGATATACGCCCTTCAGTCCCACGCAAGACAATTGGAGGGATAAACGGCCTATCGCCCGCTCCGCTTTGCGATATGCTATTTGCCATTCAGCCATCTGAGAGAGGAGGTGATGTTCGTGGCTAAAACGAAGGCGGAAGAGATCATTGAAGCCGTGGAGAAGATGACCGTCCTAGAGCTTTCCGAACTGGTGAAGGCCTTGGAGGAGAGGTTCGGCGTCACTGCTGCCGCGCCGGTGGTGACCACTGCTGCCCCCGGGGCCCCGGCCCCGGAGGCCCCCGTCGAGGAGGAGAAAACCGAGTTCGATGTCATCCTCAAGGAGACCGGCCCAAAGAAGATCCAGGTGATCAAGGTGGTACGTGAGCTCACCGGGCTGGGGCTGCGAGAGTCGAAGGATGCGGTCGAAGGTGCACCAACTCCCATCAAACAAGGCATCAGCAAGGAAGAGGCGGCGGCATGCAAGGCCAAGTTAGAGGAAGCTGGCGCCACAGTGGAGATCAAGTAGCACCGCCACCCCTCTATCAAAGAGGCCATCCTGCACTTGGCTGGCGACAAGTCGTCTCTTAGAGTGTACACCATTAGTTGGAGACGGCTTGCCCATAGGATGGCCTTTTTTCTTTCTCGCTAGTGAGGAGAGATAACTGCTGATAGGGCAAGAAGAAGAAAACTGTTTACTGCTTTCGGGCTTCCAATTGGGTGATTAGATTATCCAGCTCTGTTTTCTTCCCGGCCGGCGCTAAATCTCTAGCTACCTTGGCCTCTTCGATAGCCTCTTTGCTCCGCCCCAATTGCTGGTAGAGCATCGCTAGGCTGCGATGACTGGCAAAATCGTTGGGAGAGTTCTCAACCGCTTTAAGCATCTGCTGCAGCGCTTCATCAGGGCCCAACTCAACAGCTCCTCTATAAGCTGCTGCCGCCTGATCGAATTTCCCCCTCGCCATGTAGGCATCGCCTAAAAGCAGATCGGTTCGGATCATATCCTCTTTGAGTATAGCTCCCTGGATATGAGGGCTCATGGCTATGGCTTGCTGGAAATAATCTGAAGCCCTGCTCAACATCGCCACCCGCTCGGCTGGCTCGGCCACCAACTGCTCCCAATTTAGATACACGTATCCCAGATTGGCGACGTGATCGGGGTCCAGGGGGCTTATCTCCCTGCCTTGCTCGAAGGCCCTCCTGGCCTCTTCTAACCAGGTAACTCTGTGGGCAGCGTCCGATTCCGCCTTCCTCAAATAGCTCCAACCGAGGGCTTTGTAATAGTGATCCTGCTTCGGATCAAGCGCCAGGGCTTGCCGGTAGAGGGCAATGCTCTTATCCCATCGTTCATCCTTTTCCTGAGCCTGCCCTTGTTTGTAGTAGATGTCAGCTTGAATGACGCTGAGATTGGTAAGGAAGATTAACACGGCCACACCCAAGACTAACAGGGGATAGAGCCACCGAAGGGCACCCCGCCACAGTTTAGTGGGAAGGGGTGTCTCCTTTAGCAAAGCTGCGGCTACGACGACCATGGTAAGGAAAAGGTAGAGATAATAGATCACGATGGCAATGGCTGGATCACCGTCCGGCGGCAGGTTAGCTCTATGAAATACGAAGAAGATGAAAAAGAGCCCCAAGGAGAGGAGAACGTAGGTCGGAAGGAAGGAGGGTTGGCTAGCTCGAGCTTTTTTGCCCACCTCTGCAATGATAAGCAGGCCACCAAAAAGCCAGGTGAGGGCGAAGGGCATGAGCCTGCTTAAGGACCTGGAGCTAAGGAACTGTTGATTGGTGATGAAGACAAAGCCCATGGGCACCAGAACCAGGCCGACCAGCAAGGAGCGTGAAGTAAGGGGAGCATTCCATGGACTCACCGCAACAATGGGCGTCCGAACCTTCTTTTCCCGCCGCTTTTTGCCCCTCCCACGACGTTTAACAGAGAGGGGCTCCTTTACCGCCCGAGCAGGCATCGGCTCCTCTTGAAGGAAGAGGGCAACGGCCGTCATCAAGGCCGCATAGACCCAGAAATAGAGGCGTGTCGCCGCAATGGCGATGCCAAATTGTATCTCGATGAAGTGGGCTACTATGGCCGAGAAGAGGACGATCAAAAGGAGCTGTTTGCCGCTGTTTTGAACATTCCCCTTCTGTTGGTAGAAGAGGGAGATGACCAGATAGATGACCAGAGCCACCAAGATGCCAGCCGGTATTCCCAGCCCGGCGAATGTGAATGTGTCCTTTATCACCCACGGAACCACCGCACCGAAGAATCCTCCGAGCATGAGCAAGGCTATAAAGAGGGCCCGCTGCCGAGGGTTCGCTATCAAACCCAGCCACCTAAGGCCGCAGTAGAAGAGGCCGCCAAACAAGAGCAGATAAGTGACCAAACCCATGAGGCCGGTGGTTATCAGGACATCGAAGGTCTCATTATGACAGCGATCAGCAGTCTTGCCTACGCCATGCCGCCGGACGAAATCGGCCGACAGATGAGGGTTTAAGGCGATCTGAATCGACTCCGGCCCATGCCCGATGACCGCCCGCACAGGATCGGCCACGATCGTACTAACGGCTCCCTCCCAGATATAGAGCCTGCCTCCAAGCTCCATAGTTAGCAGTCGCTGGAAATAGGGCACCTCCTTGAGCGGTTCCAAAGGGGTTTTAGGCAAGTTCAAGATGGCCAGGAAGAGGATGATCCCCATGCTTCCTAGAATTATCGTCACACCAAGGCCCTTCTTCCGTCTTGAAACAGCCATTAAAAGAAGGAAGAAGAAAAAGCCGCCCACCAGACCGATCAATGGACCACGGCTCTGGGTAAGGACGATACATATCAGTTGAATGGCTAAAAGGAAGAAGTAGCATGTTGCCAGGATGATGGAGGTAGCACCCTCTTCCTTCCCAGTGAGGAGGGCTGATAGCGACTTGGCCAGCTGTCTCATCGTCAAGGGGACCACCATGATGAGGTAAGCAGCGACGAAGATAGGGTTGCCCATGGTTGAGACGACACGATGCGCAGGGACGCCAGCCCAGATGAAGGGATCCACTCCGAAATGCTGCATAAGACCGTATAGTGATATGGGCAAACTGGTGAGCAAAGCAACTGTGATCAAGCGATCCAGCTGCTCCCATGTGCGCAAAGTGTGCAGGATCAAGAAGAAAACCACTATGTAAGAGAGGATGGTGTAGGTGCCTTGCATCCTTTGGTAGGAGCCCCAGAGGCTGAGGCGGGGGACGATCGAGGTGATGGTGGTAAAGATGTGAACCATCGCAAGAAGTAACGCAGAGAAGACCAGAGGGATTTTAAGGGCCCGGAAGCGGGTTGCTGGTCGCTGGTTGCCAGCTTCCAACTTCCAATTTCCAGCCTCTAGCATCTTGATGACCCACGCTACAAACATCACCAGGACGATAGAGCGCAACAGGGCGATCTTGTCGCTCTCGAAGGAGCGTTGGCTGTGGACGTTCATAAAGAGGGGTATGACGATGGCTGCCGCCAGCCAGCCTGCCTCGATGAGCTTATCACAAAAGAGGCCTAACTTAGTTTGCATGGTTGTTTGCTCTTATATGCAGGGTTAAATACATCATGGTCGAGCCTTATGGCCTATTTACGGGATTTACGCAGTTGAAGTTACCCATCGCCGAGAGCGCTGAGATCGCAGAGAAACCTAAGAATTCTCTGCGTTCTTAGCGTGCTCTACGGTAAAAATCCCTTCGTTGAAGTCCAACCGCGTAACTCCTGCTATTTAACCTTAAAAATGCCTGTTTCGGCTTTGTTGATTCCAGAGCAGAGATGCGGTAAAATGTATACGCGCAATTTACGTAGGACAAACTGGTGTTGCTACAACCGCTGCGGCAGCCACAGTGACTCAACCACCGTCCCTCACACAAACGCCGACACCCACTCCCACCTCAATAGGGGCGCTATCTAGAGATGTCAGCACTGCTGGCACCATTGACTGCACCAGCGAACCAGGCACCGTTTGCGGCCACAGCATCACTAGCGCCAGTTACGCCGACGTTGACAAATACCACTTGTGCCCATAATGGCGCTGATTCCTGTGTCAGCTAGACCCTCCACGGCTGTTCCCCTGCGCATGCGCATTGCCTTTGAGGCGGGGAACTGGCGCTATGTCTATTAGCCCTATGGCTGTACAAAACTTGGTTCAGTTTCTCAGGTAGCGCTGATATAATATCACTCACATAAACTTAGATTATGCAAACGAAATTAAGCCTCTTTTGCGACAGAGTCATCGAGGCCGGCTGGTTGGCGGTCGTTATCGTCGTTCCCCTTTTCTTCAATACCTTCACTGAGACCACCTTTGAGGCCGATAAAGCCACCCTGCTGCGGTCTGTGGCTTTGGTTATGGCCTCGGCTTGGCTCATTAAATTTATTGAAGCAGGGTTCGATACCCAAAGTAGAGCAAGAGGTAGTTTGGCATCTAGCATACGCCATCTAGGGCTCGGGAACCCCCTCGCTATCCCTACCCTGACCTTCGCGGCTATTTATACCCTCACCACCCTCACATCGGTCACTCCCCGTGCTAGCTTTTGGGGGTCCTACCAGCGGTGGCAGGGCACTTATACCACCCTTTCCTATATAGCGGTTTTCTTTTTGACTTCGCATGCCTTGCGTACACGGGAGCAGCTAGAGCGCCTCACCACCGCTATCCCCCTCGTCAGCTTGCCTATTTCATTATACGGGATCATGCAAAACTATGGATTAGATCCGATACCTTGGGCCGGCGCACTGGCAACGCGTGTCATCTCCACCCTGGGCAACCCCATCTTCCTCGCTGCCTATCTCATCATGGTCATCCCCTTGACCCTAAAACAGGTTATCGGATGCTTTTCTTCCCTCTTTGCTAACAAGACGAAGGCCCCCTCTTTCATCCTAGCAGGATGTTACCTTCTCCTTTTAGCTCTTCAGCTAGCTTGCATTATCTTTGCCCAAAGTCGCGGCCCCTTTATAGGCCTCATGACCGGCTTATTCTTCTTTTGCCTCCTGTTAGCCGTCGTTAAGGGAAAGAGAGGCCTGGCGCTAACGACGATTGGTATGGCGATCGGGTTACTCCTTTTTTTCGCTATCCTGAACCTGCCCAACAGTCCCCTAGCGCCCATTAAGGAGCTGCCCTACATCGGGCGATTGGGCAGGATCTTCGAGATAGAGTCCGGCACAGGTCGATCCAGGCTCCTGGTATGGGAGGGGGTCATCGATCTCATCACCGCCGATCCCATGAGGGCGATCATCGGCCATGGGCCAGAATCCATGTATGTGGCTTTTAATCGCCATTTCCCACCCGGTTTAGCCCAATACGCAGATAGTGGCATCACCTTTGATCGTTCCCATAATGAGACTTTTGATGTCTTGGTGACAACAGGCCTCGTTGGATTCATCGCCTATCTTCTTCTATTCGGCAGCGTCTTCCACCATGGCCTGAGATGGCTTGGTTTGTTCAGAGGCTCTCAGCAACAGAGCGCTTTCACCCTCTTATGCTTCGCGGGCGGGCTTTTCGGCGCGGTTATCCCTTGGCTCTTGGAGGGCAACCTCAGGTTCTTTGGGCTAGGCCTGCCGGCTGGCATTGTAGCGGCTTTGGCCATATACATAGTAATGCATATCCTATTCTGGCACGATGTAAGGCAGGAAAACGTGAGCGATCAAAGCCAGACCCTGATCATCGCCCTGCTTTCAGCTATTGTGGCCCACTTTGTCGAGATCCAGTTCGGCATTGCCATCACCACCACCCGTGCCTACTTCTGGCTTTACCTGGCGTTGATGATGATCACTGGGCTCTCCAAGGAAGAGCCGACCATCTTGACGGCAACCCATCCAGTTAGTGCCGATAAACTTCCTCTGGAGCGAAGAAGGGATAGGGGGGATCACGTACTGATCGTTGCCCAATCGGTTGCGGGCCACTCAGGTTTGTGGGATAACCACCTTATCTCTTATTCTCTGTTAATTGGCTTGATCTTGATGACCTTGGGTTTCGCTTTTATGACGAACCAATTTGTCTTTAAAGTGAGCAACCTCAGTGTGCCTTGGCTCTTTTTCCTGGTCTGGCTTCTCAGCGGTATAATTATTGTTGCTAAGATAGAGAAAAGCAATGCCAACCAACAGTACGGCTATTTCAAGGCCTCCTCCTTTTTGGCTTACTCTATCTTTTCGTTGGGATGGTTTTTGGCCTTCATCTTCTTTCATGTCGCTGGCCTACTACCAGGTGGTGATCCAGCTAACATTGTAACTATCTATTACCTTTGGCTTCTTCTCACCATTGCTGCCATGGCTGCCGCACTGATGAAGGGAATCAGCCTGCCCGTTCTCCATTGGCGGTGGGCCAATGTATGGTTTTACCTTATCCTGGTGTTAGAGCTGTTCACGCTGATCTTTGTTACCAATCTCAGCTTCATCAGGGCTGACATTTACTACAAACAGGGGTTAGCCTACGGGAACGCGGGGCAATGGGACGCGAGCATTGCCCTATTTCGCCGAGCCTTGCGATGGGCTCCCTATCAAGATCGCTACTATATCTTCCTAGCGGGAGCCTGTGTTGCGAAGGCAGAGGCAACATTGGACAAGGAATTACGCTTCACCTGGTTTGAGGAAGCTGAAAAGGCACTGGAGAGGGCGAGAGAGATCAGCCCCCTGGACCCGGACCACGTAGTCAATTTAGGGCGTTTCCACCAAAAGCGGGCGGAGATGGTGAGCGATCTGACCGAACGGATCGAGGGACTCAAAAAGGCTTTAGATTATTACCACCAAGCGACGGGGATGAGCCCTAACAACCATGGCCGACGTCTTGAGGAAGATATGATTCGTGTTCATCTTCTTTTAGGCAACGATTATATGGCCATGGGGGAGTTAAATCAAGCGGCAACAGCTTACACAGAGGCTATTGAGCTCGAGCCTCAAAAGGCATTGCAGGAACTCATGAACATCAAGGCCTCTCTTAACAGCTATGCCGGCCACCGGAATCTGGCGATTTTCTACCAACAATTGGGGCGCATTGACGACGCCCTTAGTGAGGCGAAGAAGGCCAAAGATCTGGCCCCTCCCAGAGAGAAAGCGGCCCTGGAAAGCATCATCATGCAACTGCAGGCAGATAAGCGATGATCAAGCACACTCTGTGTAGAGCTCGGAATTGCGCTCACTCCTAGCCCCCAAAATGCCATGGTTTGTTCTTATTAACATCGAGCTCCAGCAACCTCAGCGGTTAAACCATGAACTAGCCTTTTGGCCACCTTGTTGAATGCTACTATGCTTAGCTCAGAACAGAGGAGGTTATAATTGAGAAAATCGTTGTATATTTTAATATCTGGGCCCATTTGTTTAGCTTTGTTATTCCTTAATGGCAGGGTCATGTCAAGTACATCTTTCGATAAGGATCTCAAGGCCGGCGACGAGACAGGCGCTGCGGTACAGTTGCAAGGATGGGCTAGCTGGGTGGCGGTCCAGTCGGTGACAACCCCCACTGCCACAGCCACCTGGACACCTACACTTACCGCCACCCCCACTGGCACAACGACGCCAACTGCGACCTCTACACCGACTAATACATCCCCAGCAACGCCTACCAGTACAGTGGTGCCTATGCCCTATAAGATTTACTTGCCCATCGTCTCAAAAGACCAGGTGCACCCAATGTGGTATGAGATCTACTCCCTCATCCTGAAGAAAGTAGGCCATTAGCGATTGGCTAGGGGTTCGTGAAACTACCTTATCAGAGTGGTAGGTTAACCTTTATTCCCAAGAGGTATCTGCTCCAAAAGAGCCCAGTCGGGCTGCCTTGCTGCCCTCTCCCTGCCGTTCTCGCCCAACCTTTTCGCCAATCTCTCATCCTCCAGAACTCTCACGATGGCGCTAGCGATTTCATCCACGTCTAGAGAATAGGGTTATCCCCATAGACGGAGGAAGAAGAGGCATAGATAACCCGCCTTACTCCTGCATCTCGAGCAGCGATCAGAAGATTTAACGTCCCTCGCGTGTTGACCTCGTAGGTAGTCACAGAATCATCAAGAGACCGCTGGGTTGAAGGCAAGGCTGCCTGGTGTAAGATGCAGGTGATACCATTGACTGCTTATCGCACTGCTTCCGGATCCCTAAAGTCACCTACCACCCATCTCTAAGTTGTCCACAAATTCAGCGGTGTTCTCTCGCTTACCGGTGGCGAAGTTATCGAACACGCGCACTCGTTCTCTTCGCCGTACCAACTCGGCGACAAGGTTAGAGCCGATAAAGCCTGCTCCACCGGTCACAAGAAACTTGGCTCGCCTCACCACTGCCTAGAATCCCGATTCACAGAAGATAAGCGATGGATCTCGTGATGACATCTATCACCCAGGATATCACTACTGCCATCGTGTATAGAGAAATCCCATAATCTCCAAGGCTCACATGCCGAAACCAGTAGATCAATCTGGTTCCAGAACAGCCTTCACGACGAAGCCAGCTATGAACCAAATGGATGGCCGAGATGGTCAGTAGGGGTGTAAGGGGGAATGGTACCGTGCATCAGCATGGAAAAGGGCTTGAACTACGATCCAGGCGCCAATCAGGGCTACTAGCAATGGCCGTTGGGGAAGGGCATAGGCTTGCTTCAAACCCCACAGCCCTAGCACCATCAAACCTGCTGAGGCTACAAAAGGAAGCAGGAAGACAGGAGCAAGAGCCGGTGACCTCTTAACCATTTGCAGGGAGTGCACTCCTTGGGCGAAAGTCTCGGGGGTCTGAAAGTTCCAGAAGAAGCCATCCCACTCCAAAGAGAAGAAGAGCATGGTTTTGACCAAAAACTTTTCGAGAAACAAAAGAGGATAATTCTGAATGAAATGAAACACCAGCCTGGTCTGCCACGGCTTGGTAGGACTCACCTCGGTCCGCCAATCGTGCCATCTCCTGACGCTGTTGCACAATGGTTGCACGTGTCGCTGGTATTGCTCTCCCCCAGTTGCTTGAGACCTTTGGAAGAGAGTTTGCCCGCGTAGCTCAGATTGTCAAGGTTCAAAGGGACACGACTTTGTGCAATGCCTCGGGGGTATAAGTTTATGCAATACTACACACAGTTACTATTTTAATCTCTCTAACAACGTCTGATAGAAATACGTTTCCGGCTGCATCCTGACCAAGCGGCAGGTGTGGCGGCTGGCAGTGGCCGTTACAGTGTCCCCATCTTGCAACTCCACGCTGACCTGGCCATCAACCGTCAGGGCGGCAGAGTGGCGGGTGGAGATCTGCACCTTCACTGTGGCCTTTGGGGATAGCACCAGGGATCGCGCTGTGGCCAAGTAGGGCAAGATGGGCGTGAGAATGATGTTCTTCAATTGAGGGGAGAGGACCGGCCCCCCAGCCGCCAGGGAATAGGCCGTAGAGCCGGTGGGGGTGGCCATGATCACCCCATCGGCCACGTAGGTTGTCAGGTAATCGCCGTCAATGTAGGTCGCTAGGCATATAACCCTGGCCAGTGGTCCTCGACCAACGACCGCATCGTTGAGGGCCTCGTATTCGCCGAGATTTTCCTCGCCGCGGAAGGCTTCAGCGTGCAGCATCATCCGCTCCTCAAGCCAGTATTCCTCTCTCAATAGAGCGGGGAGCCTCTCCGCCACCTCTTCCGGCTTTACCTCTGCCAAGAAGCCCAGGTGGCCGAAGTTGACCCCCAGGATCGGTGTGGCATGGGGAGCAGCCATCCTCGCCGCCCTCAGGATAGTGCCGTCGCCCCCCAAGGTGATCAATAGGTCGAGATTGGCGATACAACTTTTGATTTTTTGCTCCTCCCAAGCCGAGCACACCCAAGGGGAGGAGCCCAGGGCCTTGATCCGATGGGTTAGCTTCTTGGCCAATTGCTTCGACTCCGGTATTTTAGGGTGATACAACAGCCCGATCCTCTCCACAGCCGCTCCCTATCCAATGGGTTCAAGGACCCTTTGGCTCAACCAGCCCACCACATCGTCCATGCCGACTTTAATCTGTTGACCATCGGCCATGGCGTGCACGGTGACCTGGCCGCTTTCGATCTCCCGCTCGCCCAAGATCAGGGTGAAGGTGACCCCCGCTCTATCAGCCTGCCTCATCTGGGCCTTCAGGCTGTGGTCGCCGAAGGCAAAGACCGCTCCCACCCCTGCCGCCCGCAGGCCCGCCAAGAGCTTAAGCCCGGCCCGCTTCGCCGCCTCGCCTCGGTGGGCGATGAAGACCCTGGGAGAGGGCAACTCGGGCACCTGGATCCCATGCTCCTTCATAGTCAGGATGATCCTCTCCATCCCCAGCCCGAAGCCGATGCCCGGCGTCGGCTCGCCCCCCAGTTCCTCGATCAAGCCGTCGTAGCGCCCCCCGCCGCCTAGGGCGTTCTGTGCCCCAATCCCTCCGGCCCAGAACTCGAAGACGGTCTTGGTGTAGTAGTCCAGCCCACGCACCAGGCGGTGGTTGAGGTCATAAGGCAAGCCCATAAGGTCGAGATAGCTCCTCAAAGTCTTAAAGTGCTGCCGACAATCGGCGCAGAGGTGATCTATGCTGCGCGGTGCCCCCTCGATTATCCCTTGGCAGCTCTCGTCCTTGCAGTCCAATAGGCGCAGGGGGTTGCGCTTTAACCTCACCTTGCAGTCGGCACAGATCTCCTTCTCATGCTCCTGGTAGTAGCTGACCAGGGCCTTCACGTAATCGTGCCGGCACCTTGGGCAACCGATGCTGTTGAGCTGGATGCTCAGGTCCTTAAGGCCGATCTCCTGGTAGAGGTGCCAGGCGATGGAGATGACCTCCAGGTCTACGGCTGGATCCTGCTCGCCGATGACCTCCACGCCAAATTGGTAGTGCTGGCGGTAACGGCCCGCCTGGGGGCGTTCGTAACGGAAGAGGGGGACGATGTAGTAGAGCTTGATCGGTTTGGGCAGAACCTGCATGCCGTGCTCCAGGTAAGCGCGCATCACCGGGGCTGTGCCCTCGGGACGCAGGGTTAAGGACTCGCCACCTTTGTCCTCAAAGGTGTACATCTCCTTCTCGACGATATCGGTCCCCTCCCCTATACCCCGCACGAAGAGGGATGTCTCTTCAAAGAGGGGGGTTTCTATCTGCTGATAACCGTAGAGCTGGCAGAGGCGATGGATCAACCTTTGGAGAAAACGCCAGTAGGGTTGATCCTCCGGCAAGATGTCCTGAGTGCCCCGTGGAGTTCGATACATGTAGGCCTCCCGATCAGCCGCTTTTGCGCATCATTGAAAGGAAATCCTGTAATATTATAAACTATTTTTCATCCCTTGTCCATTAACCACGAGCTCTTCCCAGGAGCGTCGATTTTAGCTGTCAAGGGGCATCCACGCCCCGTCTGTGGTCGGTTGTGGCCCAGAGAGGTGGGGCGGTGACAAGCGGTCACCTACGCTTTTGCTCAGAAATCTTAATTATGGAACATCCCGGTGACCGCTTGTCAGGGGACGCCCCTTTGTAGCCCGATAACTCTAAAACCGACGCTCCTGGAGCTCTTCCCTTTCAGCGCTTTCAGAGAATCAGTGACGGTGGCAGAGAAGATGCGCAGGAACGGGTTCCTTCCCTTGCCAAATCCCCTGGGATATGCTATGATATGGGTGGTTATCACCTGGCAATCCCCGGCTTTGGCCGCCGCAGGTGGCCAAAACCACTACAGCCTTTAGGCGAAAGGATAGATTATGAGGGTCTATATTTCCTGCGACATGGAAGGCATCTCCGGCGTGGTGGCCGAACCCCAGGCCCGTATGGGGGAGAAGGAGCACGAGCGGGCGCAGAAGCTAATGACGGCTGAGGTCAACGCGGCCATCAAGGGAGCCATCGCCAGTGGGGCGAGGGGGATAGTGGTCAACGACTCCCATGGCTCCATGCGCAATATCCTCATCGAGGAATTGAACCCCGCCGCCCAGCTCATCACCGGCTCGCTCAAGCCCCTCTCCATGATGCAGGGGATAGATGACGCTTTCGGCGCCGCCTTCTTCATCGGCTACCACGCCCAGGCGGGGACAGCCTACAGTGTCCTGGATCACACCTACTCAGGCACCGTCTACCAGGTGGCCCTCAACGGCCAACCGGTCGGCGAGACGGGCTTGAACGCCGCCCTGGCCGGCCACTTCGGTGTGCCGGTCGTCCTGGTGACAGGGGACAAGCTCCTGACGGAGGAGGCTCAGAGATTACTCGGCCCCATTGAGGTGGTGGCCGTCAAGGAATCCTACGGCCGCTCGGCGGCCAAGTGCCAGCCGCCCTCGGTCGTCCACAAGCTCATCGAGGAGGCCGCACAGAGGGCCCTGCAGGGGAATAAGGGGGAGCCCTTCATGGTGGGTCCGCCCCTCACCTTGGCCATTGACTTCGTCAAAAGCTCCCACGCCGACATGGCCGAGCTCATCCCCGACAGCCGACGGGTGGGCGGCAGGCGCATCGAGTACATCCACGACGACCTCCTCACCCTCTATCGTGTCTGGCGAGCGATGCTGGCCATGGCCAGTACAGTTAGAGAGCCATGATGTCCGATGAGCGAGCGATCCGTTAAACCCTACATCGGCCTCCTCACTGGCATCGTAGCTGTCTCCTGGGCCTCTATCCTCATCCGCCTGGCAGAAGCCCCACCCCTGGTCGTTGGCGCCTATCGCTTGACCATCGCCTCCATCATCCTGACGCCGATGGCTTTAGCGAGGGCCAGGGAAGAGCTGAGAGGACTGGCTAGGAGGGACATCTGTCTAGCCTTGTTATCAGGGGCATTCTTGAGCCTGCACTTCGCCTCTTGGATCGCGTCGCTGGACTACACCTCGGTGGCCACCTCGGTCGTGTTGGTGAGCACACAGCCCCTCTTCGCGGGGATCGCTTCCCATCTCCTCACCGCCGATAAGGTATCGCGCTCCATGTTCGCGGGGATAATCGTCTCCATAATCGGGGGGATAATCATCGGCTATGGGGATATAAGCATTGACCGGAGGGCCTTCCTCGGCGACCTGCTGGCCACCATCGGAGCCATAGCGGCCTCCGCTTACTTCCTCATCGGCCGGCAATTGAGACGCAAGCTCTCCCTGTTGGCTTACATCTTTCTGGTTTACTGGATGGCGGCCTTGGGCCTGGTGGCCCTCTGCCTCCTCACGAGGCAACGCCTCACTGGCTATCCCCCCCAGACCTATCTTATGTTCCTCCTCCTGGCCATTGTGCCCCAGATCATCGGCCACTCCTCCTTCAACTGGGCCCTGAGATACCTCTCGGCCACCTTTGTGACTATATCCACCTTGGGAGAGCCATTCGGGGCCACGATTCTGGCCTATTTCATCCTGAAGGAGACCCCATCCCCAGCTGAGATAATGGGGGGAGCCTTGATATTATGGGGCATCTACATCGCGTCTCGAGAAGAGAGGATAAAGCGATGAGGTACATACTCTTTGATTTAGACGATACCCTCTACCCCAAGGAGACGGGGCTGATGGATGCCGTTAGCGAGAGGATCAGCAAGTACATGGAGTTGAGGTTGGGGATGGATCCCTTGCAGATCGAGGGCCTGCGGGCTGAATATTACCAGCGATACGGCACAACAATGCGGGGATTGATGGCCAACCACGGCGTTGACCCCGAGGATTACCTGGCTTTCGTGCACGACATCCCTGTCGAGGAGTACGTGGCCGCCAATTCAGCCCTGGCGGAGATGCTGGCTGGAATCGAGCTGGAGAAGGACATCTTCACCAACGCTTCCTTGGAGTATGTCCACCGCATCCTTGATTGCCTTGGGGTAAGAGGCTACTTCCACCGCATATTCGATATCAGGACCCTGGGATACATCAACAAGCCTGATCGAAGGGCATATGTCCAAGTGTTGAAGGCCCTCGGCGCCACTGGGGGTGAGTGTCTGATCGTAGATAACTCGATCCGCAATCTGGAGCCGGCGAAGGAGCTGGGGATGACCACCGTCCTGGTCGGCGATGACGGGGCGGGATGTGTGGATTTCGCCATCGCCAGGGTGACCGATCTGCCTGGGGTATTGAGCAAGATGAATAATTTGGTCAACTTCAGCCTTTTGAAGCGGAGATGAGGCTGCCACGGTGGCTGATCCGTTTCGGCTTTCGCCTTCTCTATAATGAGCTGGCTTGGATGTACGATGTGGTGAGCTGGGCTATCTCGCTGGGGCAGTGGCGCCGCTGGCAGCGCGCGGCTATGCCTCACCTGACAGGCGAGCGCGTGCTGGAAGTCGCTTTCGGCACAGGTGGCTTGCTCATAGACCTAGCTGAGGCAGGCTACTGCCCCTTCGGCCTCGAGCTTTCGCCTTACATGATGCGTATTGCCAAGGGGAAGCTCGGGCGAAAAGGCCTAGCGGTCCCCCTTTGCCGAGGCCGAGCTCAAGCGATGCCCTTTGCCGATGGCGCCTTCGATTCCTTGGCTGTCACTTTTCCTGCGGATTTCATCCTCGAACCAACTGCTTTGATAGAGATGGGGCGCGTTCTGCAGCCAGGAGGGCGATTGGTGATCGTGCCTGGAGGGTACCTCCTGAGCCACAACCCCGTGGCTCGCTTCATGGGGTGGCTGTGCGTTATTGCCGGCCGGGGAGGGCCTCAATGGGCTTGGGAAGAGTATTTCTATGGGACAGGAATGTCAGTGAGATGTGAGGAAGATCCTGATCGCCTCAGCGTGGCGCAAGTGATTGTAGCTACCAAGCGCATAATGGGGAGATGCTATGGGGGTCACAGCGGGTTAAGCTAAAATGAATCTGCATTCGGTACCGGGCGGGTGATCTAGAGCTATCTGGGAGGTGACATGAGCGAGAGACGCGCCGTTGAGGCCGAAATCCACGTCTGCTATGCCGAGATGGACTGTGGCCCCTATCAGCGAGGTCGAGGCGCCGCCTCGAAACCATCCATACGGGAGGTGAAAAGATGGTGCTGAACAAACTACTGAGGATTGGTTTGCTTGTACTGGCCCTTTTGGCCATCCTGTCGAGCGCAGGGTGTAAGGAGGCCGCCAAACGCTTCACGCTCCTTCTGCACGGGACCTACGAAGTTCCCACTCCTTATATAACGCCCGTTGCGCGTGGAACTCCCGCTGCTTTCATAACGCCCTTCCCGCACGAAACGCCCGTGTTCGACAAGGAAAAGTGCGCGACCATGGTGGGGGAGGCCTACTTTACGGAGGCACAGGCGCTCTACCAGATGTTCAGGACGTTGAAAGGCCCGGCATCTAAAGCGTCGCGGGAAGATTTGCCACCCATCATTGATGAGATGCGGGAAATCCATGGCAAATTCCAAGCTTTAAAGCCGCCCCCGGAGTGCGAGGTATTCGTTGTGCTCGGCACCCACATTGAGGCCGAGATGGATCAGACCATAAGGGCCTTCATTGCGTTCCGCAACTTGGAGCCCGAGGAGGCCGTGATGGAATACCTCAACGAGGCATTGCTACACTCCAGAAAGGTCGAGGAGCTCCTTGAGCAGGTTAAATGAGGGCCTTTGCCCCTTTCGGCTGAAACAGCATCATGAGCGAGAAGCGCGTCGTCGAGACCACCCTCCGCGCTCGCTACGCCGAGACGGACGCCATGGGCATCGTCTACCATGCCCACTACATTGTCTGGTTTGAGGTAGGGCGCGGGGAGTACATACGGCAGATAGGGAGCGAACTTGCGGACTGGGAGGCCCAGGGGCTATTTCTCCCCGTCTCCGAGGTTCATGCCCGATTCATCGCTCCAGCCCATTACGGCGACCTGGTGAGGGTCAGAACCTGGGTGGAGGAGGTCCGCAGCCGGGGCTTGACCTTCGGCTATGAGGTGATCAAAGGGGAGATCGGCCAGACCCTGGCCAAGGGCTGGACAAAGCACGTGTGCGTGGATGGGGAAGGAAGGGTCAGGACGATCCCCCAGAAGATGAGGGAGTTACTGAAAGGGAACTGATGTCTCCTCACTGCCTGTCAGGTTGCTCTTCCCAGCAGCGGCATGGTGGAGCAAAACGCCCGTCTGGAGTCCCCCTTGACATCGCTTCTGAAATAGACTATATTCCCTCCAGAAGCCAATGCACCTAAATAATGGAGCCACCGATACTAGCTGCCCAAAGCTTTTTGGTAAGGAGGCGAAATGGAAAAGGTATGGTTTAAACATTATGAGCCTGAGGTCCCGCCCACCATCGAGTACCCCGCCAAGCCTCTCCACTGGGCCTTAGAGGAGGCAGCGCGGAAGTACCCCGACAACACGGCCACCATCTTCCTGGGCGCCAAGCTCACCTATCGCCAACTGGAGGGGCTGGCCAACAGGTTCGCCGCTGCTCTGGCCGACTTAGGGGTGAGGAAGGGCGACCGGGTCTCTATCCACCTCCCCAATTGCCCTCAATTCATCGTCGCTTATTACGGGACGCTGAAGGCAGGAGGAGTGGTCGTCCCCACCAACCCCCTCTATGTGGAACGCGAGATAGAGCACCAGCTCAACGACTCCGGCGCCGAGACCATCGTCACCCTGACCAAGTTCTATCCCGCTGTCAGACGGGTCAAGGACAGGACCAAGATCCGCAACCTCATCATCACTAACATCAAGGAGTACTTCCCGCCCCTCATCAAGCTCCTCTTCACCCTCTTCAAGGAGAAGAAGGAGGGCCACCGCCCCGAGATCGTTGAGGAGCCGGGCACTTACTTCTTCCAGGACCTTCTGGCCAAGTACCCCGCCGAGGTGCCCGAGGTAGAGGTGAAGCCCGAGGACCTGGCCCTCCTCCAGTACACCGGCGGCACGACAGGGGTGCCCAAGGGGGCCATGCTCACCCATAGGAACATGCTGGCTAACACCATCCAGGTCAGACACTGGCTCTCAGACGCCAGGGAGGGAGGGGAGGTCATGCTCTCGGTGCTCCCCTTCTTCCACGTCTACGGCATGACCGTGTGCATGAACATGGCTATCTACATCGCTTCGACAATGGTGCTCTTGCCCCATTTCCAGGTCAAGGAAGTGCTTGAAACGATCAAAAAACACAAACCCACCCTCTTCCCCGGCGTGCCTACCATGTACGTGGCCATCAACACCTATCCGGAGGTCTCCAAGTACAACATCAGCTCCGTCAGGGCGTGCATCAGCGGGGCAGCCCCGTTGCCTAAGGAGGTCTGGGAAAGGTTCGAGGCGCTGACCGGCGGGAAGCTAGTGGAGGGCTACGGCCTCACCGAGGCTTCCCCGGTGACCCATTGCAACCCCATCTACGGCCTGCGCAAGCCCTGCATCGGCCTCCCCTTCCCTGACACCGAGGCCAAGATCGTGGATCTGGACACGGGGGAGAAACTGCCCATCGGCGAGATCGGCGAGTTGGCGGTCAGGGGGCCCCAAGTGATGAAGGGCTACTGGAACATGCCCGAGGAGACGGAGCTTGTCCTGAAGCCGGACGGCTGGCTTCTCACCGGCGACATCGCCAAGATGGACGATGACGGCTACTTCTATATCGTTGACCGCAAGAAGGAGATGATCATCTCTGGGGGGTTCAATGTCTATCCCAGGGATATCGAGGAGGCGCTTTACGCGCACCCTAAGATAAAAGAAGCCGCAGCCGTCGGTGTTCCTGACGAGTATCTGGGGGAGGTGCCCAAGGTCTTCATCGTCCTCAAGGAGGGAGAGACAGCCACCGAGGAGGAGATAATCGCCTATTGCAGGGAGAACCTGGCTAAGTACAAGATCCCCCAGTACGTGGAGTTCCGTAAGGAGCTGCCCAAGACCCTGGTGGGCAAGATCCTAAGGAGGGAGCTGGCCGAGGAGGAGAAGGCAAAATTGGCGAAGTAGCCTGCCAGTCCGAGATCCGAGCCAAAACAAAGAGAGGCGCCAGGTGGCGTCTCTCTTTTGCGTCTTTGGTGGCGCATAGGGGAATCGGACCCCTGTTTTAGGCTTGAGAGGCCTACGTCCTAGGCCACTAGACGAATGCGCCGTTTAGCCAATAGCAGATAACCTCGGCAATTCCATTTTTATTTTACCAGCAGATGGGCTAAATGTCAAGTCCTGTTGGTCAGACCTTAAAATTCCCGCCACCTGCAGAGGCCGCATCTAACGCCCCTTGGCCTATTCGTATTTCAACGCCTCTACCGGGCTGAGCCTCGCCGCCCGCCAGGCGGGGTAGAGCCCACCGAGGGTGCCCAAGATCAGGGCCAGCGCTATGGCCTGGGCCACCAAGCGGGGGGTGAAACGGGCAAAGGCCATCATGCCCGCCCTGCCCGGCGATAGCTGCAGGGCCTTGACCAACGCCCAGCCCAGCCCCATCCCCGCCAGGGCGCTGGTCAAGCTCAGGAGGAGCGACTCGCCCAGGACCATCCCCAACACCCGCCCCTTGCGCCAACCCAGAGCCCTGAGCACCCCGATCTCCCTCGTGCGCTCGAAGACGCTCATCCATGGTGTTCATCAGCCCCACTGCCCCGACGAGGACGGCCAGGAAAAACATGGCCCCCGTCACGGCGCGCATGGTCTGTATGTCCGGCGTGCTCTCGGCGAATTCGGCCGACCTGGTGACCGCCAGCTCTGGGAACATCTCCTCGATCCGCCGCTTCACCCCCTCGACATCGCCGAGGTCTTTGGCCTTGATGGCGTAGAAGCTCACCTGGTGCGGCTTGTCAAAGAGGGCCTGCGCCTCGCGCAGTGAGATCACCCCTCCATACTCCTCCGTGGCATTACCCGTCTCGTAAATGCCGACTATGCGGTAGGAGCTGCCCCTGATCTTCAGCTCGTCGCCGATCTCTTTGTCCAGCCTCTCCGCCGCCGCCCGGCCGAGGATCATCTCCCGGCTGGCCGAAAGCCCTCTCCCCACCGCGATTTTGAAGCGGCGGATGGCATACCCCTGGGGGTGGTAGCCCCGGACGACGAAGAAGGGCGCCCCTTCGGGTGCGGCCAAGCCAATGATGCCTCCTGAAACGTGCTTAACCCCTGGGATGGCGGCGAGCCTCTTCCCCACCCTCTCCTCGATGGCGCTGAACTCCAGGTCGGAGACGTCGGCCTCCATGACCATCAGGTCTGTCTCGGTGGCTATAGCTGCGAAACCGGCGATGAAACCGTCGGTGAGGCCGCCGATGGCCACCACCGCCATCACGCCCAGGCCGACGCCAACGACGGTCAAGAGGCTCCGCCCCCGGCGCCGAAAGAGGTTCCTGATGGTCATTCCGCCCGGCAAGCGGGCGAGGATCAACTCTCGCCTGCCGCCCCTTCTGGCTTCGTAGCGCAGCGCCTCTAGGGGGAGGAGCCCAGCGGCCCGCCAGGCGGGATAGAGCCCTCCCACGGCGCCCAGCACGAGCGCCGCCACCAGGGCCTGAATGGAGAGGCCGGGGGTGAGGACGCCTGGCAGGAAGCTGGCCACGGCGGGGATGCGGCCCAAGGCCTTGACCAAAACTATGCCCAGAATGACTCCCAGCGCACCGCCCACCAGGCTTAAAGCGAAGGACTCGCCCAGGATTATTGAGAGAACCCGCCCCTTGCGCCAGCCCAGGGCACGCAGGGTACCGATCTCCCGCCTCCGTTCAAAGACACTCATCATCATGGTGTTCACCATCCCCACACCACCTATCAGGGCGGCCACGAGGGAAACCATCCAGGCAAAGTTGCGTATAGTTTGGATGAGGCCCACCTTATTGGCTGCCTCGGCCGTGCGGGAGACAGCCAGGCCAGGGAAACGCCGCTCGATGCGCCCCTGCAGCTCTTCCATTTCGTCAAGGCTCTTGAGCTTGAGAAAATAGACGGAGACCTTGCGCGGCTGCCCGGCGAGGGCCTGAGCCTCAGCCAGGGAGACCACCGCTCCCATGTCCTCGAAGGAGACCCCCGTCTCGTAGATGCCCACGATACGGAAAGTGCTCTCGGCCATCTTCAGCGTATCGCCAACCTTCTTCCTCAAACTCTCAGCCGCCACCTTGCCGACGATGGCCTGCTTCCCTCGGCCGCCCGATTCAAGCATCTTCCCCTCGACGACCTTGAAGTGCCTGATGGCGAACTCCTCGGGGTCGTAGCCGAAGAGGACGAAATAGGGGATGCCCGGCATCTGGACGACGGTGAAGGTCATGCCCGCCACCTCCTCCACCTCCGGCATGGCGGCTACGGCTTGGCCCACCTCTTCCTCGATGGCGCCCACCGTAGAGGAGACGGCGCTACTGGCGGCCTCCGCATTGGCGAGGACCAGGTCGCCGCCGCTCCTGGTGAGGACGCCGGTGTAGTTGGCCACCAGCCCGTCAGCCAGCGCCCCCAAAGCCACAATTGCCGCGATGCCGATAGCGATGCCAATGAGGGTCAGAAAAGTGCGGGTTTTGCGGCGAAAGAGGTTTCTGAGGATCATCTATTAACCCCCGCTGCTTTCAATCCCTTCACCTGAAGGGTGTGCTCGCCTTACAAGCGAACGGCACACTATAGGCACCCAGCGGCGAGCACACCCTTCACCGTCAGCGCCCAGACCCGCCCCGGCCCGCCGATGGCGCAGGTCTCCGCTAGGGAACAGGTGGCGCAGCGGCTCTGGCAACTGCCAGCTACCGGTTGCAGGTATCCCCTCTGCGCCAGATCCTTGATCATCTGCCCCAGCAACCCCTCGCTCACCCCAAGCTCCCGTGCTAGGTCAACGTAACTGTGCACGCTACCTTCGGCTACCAACTCCAGCAATCTCTGCAACACCTCACATCCCCCATCCCACCAGCATTGCCCCTTGATAGATGGCGATGCCCACGGCAAAGGAGATAACCAGCAACAGCGCGATGCTGAAAGCGGTCCATTTCCATGATCCCGTCTCCTGTCGGATGGTAGCCACCGTAGCCACGCAGGGGATGAACAACATCTGCACCACCAGGAAGGCCAGCGCCGCTGCTGGTGTCAGCACCCCGGACAGGACCTTGGCCAGACGCGCCCCATCCTCGTCCGCGCTGTAGAGAACGCTAAGGGTAGCAACGGTGTTCTCTTTGGCCACGAAGCTGGTCAGCAGTGCCACCATCGTCTGCCAGCCCAGGCCCATGAGTCCTCCCAGTGGCGCCAGCAGCCGCCCAATGGCTGCTAGGTAGCTCGTATCAATCTCCCCACCTGGCAGAACCGACAGCGCCCAGACCACCACTGAGACGACCAGGATGATGCTGCCCGCCTTCTTGAGGAAGGCCACCGACCGCTGCCACACCGAGAGGCCGATGGTGCGAGCGTTGGGCAGGTGATACAGCGGCAACTCCATGATAAAAGCCACATGCTCGCCCCCCAGCACCAACTCGTGGAGCGCAACACCTGTGATCGCCAGCACCACTAAGCTGAGCCCTACCAGGCCCCAGGACACCAGCGCGGCGTGGTGGCCGAAGAAGATGGGAGTCAGCACGGCCAAGACGGCCATCCGCGCCGTACAGGGCACCAGGGGGGCCACCAGGATGGTCAGCAATCGTGCCCTGGGCGAATCAACGATGCGCGTCCCCATCACTGCCGGCACGTTGCAGCCGAATCCCAGGAACAGGGGTAGAAAGCTCTTGCCATGCAAGCCCATCAGGTGCATGAAGCGGTCCATGACGTAGGCTGCCCGGGCCATGTATCCCACATCCTCCAGCAGTCCCAGAGCAGCAAAGAAGATGACCAGAATGGGCAGGAAGGTGATCACCATCCCTGCCCCACCGATCACCCCGTCGGCCAAGAGCCCCACTAACCAGGCTGGTGCGCCGTGCAGAGCCGAGCGCACCCACTCCGCCCCGGCGTGCACCAGGTAGGTGTCCAGCAATTCCTGTAATGGCGCGCCCACGGTGTAGGTCAGCCAGAAGACAAGGCCCAGCATCCCCAGCAGGATAAGCAACCCCCAGAAGGGATGGGTGGCATATCGGTCCACCTGATCGGTCAAAGTGACCTGGCCGATCCGAGGGCGGACCACGGCGGCGCGAACCATCCGCCCGATCCATTCGTAACGGCCACCGGCCACGGCCAGGATGGCGTCCTCGTGCTGCATCAGGATGGTGTGCACCTCCTGCCAACGAGCCTCGTCCAATCGCTCTCGCATCATGGAGGTGATTTCCTCGTCACCCTCCAAGAGCTTGAGAGCCACCCAGTCCTCGGGATAGGGCTCCGGCACAGCCCCGGCGATGAGCTGCTGTATCTGAGCCAGCACTGCCTGGTGATCGGCACGAATTTCCGGGCGAATAGGAGCGTAAGCAGCCGTATCGTGGGATACCCGATCCACCGCCTCCATCAACTCCCGCACCCCCTGGTTCTTAGTCGCTACCATAGGCACCACCGGCAGGCGCAGGGCCGCCTCCAGCACATGGGGTTCAATGTGCACCCCCTGCTGCTCAGCCACATCTACCATGTTCAACCCCAGCACCACCGGCGCTGGCAAGGAGAGAAGCTCAGCCACCAGGTACAGATTCCGTTCCAGGGCCGCCGCGTCCACAATGGCCACCACCACATCGGGCCGTTCCCTGATGATGTAGTCGCGGGCGATTCGCTCCTCAAGAGAGTTGGCGGTTAGGCTGTAGGTGCCGGGCAGGTCCACGATGCGCACCTCAGTGCCGTTGTAGTGACAGGTGCCGGTCTTTTGCTCAATGGTCTTGCCTGGCCAGTTGCCCACGTGCTGGCTGAGGCCAGTCAGCAGGTTGAAGACGGTGGATTTGCCCACATTGGGTTGCCCGGCCAGAGCCACGGTGATGAGATTTTCGATTGCTGGTTTTAGGGTCTGATTATTGCTCATTGTTCGTCGCTTCCACCAGCACCTTGGCTGCCTCACCTCGTCCCAAAGCAACGCGGGTGTCCCGCACTAAGACGATTAGGGGGCCGCGGCCGAAGTTCTGTACCATGGTCACCTCAGCCCCAAGGGTGAAGCCCAGTGCAGCCAGGCGGCTCACGAATCCCCGTCCCCCGGCTAGGTGGCGTACCACCCCCACCTTGCCAGGGGCCATGGCGTTCAGCGATATTCGCTTTTCACTCATAAGACCCTCCTACTTTCGCCAAGCATTCACAATGCCCAGATAAAGAAGGAAGAAACGGTCACAGCGGCCGCACCACGATCTGTGAGGCCAGCTCCTTACCTAAGACGTGCCGCGCTTCTCCGACCTGCACCGTCAGCGGGCCCTGGAAAGGAGCCACTGCCTTGACCTGGACCGTGGCCTGGGGTTCCAACCCCAGGGAGGCCAGATATCGCAACAGGTCGTCATCCCCCTCCGGCACGCGCAGTACTATTGCCTTCTGTCCCGCCGTGAGCTCGGCCAGAGGGCATCCAGCCTCGATGGCCATCTCTCCCTCGGATGTGGGCAATGGGTGACCATGAGGGCAGGTCTCCGGCTCGCCGAGAAACTGGGCCAGCCGCTCTTCCACCATGGGTGAGGTGATGTGTTCCAGGCGACAGGCTTCCTCGTGCACCTGGTCCCAGGAAAGGCCCAGCACGTCCGTCAGAAAACGCTCCCATAGGCGATGGCGGCGGATCACTGCCAGGGCCTTGGCCTGGCCAACCGGGGTCAGTGATACCCCCTTGTAAGGCTCATAGAGGATCAACTCCAGCTCTACCAGCTTCCTAACCATCTCGTTGACTGAGACGGGCGAGATCTCCAGACGCTCGGCCAGGGCGGAGAGAGCGACCGGCTGTCCTTCTTCCCTGAGCTTGTAGATCGCCTCCAGATACTCCTCAGCAGTCTCAGTGACCATCGGCTTCTCCTCAGAATAATGGTATGCCTTGATAAAATCTTAAAGCATACCTAATCATACACCTTTCGCTCATCGGTGTCAAGTGTCCTGTACACCAGTCTATCGCAGACGCTCTCTCGCGTTGCGCAGGCTGGGGAAAAGCAAAAGCCCCAACCCGGCGGCGAAAACCGCGAGGTTAGGGCTGAGAAGACGCATCGCGTTCCCCTTGGCCACCTCGTCATTGACGAGGGTCACTACCCACCTTTTCTTAAATTACCTCGATCCCCTCTCCCTCCACCACTTCGCCAATCGTCCAATGCTCCTGGCCCTCAGCGCTAAAAAGGGCGATCAGTTCTCCCAGCTTCTTCAATTGGACAGCGATGAGTAGTCCGCCTGACGTTTCGGGGGTATATAGAAGCTTCTGCATCTCTTCCGGAATGCCCGGGGCAAAGCGTACTTGAGACGCATAGTACTCCTGGTTTCGGCAAGTGCCTCCAGGGAAAAGCCAATCTTCGGCGTAGCCCTTCGCCCCCTCTAAGAAGGGGATTTTCTCCAAGTGGAAACGAATCCTTACCTCGCTGAGCACGGCCATCTCCTGGGAGTGCCCCAGCAGGGAGAAGCCGGTGATGTCGGTGCAGGCGTCCACCCCCACCCGCTGCATCAGTTGGGCTGCCTTACGGTTGAGCCTCTTCATGCTCTCCACCACCGCCATCACATGGGCGGGGTCAGCTATCTGGCCCTTGAGGGCGGTGGTGATCATCCCCACGCCTAAGGGTTTGGTGAGGACCAGGACATCGCCGGGCTTGGCGCCGGCCTTGGTGAGCACGCGTTGCGGATGGACCATCCCCATCACCGCCAGGCCGTATTTTGGCTCCCTATCGTCCAGGGTGTGCCCTCCGGCAATGACGCCTCCCGCTTCGGCCACCTTCTCCGCCCCGCCCCGCAGGATCTCGGCCACAATGGCCGGGTCCATATCGGGGGGGAAGCCGCAGATGTTGAGGGCCAGCACCACCTCGCCGCCCATGGCGTAGACGTCGCTCATGGCGTTGGCGGCGGCGATGGCCCCGTAGTCGTAGGGGTCGTCAACTACCGGTGGGAAGAAGTCGAGCGTCTGGATAACGGCCACCTCGTCGCTTATCTTGTAGACGGCGGCGTCGTCACTGGCGTCGAGCCCCACGAGGAGGTTGGGATATTCTCTTGTGCGGAACATCTCCCGCAGCGGGCGCAGAACCTGCGCCAGGGCCTGAGGGCCCATCTTGGCCGCTCAACCCGCCGCCGTAGTCATCGCCGTTAGGCGTATCTCTTCACGGGCCATATATCCTCCCTTGAATCAATGACCAATTTCTATTTGTCATTGGTCATTTGGATCCGCCCTTGGTAATGGTCAGGCGATACTCCTCGCCCACCTTCTCCACCTTCACCTGGCAGCCCATCTTCTCGGCCAGGCGCATCACGTTCCCCTTGGCCGTCTCGCCGTCAACCAGGGTGACGACCACCCCTTCCTCGATGCCCTCCAAGGCCCTTTTCGTCTTGGCCACCGGAAGGGGGCAGCTCAAGCCACGAGCATCAACTTCGATAGCCATAGCAACACCTCCTTTACTGTCTTTAACCTCCCGCAGGTTCAGAACCCTTCGGGCTCGAGCCCGTCAGGGCGAAGCCTGCGGGAGGTTGCAAATTACTCCCGCATAAAATAGCCAATGGCCAGCATCGCCGCCAGCCCGATTATGGTGGCGACCATCCCGCCCGGCGTGGCACCCTTGGGGGAACTGGCCAAGCCGAAGTTGTGGGCAATTCCGGCCCCCACAACCATCCCCAGCACCACCATCCCCGCATCGGCATTGCCCTCGCCGGATAAGACGAGCTGCCTGAGGGGACAGCCGCCCAACAGGGTTGGCCCCAGGCCCACCAGGACCATCCCCAGGTAGTTCCAGAGGTGGTTAGTGTGGGCTACCGGCTGCCCCTCGAAGCCCAGCTTGAACTGGCCGAGGACGAGGTTAGTGGCCGTGGCTGCCACCAGGGCGGCGACCAGTCCGTTAAAGAGATGGGGGTCTCGGATCAAGAAGAGGTCGCGGATGCCGCCCACAAAGCACATCCTGGAGCGCTGGGCCAGGAAGCCGATGAGGAGTCCAGCCCCCAGGGAGACGACGATGGCGGCGTGCATAGCTCCCGGGCCCTTCTCGCTGGCGAAGACGAAGGCGGGCTTGAGGATGGCCAGGAGCAATAGCCCGGCCATCAAGCCTGGCATAACCCAGCCGACGATGGGGTGGGCCTCGTAGGAGCGGCCCAGGGTGAAGCCTCGGCGCAAGAAGAGCACACCGATGAAGGCCCCTGTGGCGATCCCTAAAAGGGCCGTCAGGCCGTTCAGGTCGCCTCCGGCCAAGCGCAGGACGGTCCGCACGGGGCAGCCCAAAAAGACCAGGGCCCCGATCATCACGAAAACGCCGATGAGAAAGCGCACCATCGGTGCCGAGCTGCTCCGGGCCTTGAACTCGCCGAAGATGAAAGCGGCAATTGTCGAGCCCAGGAGGAAGCCGGGGATTTCAGGGCGGATGTATTGCACAGTCTCCGCCCGGTGCAGCCCCAGGCCGCCGGCTATATCCCGCTCGAAACAGGCCACGCAGATGCCCATGTTGGGCGGGTTGCCCGCCTTGGCCAGGAGCGCCCCCAGCACCCCTATCACCAGGCCGGTGATAACCACAAGCACGTTAGGAGCAGAAAGTCGCTTAAGCATGGCAATGTCCTCCTTTCTCAAATCCCAATGGCTAATGACCAATAACCAATTGGGATTTGGTCATTGGTCATTGATCTTATGTATCCCCTCGATCTCCACCTGAGCCTCTTCCAGCGCCTGGTACACCGCCTCTTTATCGGCCCAGTCGAAGCGCAGGCACACCCCGCAGTCGGAGCTCAGGTGTCTGGGGACGGGGATTAGCTTGACCTTGATCCCTGCCCTTTGCGAAAACTTCTCCGCCTTCATGGCCCAATTGGTGGAGTGGAAAAGCACAACGCCATAGGCCGGGCTATCCATAACGACCTCTCAACCTGGCCTGCACGGCCTTCCCCAGATCCCAGGCCAGCCACCCTGCCGCGCCACCTATCACGATGCGGATGAGCGGGAAGGCGGCGATGATGGCGAGGCCATACCGTGCGTCTATGCCCAGCACCTGGGCCCCTTCTCTGAGCATCCCCAGGTACACCTCGTAGATGCCCCTGCCGAGGAAGACGTAGGAGGCGAAGAACTTGTGGAAGAAGGTCCAGAGCACCGCCAGGGAGCCGGCGAGCGTGAAACCCCAGCGGTTCGGTCTCTTCGCAAGGAGAAGCCCGACCTCCGCCAGCGAGCACTCTATGACGATGGCTATCATGGGGGATAGTATCACGCCACCAACACTTAATGCCTTCAGCATGGCCGTGACCACGCCTATCATCAGCACCGAGCCGACTTTGGGCACAAAGAGGCGCCCGATCAGGGCTACGACCATCCCCATGGCGGTCATGATCGTGCCGACCCCAATCAATGGGGTAGCCAGGGGCGGGAAGATAACGTGAAGGTACGAGCCGAGGGTCGTCTCCAGCGCGCCCCAGATGGCGCCGAAGATGGCAATATGAACCAGATCGCGCACTGTAAATTTCATCGGTTACCTCCTCCATAAAGTTTGGGAGCAGCCTCCCGCAGGTTTAAAACCTGCGGGAGGCTTAACGCTTCGCTATCTTTCTTATCGCCTCCACTGCTCTCTCCACCTCCTCGATTGTGTTGAAGTACCCCAGGCCGAAGCGCACAGTGCCTGCAGGGAAGGTGCCGATGGTCTTGTGGGCAGCGGGGGTACAATGCAACCCCACGCGACACAGGATGCCATATTCTTCGTCTAGCCTGAAGCCCACCTCCGATGGTTCCAGCTCCTCGATGTTGAAGGAGACGGTGGCAGTTTGGCGCTCGGCGTCGTGGCCGCCGTAGACGGTCACCCCAGGGATGGCCAAGAGGCCTTCGATGAGTTTTTGGGTCAACTCCACCTCATGGCGGCGTATCTCGTCCACCCCTTGTTCCATGACGAAGCGCACCCCTGCCTCTAGCCCGGCTATGCCGACGGTGTTAAGGGTGCCGCTCTCGCACATATCGGGGAGGAAGTCGGGTTGCTCCTCCAGCTCGGAGCGGCTCCCCGTCCCCCCGCGTTTCAGGGGTTCGAACTCCTCGAGCTTCACCCTCTCGCCGATGTAGAGCCCTCCCGTCCCCATCGGCCCGTAGAGGGACTTGTGGCCGGTGAAGGCCAAAAGGTCGATTTTGTCGGCTTCCACATCAATGGGATAAGCCCCCACCGTCTGGGCGGCGTCCACCAAAAGGAGCACCCCATGCCTGCGGGCGATTTCCCCCGCCTCAGGGATGGGTAAGATGGTGCCCACCACATTGGAGGCGTGGTTGAGGACGATCATCTTTGTGTTCGATTTGATGGCCCTCTCGATGTCGGCGGGGTCGAGGAAGCCTTCGGGCGAACAAGGGACGACGGCGACCTCCATCCCCTCTTGTTCCAAGGCGCGCAGGGGCCGCATCACCGAGTTGTGCTCTATGGAGCTGGTGACCACGTGGTCGCCGGGGCGAAGGATCCCATATAAGGCGAGGTTGAGGGCCTCGGTGGCGTTGAGGCTGAAGGCGATGCGCAGGGGGTTGGCGATATGGAAGAGCTGAGCCAACGCCTCCCGTGCCTCGTAGACGATACGTGCGGCGGCGACAGAGAGGCGATGGGCGGAGCGTCCGGGGTTGGCCCCGATCTCCCGCATGAAATGCGACATCGCCCCCACTACTTGCGGCGGCTTGGGATAGCTCGTGGCGGCGTTGTCCAGATATATGAGCCGTGGTCCTTCTAGAGGCGTGGAAACTTGAGGCTGGCTTTTCCAAACGAGGGGTCTCCCCGTTTGCTCACGGGGTAGCGCGTTCCCTTCACTTTCACATTCTCTCACATGATTCGGGGAGACCCCTCGTTTCCAGGGGAAGCACGCATAAAGGGGACTTCTCATCCCTTGGCCTCCTTGAGCTTAAAGTCCCGTTCGTCGCCAATGGTGACGAAAGGTCTCACCGCATAGCGGTTAACGGTGTTGAGCGAAAGATGTGAGACCTTTCGTCAGCTTCCGCTCAAGGAGGGGGGACTAGGGGGTTACATCACCCAGACAGATGGCCTTGAGGGAGCAGGTTGGCGAGTTCGGGCTATTCGGCTAGACGGGTGATGCAGCACGTGCATCAGGCATGGCGCTTGCCCTCAATTTCTTCAAAAAATGAGGGGTTGGCGGGCACACCACCTCGTCATCTCTGCTCACCTCCTCGCAGCAACTCTCTACTCCGTTAAATTATACGCCTAGAAGCCGTTCCTGTCAAGAGCCGAGATAGAGAAAGGAAAAACATTCATTCTGGAGTGAGGGTAGACTTGATGGCCCCAGTGATTATGGCAGCCAACTCATCCGCCTCTTGATAATATCTTCGATACTTTTCCTCTGATAAGCATCCCCGCTTGCCCATCACCACCAGTAAGCTCACCACCTCATAGACCGACCCCTTCGCCAGCCCATAGAAATACCTCTCCTCTTTGGGATTATCCCTTCCGCTTCCCTCCGCCAAATTGGTCGGGATGGACAAAGCCGCCCGCCTCAGTTGTTCTCCCAATGAGAACTGGTATCGTTGAGGCAACCAACTGGCGAGCTCAAACATCTCATCGGCAAACTCGACCGCCCTCTTCCAAGCGTCGAATCGCTCAAACCTGAAAGGCACTCCCTATCTCCCCTCTCTATCGAGCCAGAAAGAGATTTGAGATAGAGAAAGGGCTCTCTATCTCCCCTCTCCTGTCTCCAGTCTGCCCCATTTCAATCCCCTTATAAGTTACGCACTTGAGCGAGGTGTGATACACTTGGGGCATGAATCCACCCAAGTGTGACGAACTGGACTATATCAACTTCCTGGTTGCTGCCCAGAAGGTATTCAGCGCTGTCGAAGCGTCCAAGACCCATCCGGCTGCCGGAGACGGCGGTCCAGCGCACGATGCCTACACGCGTCTGCTGTACCGAGTTAAGTGAGGCTTGGTCATAAATCATAAGCCGCGCCAGGACTTGACCTAACGCGGCTACCTCCGTATCGTAGAGGTTGCTAAATCATTCTCAATACGGAGGCACCTCTATGATACCACAAGAGCCGCTTCTTGTCAGGTTGGTCAAGCTGGTTGATCGCATTCCCATGCCCTCACCGAAGCGGAGGCGGGGCCGACCAAAGTT
>Ga0315314_1000721_pt1 | contig 33422 bp, 36 predicted proteins | sample TDP9_MG_FD_203631 | JGI IMG/M metagenome (GOLD analysis project Ga0315314, IMG submission 203631) | Freshwater sediment microbial communities from Lake Towuti, South Sulawesi, Indonesia - TDP9 | ecosystem: Environmental > Aquatic > Freshwater > Lake > Sediment | place: Indonesia: South Sulawesi... | reverse complement strand
TTAACGGTTCAAATCGCCATGATCGCCAACAGCATCTGGGGGCTACCTTTGCACGACATCTCTCACATGGCAGCTGTATTCACCTGAGATTTATGCACACCCCTCAGATAATTCCGATCCATGGCTGCGCCTCCTGCAATTTCAGTGAAAGAGAAATTTGGGGTGACTTCAGTTCATGGGCTTGTCTGGGAAGAAGAAATGTGGTATCATAAAGGTGAAATTGATTCTCACCCATACAAAGAAAGGGGGGAGGGTTATCGGTCAAGTCGATTTCAAAATCGAAGTTAAATTGGCAAAGGAGAGGTGAACATGGTGAGAAAAACAAGTTGGCTCTTGGTGGGGGTGCTCGTCGTGGCCTTAACATTGGCCGCCTGCAAGCCTGCCAAGCCGGCCCTGGGCACAGAGGAGAACCCCATCGTTATAGCCTTTGTCCCCTCCGGCGAGGCACCGGAGATCCTGGCCAGCGCGGAGGAGATAACGAAGCTCCTCTCGGAGAAGACGGGCTACGCTATCAAAGGTGAGGTGGCCACCAGCTACTCAGCGGTCATCGAAGCCATGGGCACTGGAAAGGCGCACATGGGCACGCTGGCCACCTTCGCCTATCTCCTGGCCCACGAGAAGTACGGCGTGGACTGTGCCTTAGTGGCTGTCCGCTATGGGAGCGCCTTCTACAAGGGAGAGATCATCGCGGGGGCTGACACGGGGATCACCAAGATCGAGGACCTGGCGGGGAAGACGGTTTGCTGGGTGGATGCCGCTTCCACCTCCGGCTATATCATCCCCAGGGTCATGCTCAAGGCGGCAGGGGTGGATCCGGACACCGACCTCGCCCAGCAGATAGAGGCCGGCTCCCATCCCAATGTCGTCCTGGCGGTCTATAGTGGGGACTGCGATGCCGGGGCCACTTATGTAGATGCCCGGGGCACCATCGAGGATGAGCATCCCGATGTCAACGAGAAGGTGATGGTCATCGCCGAATCAGACGAAATCCCCAACGACGGCCTCCAGTTCATCAAGGACTTCCCCGCCGACATGAGGGAGAAGATTGTCAAAGCTTTCTTGGAGATCATGGAAACCCCAGAGGGCGTGGAGGCCATGGGCAAGGCCTACGGCTGGGACGCGGTGGTGGAGAAGGACGACTCCTTCTACGACCCCTTCCGGGCAACCCTCGAAGCCGCCGGCGTCAGCGTCGAGGAGCTGGCCAGGTAGTTTGGAGTTTAGGGTAGGGGCGTAGCGGCGCTACGCCCCTAGCCTATATGGGAGGAGGTGCCTTTGCTGCAGGTAGAGCATCTGACCAAGATTTACGAAGATGGCACCGTAGCCCTCAGGGATGTCAGCTTCGAGGTGGCGGACGGCGAGTTCCTGGTGATCTTGGGCCTCAGCGGGGCGGGCAAATCCACCCTGCTCCGGTGCATCAATCGCCTCATCGAGCCCACCGAGGGGAGGATCACCTGGAATGGGACGGACGTCACGGCCGCCCCCGATGAGGAGCTGCGGCGGATCCGCCGCCACATCGGCATGATCTTCCAGGAGTTCAACTTGGTGGAACGATCCTCGGTCCTGACCAACGCCCTCTCGGGCCGCTTGGGCTACGTCAACCCCTGGTGGAGCCTCTTTCACCGCTTTTCGAAGTCCGAGATCGAGCGGGCCATGCGGAATCTGGAGCGGGTGGGCATCGCCGACCTGGCCCACAAGCGGGCCGACGACCTGAGCGGCGGGCAGAGGCAGCGGGTGGGCATCGCCCGCGCTCTGATGCAGGAGCCTAGGCTCATGCTGGCCGATGAGCCGGTGGCCAGCCTTGACCCCGTGTTGGCCCACTCCATCCTCAGATACCTGGAGCAGCTCAACAGGGAAGACGGCATCACGGTCATCTGCAGCCTGCACTTCCTGGACCTGGTGCGCCGCTACGGCTCACGCGTGGTGGGGCTGAAGGATGGGCGAGTGGTTTTCCAGGGTCTCCCTGACGAGATCACCGACCAGCGTTTCAAGGAGATCTACGGCAAAGAGGCCGAGATGGTGTCGGTTGTGTAGGGAGAACTATGAGTAAACTGAATTTCCCCCCGCAATCTAAGACCGGTGGGCACACCGAGGCCCGCATCGAATTGGAGAAGCGGTATTCGCATCTGTTAGAGGAGAGGCCAGCCTATCGGAAGCTTGTGACTTACGTACCCAATAAGGCTGAACCTGTCCATAGTTGGTTCAAGTTCCTCCAAGGATTTTCGCCGAAACTGGTGGAATTGATGCTGGAGGAGCTTGGTGCTACGCCAAGCGATAGAGTCTTCGATCCCTTCTGTGGCTGTGGGACCACGCTCCTGACGGCCAAGCAGTTGGGCTATTCCTCCTGGGGTATTGACATCCTGCCCGTCGCCGTTTTCGTGACCCAGGTGAAACTTCGCGATGCCTCCGCATACGATATGGCCCTTTTGAGGCAATGTATTGACGAACTCCTTGCCTCCGAGTACAGGCCACCATCCATCTGCGCGCCTCAAGATGTTCGTATCATCAAGCTCGCTTACTCCGAGGAAACCCTATCGCAGATCCTCTTTTTCAAAGAGAAAATATTCGAGGAAAGGGACGACAACATCCGTGATTTCTTGCTGCTCGGGCTTTTGGCCATCCTAGAAAGCGTTTCTTACACGTCGAAGGATGGCCAATTTCTGCGCCTCAAGCCAAATAAACGGATATCCCCCGTGCGGGAGGTTCTGGCTGAGCAACTTAACTGGATGTATGAAGACTTAAATCCGCCACGTCAACTTTCCCTCCTTAGCAATTTACAGCCTTCAGCCGAGGATGAGCCAACGGCCTATGTAAGATTGGCCGATGCCCGCCGTTTCGCGGAAGAGATTGACGATTACACCGATATAATTATCACCTCGCCGCCGTATCTCAACCGCTACGATTATAGCCGTATCTACAGCCTGGAGCTTTGTTTGGCTTTCTGCAAGGATTTCAGCGAACTGAAGAAGGTTAGGCACAGCCTTCTCAGGTCGCACATCGAAAGCCGCGAAGCCCCCATGGATGAGGTTAAGCACCCGGCTTTGATAGAAGTCCTCAATAATTTGAAAGGCAAAAAGTTGAATAACCCACGCATTCCCATCATGATTAAGGGCTACTTTGAGGATATGAACCTGGCGATAAAGGAGCTCTACAAAGTGTGCCGACCGAGGGCGCGGGTGGCCTTGGTGGTGGGAAATGCCAGGTTCCATGGTGAACTGATACCAGTTGACCTACTGTTATCAGAGTTGGCTGTAGATGCCGGCTTCGAGGTGAAACAGGTCATTGTCGCACGTTACAAAGGCAATAGTTCCCAGCAAATGGGCAGGTATGGGAGGGTGCCTGTGCGTGAGAGCATATCCATTTGGAGGAAAAATGCCGACTAAACCGGACACGGAGCTATTGGGAGACGCCCAAAGGACTAACTACGGCCTCCGGTCCCTCTTCTTCCACCGACGCTTACGAGAGAGCAGGCTTCAAAAGCTGATAGAGCTGGTGAGTCAACTGGACGCGGCTTCTTACACTTGGTCGGACCTGGAAGATCTGGGAATATCGAAGATCGCGTGGGCTTATGTGCGGGGAAAGGGCTTCCCGGCCTGTCAGATTTTCTGCCATCCAGATGTAATACAGGCAAATCCAAAGTTGATTGCGTATTACCGCGGCGTGGCGGGGTTGCCTCTCAAGGGGATCGCGAAACTGGCCTTCGGCACCGCCGGCTTGGAAGCGGGGAGGGGTAAACTTTCGCCTGAGCGGGCAAGACGACTTGCTGCATCTCTTAACGAAGTAATCAGCGCCATCGTTGATAGCGAACCTACTTACTCGGTGACCGATGCGATCTTGTTGCTACATGTCACTACCGGAACTATGATCGACGGTTCGTGGCGGAATCGGGTGGGAGAGGAAGCCACCCGACAGGTGAAAGAGATGATCGCCCGGTATTTTCTCACGGAGGGTTTGATGGCACAGGCGATGGGATTGCAAGGGGAGGAAATAGAGCCAAGCCCTCAACTTCCAATCGGTGAGATTACCGGCTTCGTTACCAATAACGGTTACAAGGTCACGTTTGGGAGCGAGCCAGATGTCGAAGTCCAGGAGCCGGATGGAGAGCTTATTGGGGCGATCGAGGTCAAAGGAGGCATTGACCCGGCGGGCGCTTTGGAGCGCTATGGGGCGGCGAAGAAAACCTTCGATAAAGCCTTGAACAGGAACCCCCGGGCTTTCACGATGTATCTTGCCAGTTGTATCACTCCAACTGTTAGAGAACGAATAGATGTGAACCGAACTATTCGGAAGGTCTTCAATCTGACCGAAATTCTCCTTGATGAGGACGAACGTTCACGCTTCCTCCGAGAGATCCGTTGGTGGATGCGATTGTAGTTATTTTTCTGGAATTAACAGCACGAAGATAGCGATGAGGGAAAAGGAAACTATTAAGAAGAAACCCCCAGCCCTGGCTTCAATCTTTTCCCTTCTCGTCCCCGGCTTGGGCCAGGCATACATCGGGGAACGGGCCAGAGGGGCAGCCCTCTTCCTGGCCACAGCGGTCGCCTCGCTCTTGGTGCGCTGGCAGGGGGGTAGGGGAGGAGGGCTAGCTCCCTCCCTACTCTACGCTGGCATCGTCCTCGCCTGGCTGTGGAACGTCTGGGATGCCTACAACCTGGCTCAGGGGAGACGGTTGTCGCTGGCCCTACCCTTCCTCATCATAGCCCTCATAATCTACGTCATCGGCTGGCAGGTCACCGAGATCAAGCTCCTGCGGTTGATCACCGACGTGGCGGACATCAAACCCCTGGTCAAGGATCTCCTCCAGCCTGCTTTCCTCGAACGCGACATCAAGAGGCAGGCCGCCGAGATCCTGTTTGAGGCCCCGTGTTCTGATTCTCCTCCCCCCAAAGGCACCTCTCTGGAAGGCAAGCCCTACCTCGTCATCCTAGACAAGACCTGCGGGGAGACCGGGGACACGTTTACCATCGAGGGCGGGAACTTCTGGCCCAACTCCCGTGGCGAGATATGGTGGGTGAATATCGCTGGTGAGATGAAGAAAAGGATCCGGGTAAAAGGCGAGTACCTGACCTTCGAGACCGATGAGGAGGGGAGGATACCGCCCTTCACTGTTGTTGTGCAGGAGCCATGGGGCGAGGCTATTGGCAAGGGCCCCCAGCTCAATCGTGTACAGGCGCGGCTGGAACGTGAGGTGGGGCCCCTCCACTCCAGCAAGACCCTCTATCTGGTGGCGGAGAAGATGCTGGAGACCATCTTCTTGGCGCTGATGGCCACTATCATCGCCATCCTCTTCGCCATACCGGTGAGCTTCCTCGCCGCCCGCAACCTGATGGGCGGCAATCCCATCACCATGGCCGTCTACTACGTGCTGCGCAGCGCCCTCAACATCCTCCGCTCCATCGAGCCACTCATCATGGCCATCGTCTTCGTGGTCTGGGTGGGCCTGGGGCCCTTCGCTGGCGTCCTGGCCTTGGCGGTCCATTCCATCGCCGCCCTGGGGAAGCTCTACTCCGAGGCGGTGGAGTCCATTGATCCCGGCCCCATCGAGGCCATCACCGCCACCGGCGCCAACAGGTTGCAGACCATCGTCTACGCCGTCATCCCCCAGATCATACCCCCATACATCGCCTTCACCATCTATCGCTGGGACATCAATGTGCGCATGTCCACCGTCATCGGCTTCGTGGGAGGTGGGGGCATAGGCTACTTATTGCAGCAGTGGATTCGCCTGTTGATGTATGAGGAGGCTGGGGCGGCGGTGTGGGCCATCGCCTTGGTGGTGGCTGTCATGGACTACGCCAGCGCCAAGGTGAGGGAAAAGGTGGTGTGAGGATAACTTGGCAGCCGATGATGAGATGTCTCGCCTTGAGGGCCAGAGAAGCTCAAGCGTGAGGTGGCGAGACATCTCATCAGATGCCCCAAGCTATACGAGGGGAGAAGGGGGAGGCTTATGAACCAGAGAGAAAGCATCGAGTATCATCCCACCATCAAGGAGCTGCCCGTCAGCGAGAGGCCGCGGGAGAGGCTGAAGAAGTATGGGGCTGCTTCTCTTTCCACCACCGAGCTTCTGGCCATCATCCTGCGCACGGGGGTGGGTGGGGAGAACGTGCTCAACCTGGCGGCAAGGCTCTTGGCCAGGTTCGATGGACTAGCGGGCTTGGCCAAGGCCGGCTTCGCCGAGCTCTGCGCCGAGAAGGGGGTGGGCATGGCCAAGGCGGCCCAGCTCAAGGCGGCCCTGGAGCTGGGAAGGCGGCTGCTGATCGCCTCCCCTGAGGAGCGCCCCCAGGTCAGATCCCCGGCCGACGCAGCGAACCTGTTGATGCTGGAGATGGGCCTTTTGGAGCAGGAGCACATGCGCCTCATCCTGCTGGACGCCAAGAACCGCGTCCTGGATACCCCCACCATCTACATCGGCAGCCTCCACACCTCCACCATCCGGGTGGGCGAGCTCTTCCGCGAGGCGGTGAGGGGGAACTGCGCGGCCATCATCGTCGCCCACAACCACCCCTCAGGCGACCCAACACCTTCGCCGGAGGACGTCAAGGTAACGGAGCAGATAGTCGCCGCCGGAAAGCTCCTGGACATCGAGGTTCTGGACCACCTGATCATCGGCCAGCAGCGCTACGTCAGCTTGAAGGAAAGAGGCTTGGGATTCGGTTGAGATGGAGGAGAGCAAACGTCATCCGCCGGTGAAATTGATCGTTGGCATGTTCACGGCTCAGCCTGAGCTGTTCGGCGTGACCGAGGACCGGTTGAGCGCGGAGTTCGGCCCCATTGACTACGAGAGCGAAGTCCTCCCCTTCGATACCACCACCTACTACGCCGCCGAGTTCGGGGAGAACCTCCGCCGGAAGTTCGTCAGCTTCGCCGAGCTTATCGAGCCGGGGGAACTGGCGGGGATCAAGCTCTTCACCAACGCCCTGGAGATGGAGCTGGCGGCGGGTGGAAAGCGGCGGATCAACCTCGACCCCGGCTACCTTTCCCTGGGGAAGCTGATCCTGGCCACGACCAAGGACTGGCAGCACAGGATCTACTTGGTGCAGGGGATATTCGCTGAGGTGACCCTGCGCTTTCAAAAGGGGAGCTTTCGCCCCTGGGAGTGGACTTACCCCGACTACAGGAGCCAGGAATACATCGCCATCTTCAACCACATCCGCCAGATATATCGAGAGCAGTTGCGTGAGTCGAAGTAAAAAGAGCGCTACTTGAGGTAGCGCTCTCAATCCGCCGACTCTACTCGGCGATCAAGCCCACTTCAGATACCATGCTGTCGTAGTCCCAGCCCGAGGCGTAGATCCGGAGGGAGATGATATAAAAGGGCGGAGGGTCGAGGGTCTCTAACAAGTTGTCTGTCTCATAGGGGTTCCAGACGTAGCGGGGAACCCTTTCGCCGTTCTGGGTCGGGTTATTGGCCTCGTTTTGGTAGTAAAAGCCGTGGATCCATTCCGCCTCGCTGCCGTACTTATCCCTGTATTTCAGGCGTATGATGACGGGGTACTCTGAGCTCATATAGCCCCCTCCGGAGAGATTGTGATGGATCAACCTGACATCGGCAACTAGCTTTAGGGAGCGGTAATCGGAGACGTCCCTGTCTATCCCCTGCATTATCCCCGTTATGGCGCTGTTGCCCCCCGAGCCCGTGCGATGGAACCTGACCGCCCGGCGGTCGCCAAGGGAGACCACCTCCACCTGGCCATCAATGTCGCCCCCATCCCCACCCTGGTCCTTGTAAACTTGCCAGTCCCGCGGTAGAAGGAGCTTGAAATCGCCGTTCAGGACCAGATTCCGTGCTGCTGGCATAGGTTCAGATGGCGCTAGCCCCAGGGGCACAATTGCCCTTTTGCCCTCTCTCAGAACCACCTCCTTCCCTGCTGCCATCACCACCGCCCGCCCGGCACGGACGGCTATCTCTGAGCTCTCGTTCGTCACCTCCACCGAGTAGCTTCCACCCTCCAGAAGGATCGTTGCTTGAGGGGCTCGAACCTCGAAGGATAAGGCTCTATCGAGCGACTCAGCCACACCCACGCGGATCCTGCCGCCTCCTCCCTCGATGGCTATGGTGTTGGGCTTAGGGCTGAACCTGAATCTGGGCGACCTCATCCTCACCAGGGTGACCCTTGTCCCAGGAAAGAGGGTGATGGTGCTTTTATCGAAGAGGGTCAGGATGGCCCGCGAAGTGCCGTTTGTCTCGACGATGCTTCCCTCAGGGACATCCATCGCGCTAGTGGCACCGAGGGGCGTCCCGGTGGTCGGCTCTTTGACCAGAACGGTGCCGCTGATGACCTCTAAGGTCGCTTCGTGGGCATCTGTGGCGTTGATGATGTACCAGCGGACGCTCCAGGGCACGATCACTGCTAAGGCACAAAATATAGTGAAGGCGATCGCAATGATCGTCCAGGCTAGCCTCTCGGGATGTCTCATCATCAGAATCTTACCCCAAAGTATTTGAACGCGCCGGTGTAGTCCCCCCATTGGACGTCTACCCTATCCACGATGGCTGAACGGGGCCCCATCCTCAGCTCCTCTAAAAACCTCCGCACAGCACCCTCTTCCCCCTCGGCCACCACCTCCACCGTGCCGTCCCAGCGGTTGCGGACGTAGCCTGTCAACCCCAGTTCGCTGGCGCGGAGCTGGACGAAGAAGCGGAAGCCTACCCCCTGAACGCGTCCGTGGACGATGGCTGAGAGGCGCACCTTCTCTGACATAAGAGTTCCTTTAAATCACACCTCCAAAAACCATATCAGCCGTTGCCTCCGCTCGTCCAGCCGATACAACCCTGCATCATTAGCCAAGCGCACCGCCTCCTCGTATTCCTCGGCGGTTATGCGGCGGTTGAGGGGAGGTAGCTCATGGGCCTTGTAGCAAGGGCGGTATTGATCCATGAGATTGAGGTAGGTGTCCTTTGAGATCTCCTCGGCGAGGAAGCGCACAACCTCAGCCGTGCCTGCCAGGCCGTTGGGAAGGATGAGGTGGCGCACCAAAAGGCCCCGCAGGGCAACCCCCCGCTCGTCAAGGATAAGATCCCCCACCTGGCGGTGCATCTCCTTCGTCGCCGCCTGGTTGACGGCGGGGTAGTTCTCGATCTTGGAGTACTTGCGGGCGATCGCCGCATCAGAGTACTTCATATCGGGCATGTAGATGTCCACCACCCCGTCCAGGAGATGGAGCGTCTTCAGCGAGTCGTAGCCGCCGGTGTTGTAGACCAGGGGGAGGCGCAGGCCCGCCTCGGCGGCGATGAGGAGGGCGGCCAGGATCTGGGGCACCACATGGGTTGGGCTGACGAGGTTGATGTTGTGGCAGCCCATGGCCTGGAGCCTGAGCATCATGGCTGCTATCTCCTCGGGCTCGCATTCCCGCCCATGGCCCAGTTGGCTGATCTCGTAGTTCTGGCAGTACTGGCACCTGAGGTTGCACCAGGAGAAGAAGATGGTGCCGGAGCCGCCATGGCCGACCAAAGGCGCCTCCTCCCCGAAGTGGGGGTTGTAGCTGGAGACGACGGCGCGCTCCCCTGTGCGGCAGACGGCGCCCTTGGCGCTATCCCTGCGGTTTACGCCGCACTCCCTGGGGCAGATGTCGCACGCCTCTAGGCGCCTATATGCCTCCTTGACCCGCTCCTTCAGCTCGCCGGAGCGGAGGAGTTTAAGATAGGCGGGTTCGAAATAGTTCATTTCTCGCTTAGAGGGATGCAAGAGATTCGCCTCTCCCATTTACCACAGCTTGTCTTTGCGAATCATAGCCCAAGCTGAAGTTGCTTGACCAGCCCATTTGCCTGGAGGAATTCTTCCGGCTTAGTGAAGGCATTGAAGAACAAAGGCGTCCCAGCAAAGGAAAGGGGGGAAACCGGGCCAGAGGTCATAAACGAATATTCGCGCGAGGCAATATCAAGTGAGGAGTGGGGATCACGAAAGCGTTGATATAACTTGAGCACTCCGCCCTCAGCACCTACTAATTCTCGCAAGGCCTCAAGTTCGCTCCCTGCCCCCAGACCGAAGCCAAAAAAGAATATACGCAGTTGCTGCCTGATCTCCCGATCCAAACTGGCTAGCGTCAGGCTCAAAAATATCCACCCCAGGCCATACTTTCGCGTCGTTCGTACCGCGTCTACAAGTCTCTGCCGTATGCGATGACGTCGCTCATTCTCGATACGCCCTGCAGGAGCAAGGCGATGCGCCTCATCCATCACTACAAGGGTGTTAAGGCTTGTACCCTCCTGATAGGAGCGCTCGGCTTCGCGAATCAGAGCATCAAGGAAACGGTCAATCAATAAGGGTTTGACCCTTTCGTCCCAAGCGCCGGGTGCAATGTCTCTTGGTCTGCGCGAGAGGTCCACCACGATCAGGGGTCGTACTCCCTCAATTTGGAGAGCTTTACGTACAACTTGCTCTGCCTCCTCTGTTTCTGGACCTGCTGCAAATAGCTGCGCGACGGCTTTCCAACGCTCCCAAAAGATGGTTCCTGGCCTTGTGCCTTTATCTTTAGCTTCCTGCACAAATTGTTTTACTCTTTCCTGTCCACGGCCTCCAGCATAGACGCGATGGATATTCGCAGCGATGTAATCGAGAGCACTCATATATGCTTTCTCAGAAGCAAGCTCATTAAGCTTAATGTTTTTATCTCTCAACGAATCGACAATGTAATCCGCCAATTCCCCTTGGTAATCGGGGAATTTCACTCCCAGCACTCTGAGAAAGCCGAATTCAACCAATAATTCGCTGAATATCTCCCACCGGTCCAAGCGCAAGCGCGACAAATCGTAGACCTCGATAGGGCGCCCCAGTCCTTTAAGAACAGGCCGACATAGGATATTGTTCATAGAGATCTTTGGAGAATCATCTCGTAGACCCAGTGCAAATTCACCTTGCGGGTCGAGAACGAAAAGTCCCATTTGTTTGTGGCGAGCATAGGCCAGCAGGATCATCTTAGCCAGCACTGATTTGCCAGAGCCAGTCTTGCCAAAGATACCAAGATGGTAAGCCTCGCCAGCACCATTGGGACCCGTATCGAAGTGTTTAAACCAGAGGGGAAGCATGGGCTTAGAGCCGTAGACGCGACCTAGGTAGAAAAGCTGCTCTTTATAAGGTGAGAGGAGTTCGGTCAGTACATCATCGTTCACGAGTTGGATAGGCGTGCCGGTGGCCGGTACGGTTCCCAGGATACTGGAGCGATAGCCATCAGCACCAGCAGAGAAAACAGCACTGACAGTCATCTCTCCCAGGTGAGTGTCCTGCCGCTCGCTGACAGCATCCACTCGTCCACGCTGACGGATGAGGCTACGTATGGTGGGGTCTTCGTGCCAGATATTGCGCAGGATTACCTCAGTGATTTGGCCAAGGGCGTAGTGGGTGTGTCCATCCTGCGGATAACGAAAGAGAGCCAGTTCGCCCACCAGCTTCTTACTTACAGCGCTGGCTAGGATGTCTAGGGCCAACTCGCCCGTAGACGAAGGCGAGCCGATCACGCCGATGCGCTCGGCGGTGTCTACTAATTGATCCAAATTCTTGTTTCCCATTGTTACACTCCTGATTCAGTACGGTAACCATGTAAGCCTAGGAAGATTTCGCCGATGCTGCCTTGGTAAGTCTCGGCAATCCGCTGGCTGGTTACTTGGCGGAAGGTGGGAATAGCTCGAGGCAAGTGCTTCACCATCCGATCAGCCATGTAGAGGGGATATGGCTCCATTATGGCTGGCGTACCGCACTGGTGCCTGACACCGTGAAGCATGGTTGCCAAGCGAGCAGAGTTTTCGGCCACAGCCTGGCTCATCTCCAAGCGCAAAGCAGGAAGCCAAGGGTAGGGCCGATAATAGAATACCTGAATCTCGTCCAAGAGGGTGATGATTTGCTCCTTCCATCTCGCGGCGGCGTCTTGATCCTCTGCGGGAATTGGGCTGATGTTCAAGTGCCAAGGCTCAGTGGGTTGTTGTAGCTGCATGGGGGAAGTGAACTCGCCCGGATCCAAGAGGTGACTCAAAAGCCCTCGGTCGTCGTGAGATTCGGACCAGCCAAGTTGTTGGCCGATTTCACGCCGAGTGGTGTATTTAGGGACACCGATCCAAGAACGATCAGTGCGTTCTGATGCTAGAATGGTTTTATAAGCCTCCAAGTAGCCTAAGGTTTGCTGACAAAGAAAACTTGCCACGCGCAGATGAGGCAATTCACGCACCCGGTTCAAGGCCTGGTTAAAGTAGATAAAGGGTGTGGTGAGGGAGCCATCCAGAAAGACCACTTCATGGGGAGCGTTAGCGGCCAATTCCATGCCTATCATGATGGCCCTGAGGATAATGCCTGTATCAGAGTCATGGGCCTCGATCTCTACCAGCACTTGGTGTCGAGGCTCAGGCCAGTAGCGGGTTTCCGAAGGTGGGGTTAGCCCTTCAACAGCGACAGCTGCGGCAGCTACTAAGTCAGTAGCCAGCAAGCGCTCGATGGCATAGGAGCCGTCTACGCCGCACGTGGTGGGGATAGGAACATAAGCTAGCTCAGATTCTCGCCGAAGTAGGCCAGCCATGTTCAGTTGTCCTCGCCACTCCGCCCGGCGGGCTCGTACCTGCTCGAAGGAGTCTAAGAGTGCTCGACTGAGGCCCTCGGTGCGGTTTAATACCTCTTGCACCAAGGCGGCTGGCAAGTCAGCGAAGGGCCTTTCGCTAATCTCACTGCGCATTACCATTATCTGTTATTCCTTTTAGCTAGGATCAGCATGTTTCTGATCTCTTCTCTTCGCCATCTGCGCCATCCATCCACCCGCTCAGCTCGGCCCAGCAACCACCGCTCTCGCCAATAGGCGGCTAAGTCAGCAAAAGGCAGGTCACGGTAAGCGGGTTCATCGGTGCGGCCTTCCATATAATCCTTCAAATTATCCACTAAGGGGAAGAGAAATGCTTCACGCTTCACACCATGTTTGAGCAATTTGGACGAGAAGCCAAGCCGATCCAGAGCCCGGACCATCGTTTGCCATTTTACCCGTGGGCCGGTGCCAAAACCGCCTCGGGTGGAAATACCCTGAGCTTCCAAAAATTGACGAAACAAGGGATAAAGTTCCATCAAGTGAAAGCTTCCATACCCTTCAGTATAACCAATGGATTCAGCGATGAGCAGACCATCGTATTGCAAACGGTTGTAGATCGAACTACGGCCAAAGGCGCTAGTGGTGGTCAAAGCTACCAAGTGAGCAGGCAAGATGCGCTTTTTTATCTCTGTAACTCGCCTTTTATATTTGCGTTGGTAAGCAACTCGCACTTCATTAGATGCAGCAGCTAAAGCCACCAGTTTCCCACCCAAGAGCCGGTTATAAGGTGGTATGGCTCCAAGGGTCTGGATGTCCATTGTCTGATTAACAAGTTCCGTCTTGCGGCCTTCTGGGTATTGAAAGAGCTGGTCGCGAGATGGAAAACTGAGTGGCGGCGATTGAAGGCAAAGGATGCCAATCAACTTGCTGTTAGATTCGTCCATGATGAGGAAGCGTAGCCGACGGCCATAGCCTTTGGAGAAAGGAAGAGACCACAACAAGCGAGCCATGCGGAAAAGATCATGCTGCCAATCAGTTTTGACTTCGATTAAAGCAGGGCAAATCTCCTCAGGGACCACTTCATCTCCATTCGCAAAGAAGGAGAGGAAGTAGGGCAAGTAGCGACGTAACCAGTCCTGACGTCGGGCCAGTTCTATCCGACGAGCGGGTTCATGGAGACGGCGAATAGCCGCTTTGTTCGCCTTAGGCAACACGAGATCACCCGCTTCATCGAAGGAGAAATCCAAGGCAGTTAGCTTCTCAATAACAAGCTGACGGAGTGGTTCGGGCATAAGCTTCGTTTCTGTACTCATTGCTCTCACATACTCCTTACCCTCAAACTGCGCTTGTCGTTTTATATTGTATCACAATCGGCATCATAACGAAAGGGAAAGCTGCTGCACTGCAACTCTTCGTCCGCAGCGCGGGTAGGGAGGCCGGTTTCGAGAAGCGGCGGTGGGTTATCGCAGCCTCTTTCCTTTCGTCTTGATCTCCCAGGCCAGCGGGTGCTCGTCGCAGAACTGCTCGGGACGGAAGCGGACCGGCTCAATCCGGGGGTCGCTGCGCAGCAAGGCATCCACGATCTTCCGGTGGTCTTCCAGCCAGTCGCCGGTGAAATCCTCCGAAATCAGAGCGACATCAATGTCGCTATCAGGACGAGCCGTTCCCTCAGCATGGGAGCCATACAGATAGGCCGACACCAGACGAAGGCCTGAGCCTTCGACCTCCTCCAAGAAGCGAGTAACCGCTTTCAGGACGTCACCATCTTCTCGATCCATGTCCCAAACTCCTTGATCTCCTTCAGTTCGGCCGCGCAGAACTCCTGGGTGCACTGGCATTTGAATTGTAGCTCCATGTCCGGGTAGCGCATCCTGATAGCATACTCAGTCACACGAGCAAGAAAGGCAAGCTGTTTGGTGCTCAGCTCGAGGCTGGCCCTCTCCGCCAGGTAACGCAGGTTGTGACTGATGGGCGCGTGTTCGCCGGTTGCCCGCACCACCCGCGCCTTCAGCATCTTCTCCAGGTAGAGATGAGCGAAGAAGAGCGCGTGGGTGTAATCACCGTTCTGAAAGAGGTGCTCAGCGGCTGTCAAATCGTCGGCTGCGGTCGTAAGCCAGTACTGGACAACTTTTTCAACATCCACCTGTGATTCCTCTGTCCTGGTCTTCAGTCGCGTGGTGAACCTTCTTTCCCTGCGCCAAGTGCTTGCTCACGGGGCGGATGGGGAAGTCAATTTCAATGAAATGCTTCACGAGATTGCTTCCTCTGCCCCCTGCCACTGCTCCTTAGCCACAACGTAGCGCACCACCCCCACCTCCTCTGGCTGCAAATGCGCAGCCGGATTCTGGACGAAGTAGAGCAGCGGGGACGTAGCCGCCATTCAACACTACCCTCACCAGTTCACCAGCACCTTCCTGATCCGCCAACGGTTGTCGCGGTACTGCACATAGCCATGCTCGCACCCGAACTCGTAGAGCTGCCGCGTGACCTCCACATCCTGCCGACAGTAATCGAAAAGCTCCTCCAGCCTCCCCTGCCGCCACCAGCGAATGGCCTGCATCCCGTCGGCTGACTTGGTGACGCCCAGGGTGGCACTGGCCAGGGCGTCCAGGCTCAGCCGAAAACCCAGCTGCTGGTAGAGGTCGGCCATGATGTCCAGCGTCGGGAGCCTCCAGAGGGGGTAATCGGTGTAACCCCTCAGCACCTCGTAATCGAAGCGCAGCAGGTTGAAGCCGACCACGAGGTCGGCCGCCTTCAGTTCCTCGACCAGATCCCCCACTTTCTCCTCGGTGTAGTAGCGGTACTTGCCCGTGGCTGAGCTATAGGTCACCGCCACCGAGAGGCCGAGATGCCTCATGTTGTGCCGCCCACCGACTTCAGCGAAGCTCCGCTGGGTCTCCAGGTCGAAGAAGACAACGTTTTTCATGTCCCTCGTCACCACCTTCGCTTCTTCCCAGCGAAGCCTATAGGTCCAAGAGGTCCTCATCTTCTTCGATGTCCAGCAGGTAGGAGGGGAGGCCGAGGGAATCGCTGAAGAACTCCAGCTCGGCCAGGGCGTCCTCCGCCACGTCGCGCAGGACCTCATCATCGCTGCGGCAGCAAGCCCGGAGGACCCGCCGTGCCTCCTCACCGCCGATCTGCCCCAGGGCCCAGATGGCCGCCCCCTGTACCTCCCGGTCGGGGTCACCGATGAGGCGGATCAGCTTCGGCACCGCCTCCGCGTTCTCCAGCTCGCCGCAGGCTCTGGCCGCCTCGAAGCGCATCTCCGGGTTGGGGCTCTCCAGCTCAGCCATGACTACCTCATTCCAGTAGGGGTCGGCGTTGCGTCCCATGGCGAAGACAGCGCTGATGCGCATCTTCTCCTCGGCGTCGCAGTAGGCGGCTTCGATGATCCCCGTCACCTCCTCATCGCCGAAGAAGGAGGCGGCTTCCACCGCCCGCCTCCGCACCTCCATGGCCTCCTCAGGATCGCGGATGACCCCCAGCAGTGCCCCCCTGACGATGCCCCCGAGCCGCTCGTTCAGCTCTTCCAGCTCCGCCAGCAGGGCGAACCGGCCCAGGGCGATGGCTGCCTGAGCCCGCACCAACACCGATGGATCACCCTTGAGCATGCCCACCAAGGGGTCAATGAGGGCCACATCCTCATCTTCCCATAGGCCATCAATGGCCTTGGCCCTCACTTCCTCGTCCTCATCGGCCAGGCAGAAGCGGAAGATGGGGCCGAAGTCTACCTCGAAGCTCGCTTCGGTTATCTCCACCAGGGAGCGGATTATGCAGCGGTGGCGCTCGACCTCTACCTTTGGCCACCTGTTGGCGAAGGCTTCCATCTCAGCCTCCGTGGCTCTCGATAGGGCATAGAGGCTGGAGATGGAGAGGGGCCTCTGGCTATCGCCGATGCCCTCAAGAAACCCCTCGAAATTCGTAAACATCCCCCCTCTCCTTCAAATCCTCTCCCCTGATGAATGCTCTCCCAAAGATCGTAGGGCGAAGCCCTTCCTTATAAAAGGGGAGAGCATTCATCACCGCCCTGCGCATTAGTCCTTTGCTCGCTTTCGGGGAGAGGATTTGAAACCTTCCTATAAGCGCCCTGAAAGGATGAGGAGGCCGACGGCCAGGAAAAGGATGCCGGCTGCCTTGCGCATGTAAGCTTCTGGGACCATCCTAGCCAGGGCCTCGCCGCAGAGCACGCCCATGAGGGTGACTGCCGCCAGGGCCAGCACCGCCCCGAGGAAGACGGCGAGGGGCGAGCGCGACTTTACAGCCATGGCGATGGCCGCCAACTGCGTCTTATCCCCCAGCTCGGCCAGGAAGATCAGGCCGAAGGTGGTGACGAAGATCCTCCAATCCATGCCCATCCCCTTTTACTCGTTGCTGAATATTCGCAATATGTCAAAGTAGGAGATCACGAACATCAAGCAGATCAGGATGGCTATGCCTATCAGGTGAATGAGGGCCTCCTTGCGAGGATCAACCCTTCTTCCCCCGCGCAGGGCTTCTAGAAGGACGAAGAGCAGGCGCCCTCCATCCAGGCCAGGAAAGGGGAGGAGGTTGATGATGGCCAGGCCAAGGCTCAGGGCAGCGGTAAACAACATCAGATTGGTGGGGCCCGTTTTTGCCATCTCGCCCATGGTCTGGACTATACCAATGGGGCCGAGGACGCTGTCGGAAGGGGCGGTGCCCCTGATCAAGCCGGCCAGGGCCACGGGGATGTTGACCACCACCAGGACCATCTGGAAACAGGCCTTGGCCATGGCCGCCAGGGGGGAGAGTCGAAAGGAAAGCCCCAGCGTTTCCTGGCCCTTCTTTAAATCCTCGGGGATGTGGAGGGTGATGGGATCGAGGACCCTATCCCCCCGCCCCAGCCTCACGGCGATGCGCCACCCCCTCCGGGAGGCGATATGCTCCGCCAGCTCCCGTTGGTCAGCGATCTGCTCCCCTCCCATATCCAAGATGAGATCGCCGGGCCTGATGCCCGCCTGGGCCGCTGGGGAGCCAGGGGCGACACCGGTCACCTTGATCCCCCTCAACGTCTCCAGGAAAACACCTATGGGCCCCTCCCCCTGAGGCGGCCTCTCGCGCGGGGTCAGCTCGACCGAGCGCCGCAGCCCGTCATACCTCTCCACGAGGATGCTCACTTCCCTCCCCAAATTGAGTCGCAGTTGCCGCTGCAACTCAGGGTAACAATTCTCCACTACCTCATCGTTGATGGCCACGATCAGATCATCCCTCCGGATGCCCACCTTGGCTGCAGGGGAATCAGGGGCGACAGCGATGACCCTGGTGGTGGCCATGAGGGCGTAGGAAGAGGTGAGGAAAGCCACGGCGAAGAGGAGAACGAAGGCCAGGAGGACGTTCAGGATCGGGCCAGCAGTGAGGGTGATGGCTCGTGTCCCCATGCCCTTGCTGGCGAAGCTATCTGGCTGGCTGGGGTCCTCCTCGCCCAACATGCGCACGAAGGCGCCGAAGGGGATGGCGTTGATAGTATACTCGGTATCGCCCCGCTTCGCGATCGTCAACAGGCGCGGCGGATAGCCGAAGCCGAACTCCTGGACCCTGATGCCAGCCCTCTTGGCCGCCACGAAGTGCCCGAATTCGTGGATGAAGGCCAGTAGGCTGAGGAGAAGCACGGAAAGGAAGAGAGTTGTCATCCGTCAATCCCTCGCTTTAAATTATACCCTCTTACAGTGTCTATGACAAGGGGACGCCGTTGGCTTCAGGCCAGTGCAACAGGGTTCCCTCAGCGATGCCCGGATCCAGCAGCGCCCTCTCGATCAGGCCCGGGCGCATCCCTGAGATCAGCCGGACAGTGAGCGAGGGCTGTTCGCAAACCAGGTCATACATTGTCCTGATCTTGGCCAGCATCCCCCCGGTCACGTCAACGCCGTAGGAGCCGGCCAACATCTCCTCCACCTGGGCGAAGTTGGCCGGCGAGATCTCCTCGATCAAGCGCGCCTCCCGGTCCTCCAGGGGGTCGGCGGTGAAGACGCCGTCCACCATGCCTGCCAGGATTATGCGATCCGGCTCTAACTGACGGGCCAGGTAAGCGAAGATCTGCTCTGTGGAGATGATAGTGCAGCCCTGGATCTCGTCCAGGGCCACATCGCCGTAGACCATGGGGACGAGATGATGGGATAGGGCCTCCTGGCTCGGCTCTGTCTCCAGGCGGATTAACTCGCCAGCGCGACAGAAGGCCGAGGCAGAGGGCTGGAAGGAAACGACCGGGACGCCCTCCTGCAGGAAGATGCTTGTCACCAGACGGTTCAGTTGGGCGGCTGCGGCGCCCGTCGCGGCATAGCCCCACCAGCCCTCCTGATCACGAATGCCCTCTTGCGTTCCATAGCGCTGGGCGACGAAGTGGCCGAAGGAGCCGCTGCCGTGGCCTACAAGGAGCCGGAGGTCAGGCCTGGCCTCCAGCACTCCCTTTATCTCCCGCGCCGCCCGCCTGATGACCTCCTCCCTCGCCATCGCCTCCCGGCTTTTATCGGTTATGAGAGACCCGCCAAGCTTCAAAAAAACCAGCTCACCCATCTAATCCCTATCCCCTAACTTTGACCACCTCTCCCTCAATGCTCACCATGTCCCCCGTCTCGATGTTCTCGATGTCTATCCGATCCACCATCGGTATCTCGGCGATGATGGCCCCCACAGCCACCACTGGGTCGCTTTCGGCGTTGACGATGGCGGCGGGTGCCAAACCTTTCCTGGCCAGGCGGTAGAGGGTATAGGAGCCCACGGTGCTGCCCTTGCCCGTGGGGAAGACCAAAACCTTGCCGGCGATGCACTCGCCTTCCAGGGGATGCCCCGGCTCGACGACGATGCCCGTCTCCGGGTCAACGCCCCCCAGGAAGCCGATGGGCTCAGGGGAGACCAAAGCCTCCCCTTGCACCTTGCCCTCTTTGATGACCCTGCCCCTCCTAGTCCGCTGATTAAGCTGATTGGTATGATTGTTCATTATGAACGCGGGTGTTTCTGGATATGGGTTGCGTGAGGGATCGTAGTATTTGTTCCTCAGCCTCTTTACTACCAAGCTTCTCTCACCGAAGTAACGAGCAAGCCTATCTGTAGGTTGGTTGCTTTGAGATAGTTTAGCATCTGGGAGATGTGCTCGTCGGTCAAACCTGCCAATGCTTTCAGCTCTACGAGAACCTTCCCTTCCACCACTATGTCGGGTCTGAACATCCCTAAGACGCTGCCATCTTTGTAGCGCACATTTGTTTCTTGCTCGGAGACGAAGTGCAGTTTCTCCCAAGCCAATTCCTTCAGGAGGGCTTGATGATAGATCGCCTCAGGAAAGCCTGGCCCCAAGAAATTGTGGACATTCAAGCGGCACTTGATGATCCGACCGGTCAACTCCGATAGCGGGTATTCCTCTTTGATTACAGACATAGACTCCTCAATCAAATCAATCAAACTAATCAGTGGAATATCCCCGTTACTGCCGCCTCCAAGCACTGTTCAAGTGTCCCAAAGCGCACGGCGAGCCCGCAGTGGCTGGGTGCGTAGAAGGCCATTTTGGCCGAATTGGTGGCCAGGCTACGAAAGCCCAGCTCCTCGATGGGGGCGACGACCAGACACATATCGGCCAAAACCTTGCCGCCAGCTGCCTCGATGGCCTCCACGAATCCCCGTTCATCGGCCAGCTCCTTTGTCCGCCGGGCGGTGGTGACCCACAGCGCGGCTTTGACCCGCCTCCCCTCCAACCAGCGGGCTACCTCCTCGATCTCCGGTAGCGAAGCGTGGGGGCAGCCGATGCTCACCAGGTCTATCTGCTCGGCCGGGGAGTTCAGGGCAGCGTAGCCCTCTTCCAGGCTCTCGATAACCATGACTTCGGCGTCTGGGGAGACGATCTTTCCTGCCCGCGCCTCAGGTGTCACCCCCTCAACGTGGTAGAGGGCCACCGCCCCGCTGGCAGCCATGGCCGCACCCAGGACCTTGAGATTGGAGGTTAGAGATTGGAGGCTTCGCCCTGAAGGGCTCAAGCCCGAAGGGTTAGAGGTTAGACCTCCAGATCCCAACTTCCAACTTCCAACTTCCAGTTTCAAATCTCTGAAATATGGCACCGCATTTTTGACCCGCCATCCCACCATGTACCCCAGCGCCCCAAAATCTGCCTCCGATTCCACAGGGCAACGGACATCAATGATATAACGGGCCTGGCGATTCTCATCCAGGTGTAGGCCATAATTGGCCGTCCTTCCGGTGATGGCCGCAGCCAGGGCGCTGGGGCCTCCCTCGCGGTTGGTTCGTGCCCCAAGGATCGAGTTGGCGAAGCTCACCGCTGATGACTCGCTCCAGGCGATGTGCTCTCCCAGTTTGGGCGCATTGCCCACGAGATAAGGGGTGCAGGTGCAGGTGGGGGTGATGCCTATAGCCTCAAAGGCTTGGATCACCGCCCTCTGCTTGCGAGCGAATCCCTCCGGGATGCCCAGTTCTCGCCAGTTTGTTAGGTCCATCCCCGCCGGGTTGAGCGTCGTCGGCACCCGCACCCGGACCCCCTCGCGGGCCCACTCCTGCAGGAAGTCCAGCCCGGTATCGCCCAGGTTTTTGTAGCTCACCCCAGCCACCTGGGCACTGGCTATGGGCACCACCCCTTCTGCTTCGTAGATCCTGCCCAGGGCGACGATGATCTCCATCGCCTTCTTCACCCCCGGGCCGAGGTCGCCGGCGAGCATGGCTCGTTCTTCGGTGGTTAAATGCATGGTCGGCTCCAAAACGATTCTATCATACTGAGGGGCTTTTGTAAAGAATGCGTAATATCATGTCGCACAGCAAGATGCGGGGAAACAAAAACTGTGGTATAATATAATTGCCTAGTTTCCTTTGATCCAGGAGGCTTGCGATGAAGGCTGTCTTCAAGAGACTCTCGTTACTCATCCTAACTCTGTTGATCGTGCAGTCGGCGGTGGGGGCCGCAGTCGTTGAGGGCGCTCCCTCCGCTGCGGAGCCGATCGTCCACATCGTCCGCCAGGGCGACACCCTCTCCACCATTGCCCGCCGCTATGGGGTAGGGGTCACAGCCATCATGCGGGCCAATAACCTCGTTAACCGCAACCTCATCTACGTCGGCCAGAGGCTGATCATACCCTCGGGGGGGACGGCCCCGCCCCCCCAGTCTAGCGTCCACATCGTCCGCTGGGGCGATACCCTCTCCGCCATCGCCCGCCGCTATGGGACGACAATCAATGCCATCGTCCAGGCCAATCAAATCCGCAATCCACAATTGATCTCTGTGGGACAGAGGTTGCTGATACCAACAGGCGACGCATTCTCTTCACCCGCACCTCCGCAAGCTGGCATCCATGTGGTGAGACGGGGCGAGACCCTGAGCCAGATCGCCCTCCGCTATAGGACGACGATACAGGCCATCGTCGCTGCCAACAACCTGGCTAACCCATCGCTGCTCTACGCTGGCCAGAGGTTGGTGATACCCCTAACCGAGGCCCTGACCGCCGAAGCAGTCTCAGGGGCTCGAAAGTGGATTGACATAAAACTCACAACCCAGAGCTTGGTCGCTTACGAGGGGGATCAGCCTGTGCTTTCAACCCTGGTCTCAACGGGCAGAGCCGGGACGCCGACCCCAATCGGCCGCTTCCGCATCAGGGAGAAACACAGGTATCGGGATATGGCAGGAGGGGTGGGAGCCGACCATTACCACTATCGCAATGTCCCTCACGTCATGTTCTTCCATGGGCCCTATTCCCTCCATGGGACCTATTGGCACAGCAATTTCGGCCATCCCATGAGCCATGGGTGCGTCAACATGAGCCTGGGGGATGCTGAGTGGCTCTTCAACTGGGCTCCCCTGGGGACGCTGGTGGTGGTCCACCGCTAGATGAATGGTTTGCTCCGGGGTAGAGGAATGGTAGTTCCTACCTTTTTCCCGGAGCAAACCATTCAGAAGATACTTAACGTTTCTCCTTTTCCTCGCCGATGAGCAAGGTGATGGCCAGGCTGACGAAGCTGATGATCAGGGCGCCCCAGAAGGCGTCCAGGAAGCTGTCTATATAGAAGCCCATATTGAACTGGGCCGCCAACCAGCCTGTCAGCCCCAGCATCAGGGCGTTGATCACCAGGGTGAAGAGGCCCAAGGTGAGGATGAGCAGGGGGCAAGTGAGGAGCTTGACTATCGGCCGGATCAGGGCGTTGACCAGGCCGAAGAGGGCCGCCACGATGACGATGGTCCGCCAGTCGCCGACGGCGTGGATGCCGGGCACCATCTCGGTGGCCACGTAAAGGGCTACGGAGTTGATCAGCCAGCGTAACAGGATTCTCCTCGTCATCTATCCTCCTTTGGTGAGTGAACAGCCTCGCTTTATGGCCTATAGTGGCTTAAGGTTGCGAACTCTCTCCCCACAAGCGTACAAAAGGCTTATCCGTAAGGCGGGGAGAGAGTTCGCAAGGGCAAGATGGCGAGGCTGTTCATCATTAATTGTGCGATCTCCTAACACAGTTCCAGCCCCAGCTGGTCCACCGTCTCCACCTCGACGAAGCCCCATCTTTTGAGGGCCTCCACCGCCTCGGGATGGGGCAACTGCACGCGGGCGATGACCTGGCCTTGGGGGTAGCGCTTCAGGATGGAGAGGGCCTCAGTGACCAGCGCCTCCTCGAGGGGGCCACGGTAACGGGGGTGAACCATCAGCTCGACCCGATGGGGAGGCCTGAGGCGCGTAGCGCGAAGGGTGAGCAGGGCCGCGAATCCTTCGTCGCCCTCCACCGCCAACCTGTATGTATCACGGCAGTGGATGAGGTCGCTGAGCCACGCCGCCAACCTCCGGCCGAGGCCGAGTTCGTAATCTGCCTTCAGCACCGGACTCAGCCGCTGCGCCCTGGATGGGACGGCGGCCCTGGCCAACTCGTAGCCCTTCCACCACTCGTCAGGCCTGGCTCTCCTCAGCTTAAGATCCTTCGGAGGGCAGAAAACGACATCACCCATCCGCTCTAACCGCGATTCCATGGTGGAGTCGAATTCGGCGAAGCCGAGGCTGCGGTAGAGGTTTTGAGCTGCCAGGTTGGCTTTACGGACCTGGAGCGTCACCAGCTCGCCACCCCGCCTCCGGGCAAGGTCTATGGCTGCCCTCACGAGTTCTCTGGCGATGCCCCGTCCTCTATAGCGGGGGTGGACAGCCACGTTGCTGATAACCCATTGCCTCGCGTCTGGGCTGTCCATGCTGAGGGTAACGTTGCCCACGATCAGGCCCTCATCAACCCAGACGTATCCCGTGAAGAGGTCGCGAAACTCCGGGCTTATGCGGCTGAGGAACCAAAGGAGGGGCGCGAGGTATCTCATGAGCTTGAGTTCGCGCAAGGCCTCCTTCCCCGCTGGGCTCAGCTCCTCCCGGAAGGCCACCTCCATGAGCTGGGCGATCTGGCCCATATCCCGGCCAACGTCCAGCAGCCGCAACCCGCTGAAGGCTTCCCTATTCGGCAAAACTAGCACCACCCCCACGCCTATTTTACTCCAGGCCGATGATCCAAACGCATAAGCCAGCCAGGAGGATGGTGGTGACCACCAATGCGGCGAGCTGCCTGGGCAGCAAGTCCACATCCCTGGCCGCCCAGAGGAGTATCGCCACCATGCCGACCGCTAAAACCAGCCAAGCGACCAAGCGGTAATGCTTCTCCAGAAACCCTCGAACCGACATATCCTTGTCTTCCTCCTCGCTCATGGGGAGCGTCCCTACCATCCTCTCCCATTCCCTCTTCACCTGTCGCCGCGTCTGCTCCATGGTGCCGCTATTGTCTATGATCACGTCGGCCAGCTTGAGCTTCTCCGCGGGGGGTGGCTGGGCGGCGATGTACAGCCTGGCCTCCTCCTCGCTTAAATCGCGCGACTTCATCAGGCGCTTCAACTGCTGCTGGGGCGTGCAGGTCACCACCCAGAGGGAATGGCATTGGCGGTGCATGCCCGCCTCGACGAGCTTGATGGCCTCGATGGCCACGATGGGCTGGGTGGCCTGCTGGATCATCTCCATCGTCCGGGCGATGACGGCGGGGTGGACGATCCCCTCCAGCCGTTGCAAGGCGGCTGGGTCGGAGAAGACGATGGCCCCCAGCCTCTTTCGGTCTATCCGTCCGTCGGGCTGGAGTATCCCCTCGCCGAAGGCCTCCACTATCGCCAGCCAGACGGGGGTTTGGGGCTCCATCACCTTGTGGGCCAAGGCATCGGCGTCTATGGCCTTCGCCCCCAATCGCTCCAGCATCCGCAGGACGCTGCTCTTGCCTGTGGCGATGTTGCCGGTCAGACCGATAATGTGTTTCATCTCCCCTATGCAAATTCTACCCCCAACCCCCTTGATTTGTCAACATCTTGTTGCTCGCTGTTAGGGGTGAACTGTGGCTTGCCATTCATCGCCGCCGGCTTGGTAGCGCGCAAGCGGCGATTAAAGTTGACAATTACTCTTTTTTGTGATATAATAAATGCAAACAACGTGATATAAGGGTGGTTTCGAAAGGGCTAGACGATGGGGCTCATTTTGTTTGTTCAAGGGTCGTTGACCTATTGTGTCTCCATTCGTTAGAACAAAGAGTTGCCATGAGCGTCAGCTTTTAGGCGCGTGTGCGCTTGAGAACTGGCGTTTTGTTATCAACCGAAAGAGGGCAAATAATGAAAAGCAAAGAGGCAAGAATTAAGCTCATTGGGGCTCTAGGAACAACGATTCTGATTGGTCTGATCCTGCTGACAATGCTGAATGCAGGCGAGGGGGCCTCTGCTTTTGGCCCATTCCCCACGCCCACCGCCACACCTCCAAGTGCGGGTGAGAAAGTGCTTGGCAATATTTCTGAGGCTTTGACAGGCTTTACTATCTACCTGCCCCTCATCTTGAAGAATTACGTTACAGTTGCCCCCACCCCAACACCAACGCCGACCCAGCCAGGAGCAACGCCCACCCCCACAGCGACAAAGACGGCAACCCCCACAGCCACGCCCACAGTGACGCCCACGCCAACTGAGGGAGCACCAAAGGCCATCGTGGCCAATTCTAGGGACAAAAGCATTTACATCATTGATCCCGCCACAGACACAGCCCAAGGGCCTTTCCTGGCGCCTCTGGGAAAGGGAACCTATCTTCTTGATGTCGTTGTAACGCTTGACGGTAGAACGGCTATCATCTCGAACTTTGATGGCAACACCGTCTATTTCATCGATTTGACCGCCCATAAGCCTGTTGAAGTCGGTTCAGTGCTCATCGGCTTTAGCGCTGAAGACATCGCACTTTCCCCCGATGGCCGTTGGGCCCTGGTCACTGATGGGGGACCAGGAAGCACTAAAGTTGCTTCAATTGATGTGTTGAACCGCAGGCGTGTTCAAACCCTGGTAGGACCAAGGGCCCAGGCGGTTGCTGTAGCTGCCGATGGAGAGACGGTTCTCGTAGTCGACACCGAGTATGAGCGAGTGCACCTTCTCCACCTGAACCCGGAAGATGGTGAGCTTACCTATACAGGACAACACAGGACAACAGGTGACCGCCCGTTCAATGTCGCAATCTCCCCCGATGGGAGGACGGCTCTGGTGGCGAACTTCTGGGATGATACGGTTACCGTCCTGCAGATAGATGGGCCGGGCGATGTGGTCAGGATCGGGGAGCTGGGAGGTCTCCCAGGAGGCCAACAGTCTATCGCTTTCAGCCCTGATGGGAGCAAAGCCTACGTAGTATCCCTAGAGCCAGACCCTCACCAGCTTTCTGTGCTGAATGTCAACGGCCCAGGGGACGTCACTGACAGCGGCATCAGGATAGAACTTCGTACAAGGACCTGGTGGGGATTCTATGGGGTTGATTGTCTGGCTGTTTCGCCCGACGGGGGAAAAGCATACGTAGGGAATCCTAACGTATTGGAGGAGAGAGCAATAGATGAAGTGACGGTAGTTGATCTGATTGGCTATCGCGTGACGGGACAGATCCCTGTGGGACGCTACCCTGTTGGGATTGCTTTCTTCACATCGCGTGAGCCGCTATCGGAGTGATTGACGGAGCCGAGGCCACATAAGCGATTGTCTCCCACCCAGGGTCACTGAGGGAAGCGAGAAAGCCATTAACTCTGCACAAAGAGTTGGTGGCTTTCTTTTATCCAATGGCTTTTTCCCTAAGATCCTTCGTTTGCCTAAAGGCCCAAAGTGTTGTAGAATGGGCTCACCCGTTGAACGAAAGGCGTGAATCCTTTGAAGAAAGTCCTGTCGCTGGAAGAACTACTTTTCCAATCCGAGAGCGCCTCAAAGCCAAGGGCAAGGCCCTGGTCCTTCTGCTGCACATCGGCACGTGCGCTGTCTGCAGCAGGCGAAGGAGTTGGGCGACGTGCTCGCGGTGGGGCTGAACAGCGTCAAGGGCGGCGGCTGGGCCTTGGAGGATCTGCCCGAGGCCAGGGCGGTCGCTGAGGGCGGTGGTCGGGTGGAGATCATTCCCCAGGTGCCTGGACGCTCGACGATGGAGATCATCAAGCTGGAGCGCTATAAACTATAAAAGGAGAAGGTGAATGGGGCAAGTGGCAAGTAAGCAGGTGGGCAAGCGGCAAACTTGCAAACTTGCAGACTTGCAAACTTCCAAGTCAGGCCAAGGCATCGCCCAGGCCGCGGGCATCATCGCCCTGGGCAATGTGGCCAGCCGCATCTTGGGCCTGGTCCGGGAGACGGTCATTGCCGACCTCTTCGGGGCCACGGGCTTGGTCAGCGCCTTCAACATCGCCTCCATCGTGCCCAAGATGATCTACGAGCTCCTGATCGGGGGCATGGTCACCGCGGCCATGGTGCCCGTCTTCAGCGACTACGCCTCGCCGGAGAGGAGAGGGGAACTGTGGCGCTTGGCTAGCGCCATGTTCAGCTTGGCCGTCATCGCCTTCTCCCTCCTCGTCCTCCTCCTCGAGCTCCTCGCCCCTCAGATCGCCTGGATCCTGGGCGGTGGCTTCGATGCCGCCCTCCAGGCCCAGGCGACGGCCCTTATCCGCATCATCCTGCCCTCCCTAGTCTTCTTCGGGCTATCGGGCATCGCCACCGGGCTGCTCTACTCCTTGAAGGACTTCACCTACCCTGCCTTCGGGGCCGCTATCTTCAACGCCGGTATTATCATCAGCAGCCTGCTCTTCGCCCCCAGTTTAGGCATCGCCAGCCTCTCCTTTGGGGTGCTTTTGGGATCCATCCTACAGATGGCCATCCAACTGCCGGGCCTGCGCCGCGTGCGCCTAACCTTCTCCCCAAACCCTTCCCACCCGGGCCTCTACCGCATAATCCAGCTCTACATCCCTGTCATCCTGAGCCTGGTGATCAGCCAGGTAGGCATCGCCCTAGACCGAAACCTGGCCTCCCGCACGGGGGAGCAGACCATCGCTTGGATGGCTGCGGCCACCACCCTGATCCAGCTCCCCTTAGGGTTGGTCTCCATGGCCATCTCCATGGCCGTATTGCCTTCCCTCTCCCAGTTCGATGTCTCCGCAGAGCTGGAGGGCTTCAAGCAAACCCTGGCCTTTGGCCTACGCCTGGTCTTGGTGTTGATCATCCCCGCCGCGGTGGGGCTCCTCGTCCTAGGCAGGCCCATCATCGCCCTCATCTTCGAGCACGGCGAGTTCACTGTCTACGACACCGCCCAGACCGCCCTGGCCCTCCGTTTCTACCTGCTGGGCCTCCCCTTCGCCGCCATTGACCTGCCCCTCATCTTCGCCTTCTATGCCCGCAAGGACACCAGGACGCCGGTGATGGTTGGCATCCTCGGGGTCATTATCTACCTCATCGTCGCCTTGTCTCTGATCCATCCCCTGGGGATGGTGGGCCTGGTCCTGGCCAATTCGGCCCAGCTCACGGGCCATGCCCTGATCATGCTCGTCCTTCTCCACCGCCGGTTGGAGGGCGTGAGGGGTTACCACCTGCTGGAGACGACCCTCAAGGCCCTGCTGGCTTCAGCGGTGATGGGGTTTACGGCTTACCCGGTCCTTGTCTGGCTGGGGGGAAGGGTGGATGCGAGCACCCTTTGGGGCGAGGTGGCCATCGTCGGCGGGACGGGGATTGTGGGAATCGGTACCTATCTGGTCATGGTTTCCCTGCTGCGGGTGGAGGAGGTTAGGGTTATGAGGAAGGTGATCTGGACGAGGCTACGGGGAGCTGCCGCTTGACCATGGCGAAGGCGTGAGGGTATAATGGGGTTAGGAGGAATGAGGATGGCAAAGAAATCCCGACGCGCTCAACGCCGGAGGGGGAGGCCTGCGTCTAAGCCTATGTCTCGCCCTAAGGCGCCTTCGATGCCTAAGGAGGTCGCTCAAGCGCCAAAATCTGGCATCGTTCCCCAGGAAATGGCGATAGACCTCAGCGAGGAATCTCGCTACGTTTACTCGGATCTGAAAAAGATCGCCATCCTGGCCGGGGCGATGTCTATTGTGCTCATTATCCTATCCTTCGTGATCAGGTGATAACGGTTCATATTTGCATGCCATGCGTAAGGCTCTGCTGCAAGGTCGTGATTGGTGCTTATCAGCATCAAAGGGACCTTAGCAGGCGAAGCAATACCATCTCTATCCCAAAATGAATGAACATGCAGAGCCAGAGGTTGCGGGTGAAGAGGTAGACGATGGCCATCACCAGGGCCATTCCCCCCTCCATCAGGATGCCTTCAGCCTGCCCTGGCGAGCTGAGACTATGACGGATATTGGGGTCGCTGTACCGCTCCCCAAGGGCGATGAGGAGGCCCAGGAAGACGCCGCTGTAATGATCGAGGAGGAGGGCGGGGCCGCTGCGATAGAAAGCCCAATGCGTTTCCAGGCAGATGACTTCAAGTAGGAGAGGGGGCCAGCCCCATGGCTGAAGGATGTCGGAGATCCGAGCCGAGAATGGGTTTCCCTCCTGAGGATAGGAGCGTTGGGTGGTTCGGGCGTAATGCCACCAGGCTAGGGCCAGGAGCAGGAAGGCTCCTGTGCCGAGGGCCACTCCCATCCCCATTCCTCCGAACCAATCGGCACCAACCAGCCCCATCAGCCGTGGGCTGGTAACCCCTTGCAGTAAGGCTAGGTAGGGGATGCCCAGGTAATAGAGGAGGCGCAGAATCTGAAAGGGCCAATGCGGCCAGCGCTTCACAGCCCCCACGAGCCGTCCGATGCGCCCTGGCCTGGGATCCCGGTAGTGCCAGGCGATGCTAGCGCCGACGGCGTAGAGAAGAAAGGAAAGCCCTATCCACAAAACCAGGTTGATTTTATAGTCGAGCCTCGACAATAAACTCAGTTTACAACTCCCCCATAAAAAACCGCGGCCCGCTCCAGCGCAGCCGCGGATAAGATCTAATGGGCGAGATAGGACTCGAACCTATGACCTTACGGATGTGAACCGTACGCTCTAACCGGCTGAGCTACTCGCCCATTGCTCTTTAATTATAGCACTTAATCCCCAAAAATGCAAGCCCCTATTTTTGCTTGACTATACCCCATCTTTGCAAGGAGGGAAAGGTTTAAAGGGCCGCCTGTGGGGCCGCGCCGAAGTGCGGCCCCCATAAACCCCTCCGAATCCCTTTATCGCCCGGCAGGGGTTGAGAAAGCGCCCTTCGAGGCCCTTCATGTGATCAAGCAATCCACTTTAAGGTTGTGCCGCCGATTCATACTTGATTATTTAAGCGATTTGTGCTATAATAATAGCAAGAGACGGGTGAAAAAGCCTGTCTCTTTTATGCTGTCAATTTCATGAAGGCATCTAGATAAGGGGGACAATAGTTTATGCTTGAGAACATGGATGAGATGAAGCGTAACAGCATGGAGCAACTACTTGTCAAAGGAAGGGATCAAGGGTTTGTCACTTTGGACGACATATTAGAGGCTTTCCCCGAGGCGGAGACAAACCTGGAGCAGCTTGAGGATACCTATATCGTCCTGTTCGATCAAGGCGTCGAGGTCTACGAGAAAGGGAAACCACGCCCAAAAGAGCTAAGGGAAGTGGAGATAGAAGAATTAGAGGAGGAGGCTGAGGAAGCTTTAGACTTAAGCGAGATTGGCATTGATGATACGGTCAGCCTCTATTTGAAGGAGATCAGCCGCATCCCCTTGCTGACTGCTGAAGAGGAGGTCAGGCTAGCGAAGAGGATAGAGCGGGGGGAGGCCGCCCGCGCCCGTCTCTCAAAGGGGAAGGCCGCTCCCCAGGAAAGGGAGCGATTGGAGCGGATGGTTGAAGACGGAGAGGCCGCTAAACAACACATGATCAAGGCTAACTTCCGCCTTGTGGTCAGCATCGCTAAGAAGTATATCGGCCGCGGGGTCTCCTTCCTTGATCTGATCCAAGAGGGCAACATCGGCCTGATCCGCGCCGTGAGCAAGTTCGACTACCGCCGTGGCTATAAGTTCAGCACCTACGCTACTTGGTGGATCCGTCAGGCCATCACCCGCGCCATAGCCGACCAGGGGCGCACTATCCGCGTCCCGGTCCACATGTGCGAGCGGATATACAAGCTCGCCCGCGCCTCCCGTCAATTGGTGCAGGAGCTAGGGCGAGAGCCAACCCCAGAGGAGCTCGCCGCCGAATTGGGGACCACTCCTGGGAAAGTCGAGCGGATAATCAAGATATCTCAAAGACCCCTCTCCCTGGAGAAGCCCATCGGTGAGGAACAGGAGAGCGAACTGGGAGATTTCATTGAGGATCAGAGCACCTTGGGTCCCACCGATGCCGCTTCCCAAGAGATGTTGAAAGAGCAGATGGAGGATATCCTCACCTCCTTGAGCTCCCGTGAGGGGAGGGTCTTGCAAATGCGCTTTGGCTTAAGGGATGGGCATAGCCACACCCTGGAGGAAGTGGGGTTGAAGTTCGGCGTGACACGGGAGCGCATCCGCCAGATCGAGGCCAAGGCGCTTCGCAAGCTGCGCCACCCCTCTCGCAGCAAGAAGCTCAAGGATTACCTGGAGTAGCAAGATGACGACAAGGATGCCTGTTCCACCCCACAATTTGTGATGCACTGAGAGGGTTTGCCAGGTTGCGAACTCTCTCCCCAGTAAGTGGACAAAGAGTTTAGGCGCAAAGCGGGGAGAGAGTTCGCAAGGAGGGGAAGATGTTCAGGGAGAGGAGCTTGGATCGATTCCTCGATGAGTTGGCCTCCAAGGCCCCTGTCCCGGGCGGAGGGAGTGTAGCTGCCCTCTCCGGCGCCCTGGCCGCGGGGCTGGTGAGCATGGTCTGCAACCTCACGGTGGGCAAGGAGAAATATGCCGATGTCGAGGATGACATTAAGGCTCTGCTAGCCCGATCGGAGGAGTTACGCGAGCGGCTGATCGGGCTCCTGGAGGCCGATGCCCAGGTTTACACCAAGGTCTCCGCGGCTTACAAGATGCCTCGCCAGAACGAGGAGGAAAAGAGGGCTCGCGCTGAAGCTATCCAAGCAGCACTCAAAGATGCCACTGAAATACCGATGAAGGTTGCTGAGGCTTGCGTGGAGATCCTCGACCTGTGCATCCCTGTTGCCGAGAAAGGCAATATAAGGGCCGTGAGTGACGTTGGGGTGGCGGCGCTCATGGCTGAGGCTGGCCTTAGGGGGGCGGCCCTGAATGTCCTCATCAACCTAGGGGCTATTGAAGATGAGGGGTTCCGCAGGCGCGAAAGAGCTCGGCTCGACGCCCTGCTGGAAGGCAAATCCGGGCTGAAGGAGGAGATCTACAAGCTGGTGGTGGAGAAGCTATGAATCAAGCGTTCAAGCATTTTAGCGCCTAGGCGTCTAAGCGATACAACGCTGAGACACCTAGGCGCTTGGCTGCTGAAAAAGGAGACTATGATGGCAGCTACGATTTTAGACGGGAGGGCCTTGGCGAAAACGATCGGCGAGGAACTCGCTGTTGAGGTGGCCGAATTCAAGAAAAAGCACGGCTTCGCCCCCACCACCGCCGTGGTGCGGGCAGGCGAGGACCCAGCCTCAGTGAGCTACGCCAAGATGATCGAAAGTTCCTTCAAGAAGGCGGGCCTGGGCTTTACCTTACATGTTCTGCCGGGGGAGGCAAGCCAGGACGAGATTACGGAGTTGGTGATGAGGCTCAGCGCTGACCCAGATGTGCATGGCATCATCATCCAAGAGCCATTGCCTAAAGGTGTAGATGAAGGGGTGGTGAAAGCTGCCCTCTCGCCGAATAAGGACGTTGACGGCGTCCATCCCATAAATGCGGGGCGACTGGCCCAGGTGGCCCCAGCGGGGAGGCCGCCAGGGGTCTCCGATTACTTCGTCCCGGCCACGCCCCTGGGGGGATTGGAGATCCTCAAGCGTTATGGGGTGGAGATTGCTGGCAAAAGGGCCGTGGTCGTGGGAAGGAGCAACATCGTGGGCAAGCCCATGGCCCTGCTGCTCCTCAGGGACAATGCCACGGTGACCATCTGCCACTCCCTCACCCCGGATCTGGGGGCAATCTGCCGCGAAGCCGACATCATCTGCGCCGCTGTGGGAAGGGCCAGGCTCATCACCGCCGACATGGTCAAGCCCGGGGCCGTCGTCATCGACTTCGGCTTCAATCGCTTGGGGGACGAGTGGATGGGCGATGTGGATTTTGAGGGTGTGAAGGAGGTGGCTGGGGCCATCACCCCCGTTCCCGGCGGTACGGGCTCGATGACGAATGTCATGTTGATGAGGAACACCATCGAAGCGGCCAAGAAGCGATTGTGAAGGGGGGAAGGTTGCGAACTCTCTCCCCTTGCAAGTTGTCTCCCCCATTAGCGCAGAAAGCATTCAGGCGCAAAGCGGGGAGACAACTTGCAACCATAAGCGTACAAAGGGCTTATCCATAAGGCGGGGAGAGAGTTCGCAAGGAGGGCAACAGATTCCCTTGTTTCCCTCCTCTATTTATTTTTGCGCTTTGACAAGTGCCTAACTTTTGAATATAATTAGTGTGAAAAAAGTTACGAAACCATATTGGTTCTCGAGGAGGTGGTTTAGAATAGGTCTATTCTGGTATTAAGCATTGAAGATCGCTATTTCTTGATAATCAGAACATGCATG
>Ga0315314_1000720_pt1 | contig 33462 bp, 34 predicted proteins | sample TDP9_MG_FD_203631 | JGI IMG/M metagenome (GOLD analysis project Ga0315314, IMG submission 203631) | Freshwater sediment microbial communities from Lake Towuti, South Sulawesi, Indonesia - TDP9 | ecosystem: Environmental > Aquatic > Freshwater > Lake > Sediment | place: Indonesia: South Sulawesi... | reverse complement strand
GCCTCATCTTTCCGCCGCATCTTTCGCAACTAAGCACCACACGGTCTATCCAGGGTTTGTGCAACTCGAAGTCCTCGCTCGGCAGCTCCACAGCCTTTTCCAGCAGCTCCTTTTTACTGGCAATAAAAACCTTCGAGCTACATCCTTCACAAACCCATATGGGCAGGGGGGCACCCCATATTCTTTCTCGGGATACACACCAAGGCTTCCCCTCCCTAAGAAAGGCTAGGAAACGGTTCTTCGGACCTTCGTAGAAGTAATTGACATTTTCAGCCGCTTTCACAACGTTGTCGTTGATTCGGTTGGTCCAGAGGAAGTATTCCCTCCGAGCCAGCCATACGAGCTTGTGGTGAGACCTCCAACAAGTGGGGTACTCGTGACGAACAGACTCGACCTTTACAAGCAGGCCTCTCCTGCGCAGCTCCTCCACCACCTTCGAGTCGGCGTCTCTGGCGAATAAGCCGACGAAATCCCCAGCCTCCTTCGTGAATCGAACGTCATCGTCAAACGGAACATATATGGGCACATTTCGCCTTTGGGCGGCGACAAAATCGTCTTCACCGTTTCCAGGCGATTGATGCACAACGCCAGTAGCTGTGTTCACGTCCACAAAATCTTCGCACACCACGGTGTGAACAAGCGGGAGTTTATCCAGATTTCGCTGCGAAGGAACCAAGTCTAGGAACGGGTATTCGTACTTGAAGCCCTCGAGGTCCTTACCAAGCAGAACTTTTAGGACTTTATAGTCTTCTATGCCGAGTTCCTGCATAACCGGTTCTACGCGTTGTCTCGCAAGTATCCATGTCTCATTTCCAACACGAACGTGGGCGTATTCGGCTTCTGGATGAACAGCCAACATCATGTCCGTGACTATGGTGAAGGGCATGGTGGTCCAGACTAGAAAGCATTGATCTTCTGATCTCTGTACTCTCAGCTTGAAGTAGATCGAGGGGTCTTCGACTTCCTCGTAACCCAACCCGACCTCTGCGTTGCTGAGGGAGGTTTGGCAGTAGGGGCAATACGCGACCACATAGTAGCCTTCGCCTAGGAGACCTCGTTCCCAAGCCCTTTTCAGGTATTGCCACTCGCGCTCTATGTATTCGTCGAGGTAGGTCCAGTAAGCCTTTTCGTAGTCCATGAACAAACCGAGCCTCTGGTCGCCCTTCAGCCACTCTTTGTAATACTTCTGCAACGTTCTCTTGCTTTCTTCGACTAGGCGTTCCTCGCCGACCCTCTCCAACAACTCCCGCTTGCTCTTGACGCCCAGCTCTCTCTCGACCTCCAACTCAACTGGGAGACCCTGACAGTCCCAGCCAGCCCAGAAAGGAACACTGTAGCCCTGCATGGTTTTCCATCGATACCTAAGGTCCTTCATCACCCGTCCTCGAGCGTGTCCCACGTGGGGAACGCCGTTTAGGGTGGGAGGACCCTCCACAAAGCCTAAGAAGCCTCTGTTGTCTCTTTCCCTATACTGCATGAGCCTTTGTGGAACCCTGTTTTTTGCCCAAAATTCGCGAACTTCTTGTTCAAGCTCGAGCGGATTGTAGTCCATCGTAAGCCAACGTCTAGAATCAGCTTTGAATTTGACGGTCACCTTTCACCGGTAACACCCGCTTGACATCGAAGTGTCCAAAGAGAGATATAAAACTTTTGAAACTAGTTAAAAAATGTTCTTAAACAGGGAAGAATGAGCTGCTCGTGTTTACTCTACCGCTTTTGACAAGGTCTAAAGTTCAATCTTCCTTCCGTAACAATCTCTCTTGAAGCGTCCAAACTCGTTCTCCACCTCTCTTAGTTGTTCGCTGGAGAAAACGGGGCCGTCCTTGCACACCCTGAACCTGCCTATCACGCAGCTTCCGCACAACCCTATGGCACAGCGCATGAATCGCTCTAGGCTGGCCTGCATGGGCACATGATACTTTTCTGCCCACAGATAGGCTTTGTGCATCATCCGTTCTGGGCCGCAAGTGTACATAAAGTCGAACCTTGCCTTTGCCAAAATATGCCCCATCTGGTCGGTAACTAAGCCCCTCAAACCAGAACTTCCATCTTCCGTCGTGGTGATCACCCTCGCCTCAACTTCTGAAAGGGCGGTCCTGATACGGTTCAAAAACAGAAGCTCATCTTTTGACTTGGCTCCGATCAAGAAAGTGATTTTGGCTTGGAGCCTTGCAAGTTGTTCTGTTAAAGGGGTTAATGGAATTATCCCTGTTCCCCCGCCAACGACCAAAGCTTTGCCCCTGATCGGCTCGAAGCCTCTGCCGTAGGGTCCACGGATTCCAATGAAGTCGCCACTTTTTCTTCGGTGGATAGCCCTCGTCGCTTCGCCCACCTCGTCCACGGTTATTGAGGAATAGCCATTCGATTGCATGGCGGACAAGCTCATGGGTACCTCGTCTACTCCGGGAATCCAAACCATGACGAATTGGCCTGCTTCGGCTTTTCCGCAGGGCTCGTCGTAAAATGTGAAAGTCTTAACGTTGGGAGCTTCCAGCCTAACTTCCCGGATCTCGACTATTCTTGGACGGTCAATGGTCGTGGGATAATCCGACAATTTCCTTCACGCTCCCAAAGCCCTTCCTTTCCATATAAGCATCGATCCCTTTTGTGATGGATTTGAAGACCTCCAGCCCCTTGGAGGCGACGGCTGTTCCTACCTGCACAGCGGAAGCGCCGGCTAGCATAAACTCAACGGCGTCTCGCCATGTGGTTACTCCGCCGCAGCCGATGATGGGAACGTCCACTTCCCGGTAGATTTCATAGACGCACCTGACCGCTATAGGCTTTATCGCGGGTCCAGACAGCCCGCCTACCTTGTTAGCTAATACAGGCCATGTTGTTTCTACGTCAATGGCCATGGCTCTAACGGTGTTGACGGCGGTTATGGCGTCTGCTCCGGCTTCCCCCGCCCTCTTAGCGATCATGGCTATGTCGGCGACGTTAGGCGTCAACTTCACAAAGACCGGTATATTCACCTCCTGCTTCACCTTCTCGACGACTTCCGCCACCAATTCTGGATCGCGCCCGATCTCAGCACCAGCCTCCTCAACGTGGGGGCATGAGACGTTCAATTCTAGTGCGTCAGCACCAGCGTTGGCTGCAGCCTGCGCTACCTGGGCAAACTCCTCGGGTGAAAACCCGTAGATGCTCAAAATAATCGGGGTCCCGCTTTCCTTCACTTCTCTTACCTCCTCTCCGAAATGGTGAATACCCGGGTTGGGGAGACCCATGGCATTTAGCAATCCACATTCCACCTGAACTATCGTTGGGTTGGGATAACCCTTTCGAGGCTTCGATCCCATCGATTTTGTGACCACGGCCCCGGCTCCTGATCTAGCCGCCTCTTTTAGGGTTGCGCCAGATATCCCGAGAACCCCAGCGGCAAGCATCGTTGGGTTGGCTAACTTTATACCAGCCAGATCAACGGCAAGGGAGCTCGACAAGGTTGAACACGTCCCCTTTGCAGTAAAGGTTATTCAATGGTTAAGATAAAGGTTAGTAACGAGTTACGGAGACAACCGTATGAAGGCAACGATTGTAGCGTGTGTCATGGGCATCTTTGGCTTTGGAGAAAACAACGAGCTCGTCGACAGGGTTTCATTCCCGAAAGACGCCGAAAAGATCGCTGAGAGACTGAGGAAAATCGAAACCGGCAGAATCATCGATGAGATAGCTGAGCTGGTTGGAAGGCTGAAGGCTGGAGGCTATACTGCCTTTATCTTTGAGAGCTCTGAGATGGCTCGAAACGCTCGTGAAACGCTCAACATCGAGGCTGACGTGGAGATGCCCTCTAAGGCGGGCGAACTGCTCCGTGGGAACCTTGACAAATTCGCCTTGGATGCGAAATTCGTCGAGGAAGCAACAGAGCTTCGTGAGTGGGTTCATCGAGTCTCTATGGAGCTAACAAAAATACGGGTTAAAAAAGCGAGTGAAAGGTTGGATTTGGTGACGATGCAGACGATTCAAACTGTTGACGACGTGGATAAGACGCTTAACCTCTTCATGAGCAGAATACGTGAATGGTACGGGCTCTATTTCCCAGAGTTGGACCGGCTGATAGAGGAACACAAAACATACGCCCGTCTCGTCGCCAACCTCGGAACGAGAGAAAACTTCACCGTTGAGAACCTAGAAAAGGAAGGGTTGCCAAAGGCTAAAATGAAGCAAATAGCTAAGGCTGCTCAAACATCCATGGGAGCCAACCTTAGCGAAGAAGACTTGAAGCAGATGCAAGCCCTATGCGAAGGCACGTTGAAACTTTACGATCTAAGGCAAAATCTAGAAGGCTATCTGGATTCCACCATGGGTGAGGTTGCCCCAAACATTCGAGCCCTGGTTGGTCCACTTCTAGGTGCACGACTCATAGCCATCGCTGGTGGGCTGAATAATCTGGCGAAGATGCCCGCCAGCACAATACAAGTTTTGGGCGCTGAAAAAGCCCTGTTCAGAGCGCTCAGAACAGGAGCCCGCCCGCCCAAGCACGGAATAATCTTCCAGCACACCCTCATCCAGGAGGCTGAGCGTTGGCAGAGAGGAAAAGTGGCCAGGGCATTGGCTGGAAAGCTCGCCATAGCGGCTCGAATAGATGCCTTCGGCGGCAAATACGTGGAAGACAAGCTAAAGGAAGATCTGGAAAGGCGGGTTGAAGAGATACGGAAAAAGTATGTGGAACCCCCACTAAAGAGAGGCGCAGTTGAAAGGCTTGGGAGAAAGAAGCGTGACCGTAGACGTTAAACCCCACCGAAAATTTCCAGAAATTTACCGGATTAGACTTGACGACGGTTCACAGAGCCTTGCGACCAAGAACCTTGCTCCAGGCAGGAGCGTCTATGGAGAGCGTCTGATTAAGCATAGAGACGTGGAATACAGGCTTTGGGACCCCTTCAGAAGCAAGTTCGCCGCCGCCATTCTCAGGGGGTTGGAGGAAGTGCCCATACGACCGAGCCATAGAGTTTTGTATCTGGGAGCGGCCTCCGGAACAACGGCAAGCCATGTGAGCGACATAGTTGGAGAAACTGGCCATGTGTACTGCGTAGAATTCGCTCCGCGCGTCGTTCGAGATTTGGTGAACAACGTTTGCCTACATCGTCCCAACATGTCACCCATATTGGCGGATGCGCGTTTCCCGGAACGGTACTCTACACTCGTAGAGAAGGTAGACAACATCTACTGCGACATTGCCCAACCCGCGCAAGCCAAGGTTCTGGCCGACAACGCTGACCTATTCCTCAGGGAGGAAGGATGGATCATGATAGCCATAAAGGCTCAAAGCATCGACGTGACGAAAAAGCCGTCGGAAGTGTACGAAAGGGAGATGAACACGTTGAAGGCTCGCGGTTTCCATATAGAGGAGGTCGTGTACCTAGAACCATACGACAAGGACCACGCCATGATCACAGCCCAACATTCACCTAAGCGGCAAGCGCACTATTCTTGAAGGATTTCTAGTGCTTTTTCGACTGCGAACTTCAGTCTTTCGACGCATGCATAGTCGTGAACCTTGGCGAAGTACTCCTTCAATCCCTCCTTTGTCTTTAGACCCAAGCCGGTTCTTATGGATAAAGGAAGGCCTTCAGAGAACACAAAGCAGCGAAGAAACTCGAGAACAAGGTTAGTAAGATCATAATGAAGGTCTTCCTGTACAACTACTCATCGGAATGACAAGAACAGGCTAAGTACCATAAGTTTGTTTCTATGAGTATGTGTAACATTGTTCTGGGAGTAGTTCCGGTGTCGCTTAGGAAAGCGTAGGTTTATATTAGACTCTTCAAAAAGGTTTTTGGCTGAGAGAAGATGATGAGGCGGGCGGAAATATTTGATGTCACTGAGTCCATTCTAAAAAAAGCTGGCTTCCAGCTTTCTGAGAGATGCGTTTCCAGGGAATGTTGCTTCGATTTCGCAGCTAGGAAGGGAAACAACCTCGTTTTGATCAAGGTGCCTCCAGACATTGGCTGTGTTTCCATGAGGAACGCTCTAGAGCTTCAAAGGATCTCGGTGTGCTTCTCTGCCACGCCGCTTTTTATCGGCGATAAAACACGGGAAAAAAGGCTTGAAGACGACACCATCTATAATCGATATAGCATTCGTGCGATTACCCCGGAAACCTTTAGGAGCCTCGTTGTTCGCAAACTGTATCCGTTGGTGGAGGCCGGTCCTGGAGGATACTACGTCAACCTGGATGGCGACGAGATTAAGGAAAGGCGGGAGATGATTGGACTGTCTATTGGCAAGTTGGCGGAAATGTTGGGAGTTTCAAGGAGGACGCTGTATGGTTACGAAAAGGGTATGGCCAAGGCCTCGGTCTCTACAGCCCTTAACCTTGAGTGGATACTAGGCACTCCCGTGGTTCGACCTATTAACGTGCTCGAAAGAAGGGTTGGGGGAACCAGCGCTAGCTTTTTAGCCGCTGCCAGACTAATGGTCAGCAGGCACAGTTTCCTAAGAGTTGTCGTGAAGAAACTATCCCGCTTTAATTTCACGATCGCGCCTACACGGAGGGCGCCCTTCGACTTTATAGCCCTTTGCCACGAAGAAGGAAGGCACATCGTCGGAGGCGTAGCTAACAAAAAAGAGCGCGACGTTAACCAGAGAACGAAAGAGATAGTTAGCGTCAGCGAAATAGTTAACGCCCAACCGATCTTCATAACGGATGGAGAACACATTCCGAACAGCGACATTCCTTGCATCCACCACAAAGATCTCGAGAGGATGCAACGGCTAGGCGATCTTATCCACGGATCCTAGCTCAGCCTCGCCTGTTCTGTCTCCGCATCCGATTTTATCCTCTTCGCAGGCTTCCATGACTTACGCACAAAATCCGGGTACGACCCACTTCTCTTGATCCATTCCTCTAGAAACATGATAGTTCTCGGGTCTGCAGCGTAGCCAGAGCCAAAAGCTCCGTACATCTGCCGTAATTCAAGAATGGCTTTGTCCCTTTCCACTTTAGCTATGATTGACGCTGCCGACACGATGGGATATTTCGCATCCGCTTTATGCTCCGAGACTATCTGAACTTTAAGGGGGAGGCTTTCAGCGATGTGCTGCCCAAACCGGTCAGCCAACACGTCGGATGCATCCACGTAGGCTACGTCGGGTTTAAGGGCGGCTATCACTTCCGCCATCTTTTGGGCCTCCAGCCGATTCAGCCTGTGAAGCCTTCTTCCAGTCTCAACAACCTTGTCGATTTCCCTCGGAGACAGCTTGACGAAATGGGTTTCCAGAGCGAGCCTCCTGATCTCCTTAGCAAGCTGTTCCCTTCTTTTTGGCGAGAGGAGCTTAGAGTCCTTTACACCCAATTTCGTTAGGCTGGACAGGTCTCCTTCGTTGAAGAGGACACCCGCGATTACGAGGGGGCCGATAACAGCCCCACGACCCGCATCATCCACTCCAGCTATCCGCAAACCGGTAACCTTCATAAATGGGTGTTCTCCATGCCTTAAGAATGCTTTCGCACGGATTCAACAACTCTATCCACGATTGTGGTATGGAGGCTCCCCCTGTTCTCTTGGGTTACCTCGAAGATCTCCGCGTCTTCTCTAGCCCTTATGTTCTGGATAAGCGTGTCTCGGGCTTTGTAATGAACTATGCCAATCACAGGTTTGCTGCTGTTCACCGCTTGCAGAACCGCTTCTTTAAAGGCTTTCGAGAAGAGCTCCATGGTCCCCACCTCATCCACGACGATGACGTTTACCTCTGCATCCCTCACAGCGTTAAGAATTGAGCGCGCACCCACGCTGTTCAGGTCTTCCAAGTTCACTCGGTATTTGCTGACCTGGGGACCTGTCGGCTGATCCACGTGCGCCAACCAGCCCCTCTGGCCTGTGGAAAGATCGATGATTTCGAAGCCTACGCGAACGCCTCTCTCCCGAACCTCACCACTAACCATGCCACCGACTCTGTAGCCCAGACCCTTCAACACGTCTACTGCCCTGAGCAAAACACTCGTCTTCCCTACGCCGGGTTGCCCACTCATGAATATGAGCCGCTTCAACTACACTCACCATGAAACATTCTTTTCACAGCAATTTTGAAAGGTTGATCTCATTCTGGAGGTTTAACTTAGTATCAAAATATTTTGAACCTATTCCCAACGCGAAGGGACACAGCAGATCTATCTTTTTCACTTCTGACAGACTTTTCTTAGTTCGTGTATAGGCGCATATCTCAAAACGGAACTCTCCTAAGACGCCGGACAACGTCTTTTTCACTGGGTCATATCTCCAGGACACATTTCTGCCCTTTTTCCAGATAGACACTATAAGTTCAATATTATTCACGTTCATATTTTGAATGTCATCTTTTGTTGGTGATGGGTCGCATTCTGGATGGGAGTGAAAATAGCCCCAATGGTTCAAGCGTCGATAACTTGTAAATCATGTCCTTACATCGATTTTCTTCTCGAGGAACGGTCACAGAGCTACGGGAACGCTCAGACATCTGAAATTGATAAGCCTGCTCAACAATTGCCCGACGGGTTTTATCCCAATGACTCCAAGCACGGTATCCAAGCAAAAGTCCACAGCATTCCCTCTTGTAGGTTTCAACACTCGAAGCGATTATAGCAATAAACGGCATCTCACAAAGCCAAACCATACTTACAGGCGGGGGAGATTGTTGATACATGGTGAATGATTAAATCCTTCGGAAAGATTTAAGGTTAATGCGCGCGCTCTGCACTTTCCTCCGTGAATGCAGCTCATTGCCTTTAAGCTTGTCCATAGGCCATAGAAGCGAGCATGGTAGCGAATGCTTCATGGAGTTTGCATTATTTTTGAAATTTTAACGTAGACTAGGAAATTTTAATATCGTCATTTCTCAATAACGTTATTGGGATGTTGATGGTTAATGTTGAGGACTTGTCTTTTGAGGTTGATGGAAAGGTAACGATCGTCGCAGGAACTCCTAGCTGGCTTGAGGATATGGGTGGAGGAGACCAAAATCTATCGAAGCCGCTATTAAGTTCGTTGATTAGTCAGGAATGGATGAGAAAAGGTATACACACGTAGTTTTAAGGTTATGAAGTTGAGCTTCGATTTTCCGACAGAAATCGTCGAGGAAGGAAAGGTTAGCGTTGCGGTGCCGAAGCTTGAAGCCTATGTCAAAGAGGGCTGGGAGTACGCTCCTTCAAAGGCGCCTGTGTTCTACAACCCGGTCATGGAGCTGAACAGGGACCTAGCGGTTTTGGCGTTGCAAGCATACCAGAAGTCGGTCGACAGAGAGGTTTCCGTCTGCGAGCCGTTAGCCGGCTGCGGCGTTCGAGGCATCAGATTCGCCGTGGAGGTCAAAGGCGTCAGAAAAGTTGTCTTGAACGACCTTAATGCCGAAGCAGCTAAACTCACCCGGTTCAACGTCGAGCGAAACAAATTGATGGGTTGCGTCTCCGTCGCAAACGAGGATGCCAACCTGCTTTTGAGTCGATACGCGGCGCCCCGCAAGAGGTTCGATTTCATAGACATAGACCCCTTCGGCTCTCCTGTACCATATCTAGATTCCGCCATCCGAGCTCTGAGGAACGGTGGAATGCTTGCCGCAACGGCTACAGACCTAGCCCCTCTATGCGGCGTTAATCCCGAAGCATGCATCCGAAAGTACGGAGGAAGACCCTTGCGAACAGAATATTGTCACGAGTTGGCTGTCCGACTCTTAGCCGGCTGCCTGGCGGCGACAGCGGCAAGACACGATATCGGAATAGATGTCAGGTTCAGCCACAGCGTGAACCATTACATTCGCTTGTATGCGTCTACCCATTATGGCGCAAAGCGGGGCGACGAGAGCCTTCGAAAAATGGGCTTCATCCTCCACTGCTTTAAATGCCTCCACAGGGAAAACCTCAAAGGCGTGTTCTCGCCTTTGAAACAGGAGTGTCCTGAATGCGGTTCCAAGTTAGATTTTGCTGGCCCTTTATGGCTTGGTAAACTGTTCGACGAGAGCTTCTGCGCTTCGATGGAGGAGGAAGTTGAGAAGAGGGGTTTAAGGCAGAAAAGGAGGATAAAGAGACTCTTATCGTTGGTCAAGGATGAAGGCGAGGCGCCTACAACATACTACGTCATCGACAAAATCTGCGAAAAATTGAAGTTACCTATTCCACCCGCAAGCGAGGTGTTAAATGAGTTGAGAAAGTCGGGTTTTGAGGCAACGCTCACCCACTTCCATGGCAGAGGCGTAAGGACCAACGCCTCAGCGGAAAAGTTTAAGGAAGCCGTAGAGAAGCTTACGGTTAAGCCTTGAAAAATCTGCTTACCTTTTTATCTTGTTAAGACGACATATTGAGTTGTAAAGAACGCTCGACAGTGATTAAAAGTTGTGGAGGCGCCTTAAAGTGTGGGCTAGGAGCGGTATCTCGAGAAACCTTGGTCTTCTGCTATTCATGGTTGTCATAGTCTTCCCCGCCGCTAGCTTTTCGCCTATTCAAGAAGCTGTAGCCAACGGTTCCTACCATTACAAATTTGTCGTGGATGAAGACGGCTTCACCGCGGTTACGGTTGATTTCGAGAGTTCGGAGAGGAGAGGCTCATCATGGATCATTGTACCCAAGTTTACAAAATGGTACACCATCGTTTCTTCTGGTCGTGTTTCCGGATATGAAATTCTTGAAACTCAGCAAGTTGTGGGCATAGATTACTATTTCTATGAGGTTTTCAGTTTCTCGTTCGAATCCGATGAATCCTTCGCCATGCTTATTCAATTCAATGCGACTGATGGAGCATTTATTATTAACCAACGAGGAATGTTCTTCTCGCCTCAGATAGGCTTTCAACAGGGTGAAGAGGCTGAGGCTGAGGTTTTCTTCCCAGACGGTGCCAGGGTTGGGGAGGCCGTCGCCTTTGGAAATGCCAGATATCAACCGGATGAGAGGGAGTCGACCTATGTTCTCTTCAATCTTCAGGAAAATTTGGTTAGGCTGCAAATCGAGTTTGAAACGAACACCACGCCTGAACCAGTAGCCCTCAAGCAAGGGGTTTTCACCTTTCAAACCGAAAGAAGATACGAAAACGACGCTTCCAAGGTCCTGAAACTCTTCAACACCGTTTACGATAGGTTCACGAATTTGTTCAACGCTACCCTTGAAAGCGTCAACGTACAATTTTTCATCCCAGACTTTGAGACTCTTCTTTCCGTTGGCGGTTATGTTCCGTTCACCGATGAAACTTTTGGGGATATATACATAAACATATTCTTCATGAGGGTCACTAATGGAACCCTAGAGGTTATCGCGCTTCATGAGCTTGTCCACCACTTTCTGTGGAAGATCGGGCTGTCTCCAGACAGATTCCTCTGGTTTCACGAAGGAATGGCGCAGTATGTAAGCATCGAGATCGCCGATGGACTTGGTTATGAGGGGGCCTCACTCGAGAGAGAAAGGCTTGAAGACGGAGCCTCGCAACTCATCACGTACAACGGCGAAAACTTCGACTTCTTACAGCAGTGGAGCCCCGCCAGTCAGCCAACGGAAACGACCGCCTATTACGTTGCTTCGTACTACGTTGTTAGCAGGTTAGCAGAAAAACACGGGGGGCTCGACTACTACGAAAGGTTCTTTGAGTTAATGAAGGGGACGGAAGTTGAGAACGATGATGCCCTTGTCTACTACCTGAGCTGCGCGGCGGAGACCTCGGTTGTTCCAGACTTTAAACGTTGGGGATTCGAGGTGGCAGACCTTTACGCTAATTCTGTTCTGGTTGAAGAAGCCGAAAGGATCGTGACCGAAATAAGCCCAATATACTTTATCGAAAAATTTGCGTCTAACCATTTTTATCGACAGGCATTGATAAGCATTGAAAAGGGTGAAATCGAGCAAGGAAATAGGTATCTCAGCGCCTCCATTTTAATAGCGGAAATGGCGCCTACATTATCTATCATAACGTTGGTCACCATCCTTGCGACAGTCGCCTTCACCATTTTCGCCCTGAAGAGGAGAGGGAGACTCCAGCCTGTCGCCTAGCCGTCGATTAGCGCTCTCTATAACGGTCTCTCAACAGTCGCTACGTCAACGTTTTCGATGGCGGCTCCCACCACGGTTTCGTATAACAAGCGCTTCCTTTCACAAGCCAAGTTCTTCGTAAACTCTGACGCGGTTCTCCTCCGCCTTCTTTTTCACCTCTTCAAACAGGTTATTTCCATGAGAGTCTATGGCGACGGTTAACGGCCCAAAGTCTTCAACCTCGAGAACCCAGAGGGCTTCCGGTATTCCCAAATCCAGCCATTCAACCCTTTTCACCCTCTTTATCATCTCAGCCGCTAGAACAGCGGTTCCGCCGGTGAAAGCGCCATAGACCACTCCATACCTTTTCATAGCGTCCGTCGTCTTTCCACCCATCCCACCTTTTCCGATCACCACGCGAACCTTGGACCTTTCGAGAAATTCGTCTTCAAACGTGTCCATGCGCGTGCTGGTGGTGGGGCCCGCCGCGACCACAACCCATTCGTCGTCTTCCTTTTTTGCTAAAGGTCCACAGTGGAAGACAGCTAATCCTTCAAGGTCGACAGGCAGCGGATCTCCCTTCTCGAAGAGCTCCAACGCTCTTTTGTGGGCTTGGTCACGCGCAGTGACTATGGTTCCCGAAATGTATAGAACGTCGTTCACCTTCAGTTTCCGTATTTCTTCTTCGGACATCGGTGTCTTCAACCTGTAAACGCCCATTTCCTCCTCACCCAAACCTGTGGGTTAGATACTCAACCGTTTCATCCGGATAGATACGGGCCGAAGCGCGCCTTGCAGCCCAGCACTGGAAGGCCACGGCTACCGGGAAAGATGCGGGATGCCTATGGGCGTATTCGACGTTCACGCCCAGCACCGTAATTTTTCCGCCGAGACCCATAGGACCGATGCCTGTCGCGTTTGCAGCCCTACACAATTCCCTTTCAACCTCAGCTACATTGGGCTCAGAATTCGGCTGGTTTAAGGGTCTGAGTAGTGCAGTCTTGGCCAATTTCACTGCGATATCGGCTCCTCCACCCACACTGACTCCAAGTATTGTGGGGGGACACGGCATGGCTCCCGCACTTATAACGGCATCAACCACAAATTTCTTCAGCCCTTTTAATCCTTCAGCAGGCGTTATCATCCCAAGCCTGGAAGCATTTTCAGATCCGCCCCCCTTCGGAAGAACCGTTATCTCGATAGCGTCTCCGGGCACAACCTCCCAGTGGATGTGCGGAATAGACCTTCCGGTGTTGTCTCCTGTGTTTTTCTGGATGAAGGGATCAACGGCGTTTGGACGGAGAGGTACCTCCTTGGTAGCCTTCTTTGTGGCGCTGATCAGCGCGTTCTCGATTTCGTTTAAGCCCTTCGCCTGGGCACCAGCCTCCACGTAGAAAATGATTGTGCCTGTGTCTTGGCACATGGGTGTGCATGTTTTTTCCGCTAGCTCGACGTTATCCAAGATCGCCTTCAGCTGAGTTTTACCTGTTGTGCTTTCCTCTTCGAGATAAGCTCGCTGAAGAGCCTCCTTTACGTCTCGCGGCAATTCGATTACTGCCATCCGTAAAAGGTTAACCGCCACGTTCTCGATGGTACTTCCTATTCGCGACATTTTCTCCTCTTGAAGAACTAGAGGTTGAGCTCCTAACTAATATATGTTTCATGTAGAAGGGGGGATAATCCCATTAGTTTCGGCTACCACTCTCCCAGCGTTGATCGTTCCTTTACTAGTCTAACTTAAATACATGCTGATGTCAAATTCTATTGATCCTACTGAGGTGCAAGAGGTGGCTGAAGAACCCAGTACGGAGAAAAAGAAGTACGAACGCTTGGAAGACCTTCCGGGTGTTGGACCAGCCACAGCCGAGAAGCTCCGAGAGTTGGGGTTCCACACCGTCGAGTCTGTAGCCACAGCTTCTTTGAAAGAGTTGGAGCAGGTTGGCATAGGTGCGAGTAAGGCGTTGGAGATCATTAAAGCAGCTCGGTCATCTTTCGAACTTTCTTTCATCAGAGCCGACGAGTTGTTGAAGATGCGGGAAAACGTTTTACGCTTGACAACAGGAAGTAAAGCGCTGGACGAGCTTCTGGGAGGGGGCCTTGAAACCCAGACCATCACAGAATTTTACGGAGAGTATGGGAGCGGTAAATCGCAGGTTTGCCATCAGCTATGTGTTAATGTTCAGTTGTCTCCTGAGCGGGGAGGGCTGAACGGTGCAGCCCTGTATATTGACACGGAGAACACGTTTCGAACGGAGCGCATCGCCCAAATGGCTGGACACCTAGGCTTGAAAACTGAAGATGTGGCTAGGAAAATAATCTTTGCCGAAGCGTTCACTTCTGACCACCAGATGTTTCTTGTTGAGAACGCGGATACCGTGATCAAGGAGAACGGCATCCGTTTAATCATCGTCGATTCGTTGACTTCTCATTTCAGGAGTGAATACCTAGGTAGAGAGATGCTTGCGGAGAGACAGCAGAAACTCAATATGCATCTGCACAAGCTCATTCGTTTGGGCAGGGCCTTTAACGCGGCTATTGCTGTGACAAATCAGGTTATGGCGAAGCCGGATGTTTTCTTCGGCGATGCTATTCATCCGATCGGAGGCCATATCGTAGGGCACACGAGCCACACACGGGTTTTTCTCCGAAAGTCGGCGCGTGGTCCAGTGCGTATTGCTCGTCTCGTTTCCAGTCCTTATCTGCCTGAGGGGGAAAAAGTGTTCAAGGTTACAGAGAATGGCATTGAGGATTTGGAGGAAGAGGACGTAAAGAGACGCTGATAAAATGCCGATGCCTTCAGCCTTCGTAACACGCTTTTTCCAACTTGTTACGATGAGGCGCTTCGCCGAAGCGGAGCGAGTTCTCCAAAGATTGAAGCAGAAGACGCAGAAAACTGAATGGAACAGGGGTTACTACAGAGCCCTTTATGGCATGCTTTTAGCTCAGAAGTCGAACAGTAACGAGGACACCTTCATTTCCAATCTCGATCTAAACGACAAGGAATCTTTACAAGGTCATCGCCGAGAATTTCTGAGGCACGCTCGAAGCAGGTTGCATGCGGACTATGATCGGGGGTTTTTCTCGGCTTGGGCCAAATACATGTATATACTACTCCAAAACGAGGCTGGAAAAACCCAGAATCAAAAAAACAAGTGACAACGGAGTTAGCAACCCGCTATATTCTTGAGCAGCTTTTCAGCAATTTCCCATCTCTCCACGATCCTTCACGCACATTTTCGAAAATAAATATTAGCTTCAAATAACTAACTCCACACGGAAGCGTTACTGTGCCAACAAATCTACCCGCTGAGGCAAAACACAAATGGAGTGAAGCTTCCTCAGCGCGTACCCCCAAAGAAAAGCTTCGGGCTTTACAAGAGTTCTTGAGTTTGGTTCCTAAACATAAGGGCACATCGCGCCTTCGTGCCCAAGTGAAACGCCAAATGGCTGTTTTACGAAGGGAGATAGAAGAGAAGGGAAGAAAAAAGATCGGGAAGGAGGGCCCAAGGTTTTTCATCGAGAAGGAAGGCGCAGCCCAAATCGTTATCTTGGGTTTGACCAACGTTGGTCGAAGCAGTTTGCTGAGCTGGATTACCAACGCCAAGGTGGAGGTGTCTGACTACCCATTCACGACCCACGAGCCAGTTCCAGGGATGTTCCAGTATGAAGATTTGCAATTTCAAATCGTGGAGGCTCCAGCCTTGATGAGGGGCTCAAGAAGTGACGAAGTTCAAAACCTACAAACTCTAGGGTTAGCCCGCAACGCTGACTGTCTAATTCTAATGGTGGACTTGTCGGATTATCCGTGCGAACAATTGTCCTTTATCTTAGATGCATTAGAGAATTCTAGAATCCTGGTTGAAAAGCCTCAGGCTCGAGTAGATGTTGAACGAAAGCATGCGGGTTCGGGGATTAGGATCTTCCTAATGGGGCGATTGATAGACTGCACTTTCAAGGATTTAGAGGGGTTGCTGAGAAGCTACCGAATTTTCGACGCGGTTGTGAAGGTGTATGGGAACACCACGTTAGACGACGTGGAAAATGCCATCTTTGAGAGCGTTGTGTATCGCCCAGCGATCGTTGTTGCGAATAAAGTAGATGTGCCAAGTGCAACAGACAGGTTGAAGGAATTAGAGGAGTTTGTTGGCGATCGCCTAGCGATGGTTTCCGTTTCATGCAAAAATCAGGTTGGCTTAAAAGAGCTGGGAATGAGGATCTTCGAGGCCTTGGACATAATCCGTGTCTACACAAAGGAGCCGAGTGACTTAAGGCCTTCCCCAAAGCCATTCGTCCTGAAAAGAGGAACCACGGTTCTGGATTTGGCTAAGAAGATTCACACGGAGCTTTTTGAGCGGTTTGCCTATGCAAGGGTCTGGTCTGAACGCTTAACATTCAGCCCGCAAAGGGTTGGAGCTTCCTTTGTCCTTGAAGATAGGGATGTCGTGGAAATCCGCGCGAAAAAATGACGACGAGACTTAACGGGCTGCGAGGCTTACTCTTTCCATTTCATTGCGTTTTGACACAGCATAGCTTTTAGCGTCACCGCCAGCTGCTAGAATGAGCTCTTCTGCGAGACATTCCTCCAAGGTACGGGGGTTGCCAAACGCAGAGTTTCTGGCCCCTTCCGTGAGGAACCTAAGGGCGAGGTCTATCCGTCGTTGAGGCGAAATGTCGACGGCCAAGTGGTATACGATGCCCCCATAGCCAATCCTGGTGGTGTCTTCACAAGGGGCGGAGTTTTCAACCGCTCTAACGAGGATTTCCATGGGGTTTTTTCCTGTTTGAAGAGCCACGATCTCGAGGGCGTTTTTTACCACATCAACGGCCCTAGCTTTCTTTCCAGCGTTTTTTCCAAATCGCATAAGGTGATTGGCTAGGCGTTCCACAATGTTGACTTCAGCTTTGCCGAACCTTCTATGCTCATGGCGACCCATGCTACCGAGGGTATACGTCGGTTTTATTGAAATATAGCGCTGTAACCCTGGATCCTTTACTTCGATCTCCTCAAAGTTCCATTTTTCGAAGAGTTTGACATCTGGTTTTTTGCTCAAGCGGTATTCAACCCAACAGTCCTATGGGTTCACGACACTTATTTAAACGTTGTTCAAAATAGGAGTTGAAGACTATCGCACAGGCTTTTCCTTTTTACCCAACACAAGATCCTTGAGGGAGACACCGTTGACCGAGATAACCTTCCACCGCACACCTGGAATGTCACCCATGCTCCTTCCTTTCGAGCCTCCTATCCCTTCGACGACGACCTCGTCATGCTCGTCCACGACGTTAAGAGCTCCGTCTCCAGGCAGAAAAGCTGTCAACATCCTGCCGTTCTTAATGAGTTGCGTGCGCACACACTTTCGGATGGCGCTGTTGGGCTGTTTGCTCTCTACCCCTACTTTTTCCAGAACTATGCCCCGGCCCATGGGTGCGCCCTCCAGAGGGTCAGCTTTGATGTTGAGTTCAAGCATTCTCCGTTTGTAGTAGATGTCGCTCCAGCGAAACTTCTTTCTTCTCTGTTGCAGTTTTCTGGCGGCGAACTCGCCTCGAGGAGACTTGGAACCCGCCATGGCTTGACCTTCCTTCACTTAAATCAATCCAACCCCTATTTAAACACGATGTCAAACCTAAGAAGTTTGCAAATGTTTACGGCAGAAGACGATTACTTCAAAGCTTTTTATAAAGCAGTCTCCGCACCGTTATTCACTGATTCCGAAGCAGAACATACGACGGCTTCTCATGGCCTTAACAGCTTTTACCCCAGCCGAAAACCTTCGCGCGCAGAATTTGTTGTTAAGATATATCACTTGAACGCGATGTGTGTTGGCTGGTTATTCTTCCCTTCATTCTTGGAATTGCGCAAATAGTAGGGTTGGCGCCCTGTTAGTATCGCTACGCAGTATTCGGGTGAATGGACCTTTCTCAGGTACTCGGAAAGCACGACTAGGGAAGAAGCTGATGCAGGAAGAACCGAGAGGCCTTCTTCGCTCATTAAGATTCTAGAAAACTCTTTCATTCTGGTGTCTGAAGCGTAATCGGCGAACCCGTTGCTTTCATAAAGTGCGTCGAGGGCCATTTGTCCATCGAAGGAGTGCCAACTTACCAAGGGCTCGTTAACAGCTGTTTCCCTTATGTCCTCGGGTTCTAAATCTCGTAGGGTACGAGAACCCATTTTGAAGCTCTTGATGACAGGGTTTCCTCCAGCCGTGCTCGAAGCGATCATCATGGGCACCCCATCCGTCTTTCCAGATTCGTGCAAGAACCTAAAGCCGCGGTATATTCCAGCAAGTGTGGTTCCGTTTCCTACAGGCACGGAAACGGCATCAGGCACGCGCCCAAGAGAGGAATAGATTTCCTCGGATATGCCTGCGTAGGCGGCCATCGAAATCTCCGAGTTTTCGTTTTTTCCAGGGTTGGCATCGTACCAGTTATACGTCTCCGCTTCCTCGGAGCAGATGTCGAGCGCGTCTTCGTAGGTTCCATCGACTCTGTGAACCATTCCATCATAGTGCTGAATCTCTTCTACCCGTTCTGCGCGATAGCTTGAGGGTATGAAAACATGGGTTTTCATACCAAACTTCCTGGAGAAAAAGGCGAACGAAGCACCAAAGTTTCCACAGGTTCCGATGCTTAGTTCATCGTAGCCTGCTTCTTTAGCCCTTTGAATGACAGCGATGGCTGCTCTGTCCTTCTGAGTCCCTGTGGGGTTTCCTCCTTCGAACTTCAAAAAGAGCTTTTTGCACGATACTAGGGGTTCGATGTTTCGGGAGCGTACAAATATTGTACCTCCCACTAAACAGTCAGAGGCTGAATCCTCTCCCATCCTGCACCTCAACTCTATTTGAGAAGTTATTGTAAAGTAGTTAGATTTAAATATTGAGGTCTCTCATTAACCACTCCAACGATAAGGGAGTCGGTGATTGTCGCCCCTGAGAATCGATGCTCGACAGATCCCAACCGGGCTGACCATTTCTTTCAGGGAAAGGGTGTACGAAACATCTTACCCCAACCAGGCATGGAGCGATTATCCAACCCAAGTGAAGGATGTGCTGTTCGATAACCTCGTTTTCGCGGCAACCATTCACCTACCACTTGCCCTAGGTGAAGACGAAGTATACTATAACACATCGCCACCCATCTTTCAGCCGTACTTCTTCCAAAACATGACGATGGACTTCCCGTCCTGCGCGGATGTTGATCAAACTAACACGTCCGACTTGTTGAGGCGGTTCATGAACCTCAAAATACGGTTCAAAGATTATAATATCAAGTTTCCCCACTATGAAGGCGACGCCTCCCCGGATTCCTCCATCGTAAGCTTGTCCTTCGGCAAGGACAGCCTTTTGACCTTTGCAATCTGCAACGAGCTAGGTTTAAATCCAAAGATCGTCTACATAGTTGAACCTTCGCTTAAGTATGAGGAGAAACACAAAACTGTTTTAGCCGAGAAATTTCACAGAGAGTTTGGAGCGAAACTGAACAAGGTGACTCACACCACCGGGCTACTGCGAGACGGTGTCCATTTAGGGGTAGGCAAAACAGAGCTTGGTTGGGGGCTTCAGTCGACCGAGTATGCGCTCCTACTGCTTCCCTTTGCCCACAGGTATAAGGCAAGCTACATCCTTTTTGGAAACGAGCAAAGCTGCGGAGCCTACTACTTCGATAGAGAAGGATACGTGTGCTATCCGGCTTACGACCAGTCTCATGCTTGGACGAAGCAAATCGACATCATGACCCAGCTTATGACGAACAATGGAGTGAAAACCATGAGCGTAATCGAACCCCTGAACGACATAGCGGTCATGGCGGTTTTGAATAATCGATATCCGGAAATTGCCAAGTATGAAATGTCCTGTTTCACAGAAACCGAAGCGGGTCGAGATTATCGATGGTGTCAATCATGCCAAGTTTGCAGCAAAATGTACCTGCTCCTAGTTGCTTTGGGGGTTGACCCCCGGAGAGTTGGCTTCACGAGAAACATGCTAGTTAAAGATAACAAAGGCTTCTTCTCCCTTTTCGGCGGCAAAAGCGTTTCCACATACGCCCTAACAGGCTTAGGACGGGACGAGCAACTATTCGCATTCTACCTCGCCCATAAAAGGGGAGACCGCAGCGACCTCGTTCGAGAGTTCGGCAAGAGTTTTCTACATGAGGCTGAGGAGAGGGAAGACGAGTTGTATAAAACGTTCTTTGGAATCCACGAAAGCATAACGATGCCACCTGAAATCAGGGATAAAGCAATTAGCATATACCGAGAGGAGCTTACTAATGCCTTTTAAGGACGTGCTGGGATGAAAAAGTTGATGGTTGCCTTAGTTTGCAACACACGGAGGGCAGACAGCGAGTTTGAGGTGGAGTACGATCCTCCGGACACGATCGAGAAAATCATGCGAGGCATCAAGTACGCCGGGCATGATCCCTTTTTTGTAGAGGCAGACGAGGACTCCTACGAGAAACTTAAGAAGCAAAGACCAGACATCGTCTTCAGTCGGGCGGAGGGCATAAGGGGGGAAAGTAGAGAGTCGCATATTCCCGCTTTTCTGGAGATGCTGGGCATACCCTACGTTGGTTCAAACGTCCTTACAACGGCTATAGCGCTGGACAAAGCCATGACTAAGGTTGTCCTTTCATTCCACGGCGTAAATACTCCCAGGTTCCAACTGTTCGAGAAAAAAGATGCTCCTCTCGATCCCAGTCTCCCCTTTCCCACCATATTGAAACCAAACCGTGAGGGCTCCAGCATGGGAATAGACACGGACAACGTGGTTTACGATGAAAGGTCTTTAAGACGGAAGCTAACCCAGATGCTCACCAAATACAAGGAGCCTATCCTAGCTGAGGAGTTCATCGAGGGGAGAGAGTTCAGCGTGGGGCTCCTCGGGAACGAAAATCTGAGGGTTCTGCCGATCTTGGAGATCGATTTCTCAAAGTTTCCGAAAGAAGTGGGTACGGTCTACGGACAAAGAGCGAAAACGGTGCTCGACTCTTCAGCGAACTATGTATGTCCCGCCCTCGTTCTCGAAGAGGAACGCGAGAGGATAGGGGAGATGGCGCGAAGAAGCTTTTTCGCTCTGGGATGCAGGGACTTTGCCAGAGTGGATATGCGGATGAACTCGTCCGGCGAAATCTTCGTCTTGGAGATCAACCCTCTCCCAGGCCTAGACTACAACACAGAAGAGGATGAGCTCAGCTTTTATCCCATCATGGCTAAGGCAGCTGGAATGGACTATAGCGAGATGATAAAACAGATACTCGACGCCGCCATCGAACGCTACAACCTGTAGGCCAATTCTAAGCCATTAGGGGGACCCGTGGCTCTGATATGTTTAGAACCGATGCTAGGATGAAGAAAGCTTTGAAATGCGCTGAGGCATACTTGTTAAAGCGTATAGGCATAGCGCACAAAGTAGCTCTGACCACCAACCTCACCGACGCCTCGACATCAGCCATCACGGAGATAGAGCGGACAGCGTTTCGACCAGAGCTGAGATACACCAGCGAGGAACTGTTGAAAAGGGCGAAAGAGAAAAGTTTTCTGCTCTTAATCGTGTACGCATCTAACGACCCTGTGGGTTTTGCAATGGGCTACGAAGATCCACAGGAGCCCGCTTCTTTTTACCTAGACACACTAGCCACTGTGGAGAGAAGGGTGGGAATAGGCAAAGTCCTCTTATGGCTGACATCGATTTGTTGCTTTACGCAGGGCTTTCATCACATTACGATACGAACGGAGGAACGTGACGAGAGGGGAAGCCCAAAAACTTTCTATGAGAAAATGGAATTCTACACGATCCCATGCGAACCCTCGGAAGGTATAGCTATGAAGAAGGGTCTGGACCGGCAGAAAATCGAGGAATACATCCATAATCTCTGCAACTCTCCCTACGTGACTTAGATTACAATGTATTAGTGAAATTTCAGTCTTGACAAATTATGAGCAACTTCTATGCTGTTCCTTCGTCGATTGAGAAAAACTGTGGCATAAATGAGATGAACGCTAGGACAAGCAGTATGCGGAACGCTTTAATAGAACCAAGGCTTTTCTTTTTCTCTCGGTAAAGGGAGGGCAAGGGGATAAGGTGACTCAAGGAAAGAGGGTTCTTCGCTGTCCAGGATGCGGTTTCACCTTTGACATAACCTACGGCAGAACTTTCGCCTGCTCCGGCTGTCCTTCCATCGTCCAGTGCGGAATGGTGAAATGCCCCAAATGCGGTCGTGAATTCCCGCTAGAAACGGAATCCAAAGGTCTCTACTCCGACCTCTACAGAAAATATGCCGAACAAGCAAGCTATGAAGAGACGTCTTGAAGGGTATTTCAATCAAGCTGTTTTACAAATAGATCAAATTTCAGGTTGTGACAACCTCTTTGTAGCCTTCTTCTCAGCGAACTCGCCCAAAAATTTGCCCAACGTTTGGATGAGAAAAAAGTTCGTTGGTGAGGATGAAAGAACGCTTGCAAGCGATGGCGACGCATCCAAAGTCAGATGCGGGGTTTCTGCCTCTTACAAGACAGGAGCCCAGCCTGCTTCTTTGCAAAAATGGTTTGAATGCTTAAATTCGCCGCCTGGTTTCTCGGTGGTCTCCGCTTCGGCGTTGCGGCGGGTGTCCTCTGCTTGATGAGGCGTCTATGACTCTTATTCTGGTTCGACTATGACCGCTGTGCCAGTTGCAGAGATCACTACGATGCCAGCTTGCAACCCGAGTTCCGTCATCTCCAGGTCCAGGCCTACTATGGCGTTGGCCCCCATGTTCAAAGCTTTTTCCCTAACCCTGTCCATGGCTTCGAGCCTCGCCTTCTCGAGCTCCATGGTGAAGGCTGTTATCTCTCCTCCGAACATGGACTGGATCCCTGCGATGAACTTTCCCAAGACCCCCCTAGTTCTAGGTGTTAGACCGGTTACTACGCCCAAGACCCTTTTGATCTTGTATCCGGGAATCGTTGGAGCGGTGGTCATCATGAAGTCCGGAACCCCTGTAGAGAGGTTGGCTCCGCACCTCGGGCAGAATCTGGTGCCTTCAGCCACGTCAGCTCCGCAGTTTAAACACTTCAATTCCATATCACCACCGAAGATACTCCTGAAGCATCCTTTAAAGATATCTATTAAAAAGGAGGAAGTGAGGGATTTTTCGAACAGTTGAACTGGCATAAGCGGAAGCAGCACACCTTCGCCTCGAAACAACGATTAAAAACGTAAAAAGCGAATTTGAAGAAAAAGACAGACTCACCGTGCGTCAACTATACAAAGATTTTCCGACCTAATTTGCGAACAGTTGAGATGATCGCCATCTCGTTAATCACTAGTTGTAAGAGAATCTCTGCTTTGAGTTAGACGTTTATTTGCCATGGAAGGCTGCAGACAAATTTTTAAAGACTTTCTCTTTCATTTAAATCATTGGGGTTTAAATGAACATAGTGGACATACGGTCGTTTAAACTCAGAGGTTCTCCTCCCGCTGAGGAAGGGTTCTGGGAGGAGCGTCTCGTAATGCCGTTGGACATCTATCCGAAATATAGAGAGAAACTGGATTGGACGTTCGGCACAGAGAAGCCCTTCGAGCAGACTTTCATGGAGATAGTTACGGATGAAAACGTGACTGGAATCTACGGGCCTATTGAACCACATCTCTTTTCATTCGTCGCCAGAGCTTTGAAGACCCTTCTCATAGGCGAAGACCCGTTTAGCGTCGAAAAAATCTGGGACCTAATGTATCGATCTCAGGTACATGGCCGCAAGGGGGAGACTATGATGGCGATCAGCGCTGTGGACTGCGCTCTATGGGACCTCATCGGCAAGGCGAAGGGCGAACCCACGGTAAGGCTTCTAGGAGGCCCCACCAGGGAGAAGATACCAGCCTACGCCAGCACCCTCGGAGTGTCTCTGAAGCCCGAGGACGTCGTTAGGAGGTGCCAAAGCTACGCTGAGGAGGGATACACAGCGATGAAGTGGTTCTTCCGCCACGGACCCGGAAGCGGTCTCCCTGGGATGGATAGGAACGTGGAGCTGGTGAAGACGATCCGCGACGCCGTAGGATACGACATGGATCTTATGCTCGACTGCTGGATGAGCTGGACGGTGCCCTACACCCTCAAGATGGCGAAGAGGCTTGAGAGGTATGAGCCGCGATGGCTCGAGGAGCCGTTGATGCCCGACGACATAGACGGCTATGCTGAGCTGTCAAGAAAGCTGGAGATACCTATCGCGGGCGGAGAACACGAGTACACAAGGTGGGGGATCCGGGAGCTGATAAAGCGTAAGGCAGTAAGTGTGCTCCAACCAGACGTCACGTGGGCCGGCGGAATAACAGAGATGTGGAAGGTATGCGCCCTCGCCTCGGCTGACGGTATACCGGTCATACCTCACGCAGGTTGGATGGAACAGGCACAGTGCCTCATCTTCTCCCAGGTGGAACCAGTCTGCCCCATGATAGAGTACCTTGTGAAATGGGCTGTGATTCAACAAGCTTTCAACAAGGAGAAGCTTCGCCCAGAGAAGGGTTTCTTTAAGGCACCGAAGAAGGTGGGTGTCGGCTTCGAACCCGACATGGACAAGCTAGTGAAGGAACGATCAGACTAATCCGCAGAGAATTTCACGTTTAATAATTCACGTTGATATAACAAAATCTATGAGGTTGGAGAAATGGTCATCGTTTCGTCTGATCTAATTCATGAGCACTTGAAGGAACCTCGTCTAGAGAAGGTTTTTCGCCTGTTAGAGAGCGATGGGGAAGCGCAAGGTTATCTTCACATGGCCAATGTGATGGCCGTGAACCGCTTGAGGTATAGCGACCACGGTCCCGTCCACTCTAGGATTTCTTCCGGAAGCGCCTTAGAGATCTTCAAAATTCTAGCGGGAAGGGTTACGCCCACAACGGTTGAGAACGGAACTTGCAGCCTAGAAGACGCCAAGGTGGTTGTGCTCTGCGGCGCGTATCTTCACGACATAGGAAACGCTGTCCATCGCGTCGCGCACCACATCCACGGCTGCGTCATCGCGAACCCCATTCTAGATAGGATCCTACGGGAGGTTTACCACGACGACCGATCCCTTACGTTGAGGCTGAAGGCTGAGATCCTTCATTCCGTGTTTGCCCATGACGAGAGGGTTCGCTGCCTGAGCATGGAGGCAGGAGCAGCGAAGGTGGCGGATGGAACCGACATGGCTGAGGGAAGAGCAAGAATCCCCTACGAAGCGGGGAAGGTGGACATCCATTCCCTCTCAGCTCTCTCCATCACGCATGTTGAAATCGTGAGGGGCGACGCGAAGCCTGTTCAGATTCTAGTGAACATGGATAACCCCGCAGGCATCTTCCAAATAGAACAGGTATTGCAGCGAAAGATCGAAACCTCGGGCATAGATAACCTAGTTGAAGTAGTCGCCCTCGAAAGGGGAAGGAAAATAAAGACCGTGGCGTCCACAGAGTAGACCCGTCAAACAAGCTTGATTTCTACACTTTTCTCCCTTTTTCCTTTCTAGCAAACTATACAATTTGATTTTTACCTACAACCTTATAAAAGATATCTTAATTCTGTTGTAGGGTTTCTTTAATGAAAGAAAGGCTGAGTAAAATACGGCAGAGTTCCTTTCCAGTCGGGATGTTCTGTTTACTCTGGTTTCTACTCAGAACGGGCACAAAGCCCTCGAGAGCCGTTTACCCCTGTCAAAGGGCGGCGGTTGCAAACATTTACCTATGGCTCACAACATCGCTGCTTCCTTTTCTTTTTGCTATCCCGCGAAGATCAGCAAAAACAGATTTTAGGGGGAAGAAACTCACAGTTATAACGATGATGTTGGTGGTTATTGTGGCTAGCTCGGTAGTCGTATGGAAGATACAAGAGGGGGAGAGAAGACCATCGAAACAGGTTCCGACGAAGGCTCAGCCCTCCTCCATCTTTGTATTGAATGGTACAACCGGATACGACGATGGATTTAGCGAGCTAATAAACCTCATGGGCGAGCATGATCTACCGTTCTATAAGTCAGATACGAAGAAGATGAACCAGGGTCCAGATGGATTAATCGCTAGGGATGATGTCGTTATTATAAAAGTGAACTCCCAGTGGGATGAGAGAGGAGGCACAAATACCGACCTCTTAAAGGCAATAATTGAGGCTACCATAAATCACCCAGACGGTTTCATCGGAGAGATCGTGGTAGCCGACAACGGGCAAGCTCAGTACGGGTCCTTCGGAGGTGGGGGAAGCCTCGACTGGGAGAACAGCAACGCTGAAGATCATTCCCAATCGGCTCAAAAGGTTGTCGACATGTTCTCAGGCTCTTACAGGGTTTCAACCTACCTCTGGGACGAGATCACACTCAAAAGCGTGGGCGAATACTCCGAGGGAGACATGGAAGACGGATACATCGTTAACCAGACCGCCGACCCAGTAACGGGGATAAAGGTTTCATACCCGAAGTTCAAGACGAAGTTCGGTACTTACATAAGCTTTAAGATGGGAGTGTGGAATCCGGAGACAAGATCCTACGACGATGAGAGGCTCAAGGTGATCAATGTGCCAGTCTTGAAGACGCACTCCATCTACGGAGTCACGGCGTGTGTGAAGCATTACATGGGCGTGGTATCCGATAAGCTGACGGGACACAACGCCCACCGAAGCGTCGACACAGGCGGCATGGGAACCGAGATGGTCGAGACAAGAATGCCGACCCTGAACATACTCGACGCAATATGGATAAACGCTAACCCAAAGAGAGGTCCGAGAACATCCTACTCCGAAGCCACGAGAGCGAACGCTATCATGGCAAGCACCGACCCGGTGGCCCTAGACTATTGGGCTGCCAAACACGTGCTAATGCAGGTCGCTCAGACTCTTGGCTTTAAAGATCTATCCCCCGTAGATCCTGACAACAACGCATCCGGCTCCTTTGGGGAATGGTTAAGGCTGTCCATGCAGGAGATAGAGAAGGCTGGGTATCAAGCCACAACAGACGAGGACCAGATGAACGTCTATGTGGTCAACCTTCCGTCAAAGAGCTAGCATCGAAGATCGCAAGTGGCTTCACGTTTCTCCCTAGCTTTAAGGTACAGGACGCTAAAATTAGGTCTGCGCTGACTCTCTCACTTGCAGTAAAGTTGTTGCTAAAACGTCTCTACGCAGAGGACACGGCAGACACGCCTCAGTCCAAGAATGGTATAGATTTTAGGCTTTATAAGACGGAAGTGCAATTCTATAAAAAATAACCGCCATGAGAAAGTGTCGGAGCTTGAAAAAGATAGCTGTTGACAGTGAGTTTACTTGGCAGAAATCAAAGGGCAACCTGATGAATAACTTATCAGCCCCCCGTAATGCTCAAGATGCCTTACGCTGGGGCAGCCTTCTCACGATGACGATTGCTCACACGATGAACCACGTATACGTGCAGATGCATCTGGCGCTTATACCGGTTTTCATGGCTGAGTTTAGCCTCAGCCTATTCATGGTTGGGTTGATGGTGTCGATTCCTTTGATATGTCAGTCGTTGGCGACCGTTCCATGCGGCATGTTGGCTGACAAGATCGGGGATTTCCCACAAGTCGTCTTGAGCTTGATATTAATAATCATAGCAGCGACTATGGTGAGCGTCGCACCAAACATCTTCATTATAGTTCTTTCTTTCTCCATGTTGGCTCTAGGGGTCGCCATGTATCATCCTCCCGGATACAGCATAACCAGTGAAGTGTTCCCAGCAAGACACAGAAGTAAGGCGTTGGGAATACATGGAGCAGGCGGAACCTTGGGTTGGTCGCTCGGACCGTTTTCGGTTGGGATCTTAATAGCCTTAGTTGGTTGGCGCCTCCTCTACGCTGTGTGGACGGCTCCCGTGCTTTTATGCGCTTTACTAATGCTTAGAGCCAAACCCATGCTTGCGAAGAGTGAGGATAAGGCGCAACCGCCAGCCACCGAGGCTCCACCAGGCATAAAGCCAATGTTCACAATTAATTTTCTGTTGTTGCTGGCGGCCGTTGGCATGCACTCCATGGGAGTACACATCGTATCTACTTTTATATCTTCCTACCTAGTTCTCGTAAGGAGTTTAACCGTTCCCATCGCCAGCCTCATCTTGGGGTTGACAAGCATCGCCGGGGTGGTCGGCGCCCCGATCGGTGGATTTCTGGCTGACAGGCTTGGCGACAAGAAGTGGCTCGCCGTTTCTTACTTCGGCACAATGCTCTGTTTGCTAGGCATCGCCTACGCCCAGTCGATGTGGAGCTTAGTTTTGCTGAGCTTCTTATACGGGTTCATTAATCTCAGCGGCATGGGTCCAAGCAGTTCGCTTACCGCTCGCCTTTCACCCAGAACCAGACGGGGGCTTGCTTTCGGGCTGTATTTCATGCCAACATATGCTGTCAGCGCCGTAGCTCCGATCGTAGGGGCGCTTATAGCAGAAAGCTTCGGCATATGGAGCACCTTCCCACTCGCCGTGGGTATAATTCTTGTAGCTTTACTGGTTTTGCTACTTATGAAGAGTGATTAACTGATTGATGCCTAAAACGATACTTAAAACCACAAACGTTGATGAGCCATGCGCCACTCCGCGTGACATGGTGCACAAAACGTTTTTTTCAGAACTAAAAATGAGCGAGCGAAGGGCAAAATTACTTTTTCAACTTTTTCTTCAATTTTTCTGCATTCACATACAATTCTATATATCCACAATCTAAACAAACCTGTGCCTCAATATCATTTATAGGGAAAGATAGGAAGCGCTGTTTATCAGATCTATATCCCCAAATTCCATAGGTTGTACTCATATGACCTCTGTCAAGATTATCACTACCACATTTCGGACATTTATTTGCCATTTTGTATTCTCCATAAGTTTATGGAGATTTTTTAAAATTTAAATATTTGCCCGTAGCGAGTATCTCATCTCACAACTGTTTAGCGCGCGCTGTTTTAGCGACGCTCTAGCCAAAAAAGTATAGGAGGGTAGGTCTTGACCTATAGTCATAGGCTAACGGTTTGCAAAGATCTTAGCGCGCTTTTTGGATAACGTTATGAAGAGATGCAGCATCGTCTTGTTCCGTTCTTAGCCTCGAGAGTTGTTGTTCACGGTTTTACTATAACTTTCACTGAGCGCGAAGCCTTGTCGGCGGCTGTCTCGAAGGCTTCCTTGATCCTCTCCAGCGAGAAGGTGTGTGTTATCAGTTTTTTAGTGTTAACCTTGCCTGTGGAAAGGAGGTCTAGAGCGGTCTGGAACTCAGGCTTTTGACCGTGGTAAGCGTAGCTGAATGACCCTATCAGCCTGACTTCATTGAGCATGAGCTTGCTGATGTCGACGGGCTTATGTGGACTTCCTATAGTTACGACTGTTCCTCCGCGACGGACGATATCTAACGCGTCTTGCAACGGACTCTTAGGTCCTCCAACCGCCTCAAAGACGTGGTCTGTGCCGACGGGCAGCTCCGTGCCGAGGAAGTCTACGTATTCGCCACCGGTGAGCTCCTTGATCCTCTCGACGAGGCTTTCCTTCTTAACGTTGATAACGGCGTCTGCACCGAGGTTCTTAGCGAGTTCCAGTTGGAAATCGTAGGTACCAGTTTCGTAAACCGCGGCAGCCCCGTACGCCTTTGCAACCTGCATCGTTGAGAGACCCATGGTGCCCGCTCCTAAAACGGTCGCGGTCTCCCCAGCCCTCAAACCCGATAAATTGAGAGCGTGAACCGAGACAGCGACGCAATCCAGTAGCGCAGCCTCCTCGTAGGTCACGTGATCCGGAAGTTTAAACACCTTGTTCCATGGAAAAGCTTGATACTCCACGAAACCTGGGGGCCACCTTAGGTGTGGGCAGAGGTGATACATACCTGAGAGACAGTGGAGACACTTCCCACAGCCAACTAGAGGCTCAGCGCCAACTCTGTCGCCCACGGACACGTTCTTAACGTTCCTGCCTACCTCGATCACTCGACCACTGTATTCGTGTCCGAGCATCCTGCCTTCCTTGAGCTTTGGCCCCAGTATATAGCCATAAATAAGGTCGCTACCGCATACCCCAGCAACCTCAACTTTCACTAAAACTTCATCCACGCCGATCTTCGGTATATCCCGACTCTCAACTCTGATATCTCTTGGGCCGTAAAGCACGGCTGCTATCATTTTTCCTTCCAACTTTACAACCTCACCCATAAACGCTACTGAGCCTACGTATATAAGATGAATACTTAAGCTTGTCGATGGCCTGTTGCCCACGAATGAATTCGTTGGCTTGCAACTCTGGAGCGGTTTTATAGCGTCTTCATTTACCATGTCTTTAAAAATGAATGGCCGTTCTCTTGCCGGAAAAGAGCCGTCTACTTTTAATGGATACTAGAGGGATAAATCACACCCTCCGTCGCAGTTCTTCGGACAATTTGATACTGGTGGGATCATTCGTCTTCGAGCGCCGTTCTATTAGCTAAAACTTTTTAGTTGAGCCGCCGATTATGTGTTAGTGCCCCTGCCAAAGGGCTCTCAGTGGCACAAAGGCCAGCTCGTAAGTGGCGGAAATCAGAGTAAGGCAAAGCCTAAGGAACCTACGTTGGTGCCGTTCATGACCATGAAAGATGCGGAGAACCGTGATCGCCTAATCGTCTTCGATGTTGAGGGGGTTCTCTTGCCAAAGAGGCGTTACCTGCTTTTCGAGGTGGCGCGAAGCCTGGGCCTGTGGAAATTCGTCAAAATCCTTTTGATAGGGATGCTTTACGAGGTGGGTTTATTACAGCTGGAGCATGCCCTCAAAAGCATCTTTCGACATTTCAGAGGGTTCACGATGGGTTACCTCTATACGCTATATATGAGGGTTCCATGGACATTTGGCGTAAGAGAAGTCTTTGAAACGCTGAAAAGGGCGGGATACAGAACTGCTCTCATCAGCTCAGGGATTCCCGAGACATTTGTAAGAGACCTCGCGTCTAGGCTTGGTGCGGATTACGCACGCGGTTTAAACCTGAAGGTTGTTGATAGACGCCTAACGGGAGATATAGGTGGAGAAGTTTTAGAGCCTAACGGCAAGGCAGTGGTTTTGCGAGAGATAGTTGAAAGAGAAGGCTTGTCTCTCAACGACTGTGTTGTGGTAGCCGACGACAGAAACAACCTACCCATGTTTTCCTTGTGCACGCTGAGGATCGGCTACCACCCCGACTTCGTTTTAAGTGCAAAATCGGATAAGGTTGTAAACGACGACTTGTTGGAGATATTGCCGGCAATGGGTTTGAAATCGCCAGATGTCTCCAGTCGCGCCGTTTCGGGGAGCCACACTCTCCGAGAGACAATTCACATCGGAAGCTTCTTGATACCGTTCGTTTGCATCTACGTGCTTAACCGCTATGTGGTTTCTTTCAGCATTTTTGTCGTGACCATGCTATACCTTGCATCTGAAGTCGGCAGGATCTTAGGCATAAACTTTCCCGTGGTATCCGCCATAACTTGGAGGGCGGCAACCAAGCCTGAGCTCTACGAATTTGTGACAGCGCCCCTCTACTTCGCCTCGGGAATTCTGTTCGTCCTCCTCCTCGTTCCGGAGCCCATCAACTACGCTTCGATCGCTGTTCTCGCCCTAGGCGATGGTTTCGCCACCGTCTTTGGACGGAAATTCGGGAAGACCGTGCTTCCTTTCAACAAGGGAAAGAGTGTAGAGGGCTCGATTTTCGGTTTTCTGTTCGCCTTTGTGGGAGCTTTTCCTTTTGTTGGTTTGGTGAAGGCGCTGGTTGGGGCCGCGGTGGGAATGCTCATGGAGTGCATTCCAACACCCGTAGACGACAACTTAACTATCCCTGTCGTGGTAGGGTTGGTGCTGATGGCAATTCCGTGCTAGATGCATCGTTTCATTTTACAAGCGCCTCGATGGACTGAGAATCCCTTGATCCAAGCCTTGGAGCCTTGTTTCGTAACAAATATGAGAGGAATTCAATCGCTGCTGCGAGTGGTTTTGGGACCCTTATGAGTTAGCCTGAATGCGCTTCAAGGTAAATAAGGGAAAATAAATTAATGGGAGGCTTGCATTTAAGAGCAATATAGTGAAGCTCATGTCTGCTCAGAGGGGCAGAAGACGTTTGATCTTCGAGTGGAAGGCGCCGAAAGGAATCATAGCAACTACTCTATTCTTGCTGGCTGCCTCTCTGCTCGAATACCTCGTCGTTTGGGTCTTCCAAGTCTTTGGGTTAACGGAAAAATCCGCCTTCACGTGCGGGGTGTCGGTTCTCAACGTGGCGATAAGTCCGCTTTTCCATCTGATGCCCCTCGGGGTCTTCGTTGTCCTTGTATCAAGTTGGGTTTATCTGACGACACAAGTAGCTGCCGTGCCCTACAGGGCTGCCCCAAAAAGACCCTCGCCAAGGCTGAGAGAAAGATATAAGCTCAGCAGGTTCAAACGTTTTTCCGCTGGGGTTGGTAGGGGATTCCGGAAGGCTGGTCAGCCTTTCAAGGCTTTGCACCGTCGAATAGACAACGTCTTTCTTCGAGTTCGTGGCGTTTTACAAGCGTTGGAGCGACTCCTCTTTGCGAGGGCAACAGTAAGGAGCGCCGCGGTTATTCTCTCGGCTTTCTTCTCGCTCTTCCTTATGATTCTCTTCGCTGAGTATCCCGGGCTGATTCACAGCGCGGTGATAGGCTTCTACATAGGAAACCCCTCCTTCCATGGTTTTGTGTTGAGTTTGATGAACGGTGCCCAATCCCTTGCACAGGCCTTGTTTCCCCTAGCGGCTTTAGCCTCAGCCATAAACGGGATTTTGATGGCTGTGGCGCCCGGCTTCAGAAAGGCTCTTGAAGGCTTAGGGACCTATGTTCTTGGCCCATTTGTTCAGGTTGACCTCGTTGGAAAGTATGTAATTTGTCAGAATGCCGCGGCGGGGTTCTCCGCGGTAGCCACGTTGGCTTATGGGAGGTACGTCTCCGCTAGGCGTCGTTACAAGGTGAGGTAGCCATTTAACTACAACGTGTTTTCCTCAATGAGCAGTGAACGCTTTGGCAGATCGCCCAAGGTTTGGTCCTGCAGGTTTTCCTCCGGGTTTCAGGGTTTTAAGGAGCCCTGCTTCCAAAGTGCCGAAGTACCTTCATGACGAGGGTCTCGACGCCTTCGAGTACCAAGCCAATAGATGGGGACCTAGGCCCCAGATGAAAAAGGAAAACGCAGAAAAACTCGGTGAAAACGCCAGAAAACACGACGTTTGGCTTACGGTTCACGGTTCATATTTCCTCAATTTTTGTGGAGGAGAAGAAACCGTGGAAAAGAGTAAGGAGCGACTCACCGCGTGTGCGACGGCTGCCGACTGGATGGATGCGCATGTAGCAGTTTTCCATCCCGGAGTCTACGGGAGAAAGTCTCCCTGTGAGGCTTTGGAAACGTGCACTAAAGCCCTAGAAGACGTGGTTGAATCCATGCTGTCGCTCGGAATAATGAAGGTGAACCTCGGTCTAGAAACAGGGGGGAAGTCCTCTCAGCTCGGAAGCCTGGAGGAGGTTTTGACGCTATGCGAAACGGTGAGGATGAGCGAACCCGTCATAGACTGGGCTCACGTTCACGCTAGGGAAGGAGGGAAGCTTAAAGCGAAAGAGGATTTTAGGAG
>Ga0315314_1000719_pt1 | contig 33468 bp, 38 predicted proteins | sample TDP9_MG_FD_203631 | JGI IMG/M metagenome (GOLD analysis project Ga0315314, IMG submission 203631) | Freshwater sediment microbial communities from Lake Towuti, South Sulawesi, Indonesia - TDP9 | ecosystem: Environmental > Aquatic > Freshwater > Lake > Sediment | place: Indonesia: South Sulawesi... | reverse complement strand
CTGTTGGAAACCAGCCCCACTCGGAGTGTTCCAGCCTAGCAGTTTTCCTGGATCGATTTTTTGAGGGCCAAGAGCTAAGCAAGGAGTTTGTAGGGGCGAAAATAAGAATAGTTCCACAAACGCACGGTAAAATGGTAGTCAAGCTCTAGGTGACTTCGATTTTCGAATAAAGAGATTTAAGTTCAGCCGTTTACACATATACAGTAAAAGGGGCTCCATCGTGATGTCCGTCGTGGATGATGAAACGCTGAGGAAAGTTGCCCAAGTTTTAGGTAGCGACGAAGCTGTTCAAATAATCAACGTATTAAAGGTGGTCAACGAAATCACAGACGACGAAATCGCGAGTAAAACGGGAATACGGTTAAACACCGTCCGCAAGATCCTCTATAAACTCTACGATCATTCCCTCATTGCCTTAAGAAGGACTCGTGACGAAAACACTGGTTGGTTCGTCTTCCATTGGAGGCTTCAACCTGACCAGCTCGACGGGTTCATCTTAAATCAAAGGCGACGCATCCTGGAAAAACTAGAAGCGCGGTTACAATACGAGAAAAACCACGATTTTTACTATTGCTCAACCCCCGGATGTAAAAGGGTGCCCTTCGAGGAAGCTATGGAACTCATTTTTAGATGCCCCACATGCAACGAGCCTCTAATGCATTATGACAACAGTAAAACTGTGGAGACCCTAACCAAAAAGATTGAACAATTGAGGAAGGAACTGGGTGAATAAACGCTTACTCACTAAGCAAGAGGCTCTGGAAATGCTTGAAGATGTCGGATGCTCCCATGAGGTCATAAGGCATTGTAAGACCGTTTCAAGAATTGCGACGAAAATCGCAAAAATTTGCCAAAATAAGGGTTTGAACGTTGATGTTGATCTCGTGGAGATCGGCGCACTTTTGCACGACATCGGGCGTTCCAAAACTCACAGCGTCGACCACGCCATCATCGGCTCGGAAATAGTCCAATCTTTAGGCCTACCCAGCTCTCTAGCATCCATCGTGGAGCGTCACGTAGGTGGTGGCATAACCCTCGAAGAAGCCGAAAGATTAGGGTGGCCTGTCAAGAGCTATCTACCACAAACCCTAGAGGAAAAGATCGTGAACCATGCGGACAAGTTGGTCGAGAGGACCCACGTAGTTCCGATTGGACGAACCATTAAAAAGCTTTCGGAGGAGCTCGGTGAATCGCATCCCGCCATCGAGAGGGTAAGGAAACTGGATGGAGAAATGTCGCACTTAACAGGAGACGTTCGTCTCGTAGCTGCTTTTCAAGAAAAGTCTATAGGTCGTAAGTGTCAAATCTCTAAACCAGCATCGCCAGCCCCTTACCGTCGAAAGCACCGCTGAGGAGTAACGGGTTATTTGAGTGGGGCCGTTGTATGGGTTTAAGCCCGTAAACATCACGTGCTCTATCATTTTCTGTAACTAAATTACGCCCGATTCAGTGGCGTCCGTACAAAGAACTCGTCTTCGGCATAATCGGTATGTAAAGTCTGTTATAGCGTGAAGAGGACCTTGCCAGCTTTGGCTTCCCTCACCAGCTTAAAGCCTCGTTGAAACTCGTTTAATGGCAACTTGTGGGTCACGATCGGCTTGACATCGATTCGGCCCGCGATTAATAGATCAGTCGTGCGCCTCCACGTGCCCCAGAGAGTACGACCATGAACTCCACTCAGTGTGAGTTCTTTAAAGACGACTTTACTAGAAACATCGATGCCCACAGACTTCGACGGCAAACCTATGATGATCATCCTGCCTGCTTTTCGTAGGATGTCGAGCCCTTGACTCATTGCCATCGGCGCTCCCGACGCCTCGATCACCACGTCGACGCCACCTTTATCCCTTGTTAACTCCCCAACCCTCTCAAGAAAGTTCTTCTCTCCCGGATTCAAGCTTACATCGGCGCCCACTTTATCGGCCAATTCCAGTCTGTATTCATTCACATCGGTCGCTATAACCATCAAGGCTCCTGAGGCTCTAGCAACTTGAATGGCGAAGAGTCCAATGGGACCACAGCCGAGAATGGCGACTATTTCCCCTGGGCTCAGTTGCGCCTTCTCGACAGCGTGCACAGCCATACCAGCAGGCTCAAAAGTTGCGCCTTCTTCATAGGAAGCCTTTTGCGGAAGCCTGTACAAACAAACGGAGGGAACCAAGGCATATTCGGCAAAAGCGCCATCCATATGCAGTCCAAAGATCTTGTAATTCTGGCAAATGTGCATACGCCCTGTCGCACACTGGAAACATCGTCCGCAAGGAACGTGAGGCTCAACCGCAACCCTGTCGCCAATCGAAAAGTTTTTAACTTCACTTCCGGTTTCGACCACTCTACCAGCAAACTCGTGTCCAGGTATTAACGGTATCTTAAGCCCGGCTTTGGCGGCCCAGGGAGTCCAGTCGTAGACATGTAGGTCGGTTCCACAGATCCCAGCGGCCTTAACCTCCACCAATGCTTCGTCGGGCCCCACTTTAGGCAACTCCATCTCCTCCTTAAGTTCCACAGCGTTTGGCTCTCGCTTTATTTTCACTAACGCCTTCATAAGATCATTCTCCACTTCCGACAAGCTTAAGATGTACTGCGATTGTCCTAATGAGGCTTGGGGTTATTCGAAATCGCTTGATGAGGATCATTTGGCAAGGTACAGGATGGTGAAGTAATTCATTGGCAATCCCTCCAAATTCTGCGGTGCTGAAGATTTTTTGAACGGGTTAGGAAGGCGTCGTGAAATAACTCCTTGTCACTCTTTAAATATGAAATGAAGCGGAAACGCTCTAACTTTTTCGCTCCAGATTCTCTCAAACCAGATCCCCTTCAGCTTGATCATGAAGCCCTCTACGTACTCCTTTACCTCGGTTCCTGGAAAGAGGTGTCCGCCGTAGGCGTTTCCTGTATGGTCCGCCACAACGACATGGATGTGGGGCATGAGTTTCTCTTCCTCAACCCCGACTGTGCCGCTTCCCGAAACTAACTCCAAGCCTGTTGGAGTGGTGACGGTGTTTATTTGGAAGATCCCCTTGTCCGAGAGGAAATACCCTATCGACGCTCTCGTGATTGTTCCTACCATGGCGGGGATGACCGCTGGGTAAGCCTCCTCCTTGTAGATTTTAGCCTTGAGGCAGTTGTATAGGTCCCCGCCTGCGTCTACTCTCCAAGCTATGATCTCGTCAACCTTGCAGGAGGCTGAGTCTATATGTTGGAGGTACTCTTCCAGCTTCCTTTCGACGATGATGTTCGAGTAGGCGTAGGCTATTCCCTCTCCCATAAACTTCTGCTTCTGTTCTACCTGCTCCAGCTTTGTAATTTCCTTAACCAAACCTCTCACCTCCCAAACGAGCATACATTTAAAATAGGATTAACTAATAAAATTATAACGCCGCTGTCTTTGCTGAACATAGAAGGGTAACAATCCCTTTTTCTTTTTCCGCTTGTCTGATTTTATTAAGCGTTTCTTGCTTTCCTTCCAATCCCTTTCACATCTACTTTTAAATTCTTCCCATTTTTTGGAATCCCGAGAAAACCATCTTCGTAAATCATTGGAGTACAATTTCTCTTAACCATAGATCAACTTGCTTTTTTTTCGATAATCCTCTGAGCCATAATCTCTCAACGAGGATTCTAAATCCATCGTCGCTTGTTGGCAAGATAAAGCAAGCACCCCTTTTGCATTGTGGAGGTTCCAGCAATACACAACAAACAATAGCTATGCATATAAGGAAAATAAAATATTTAGTGTATCTTCGGGAGGGATCAAAGTAATGGTTTTGGACGTAGTCTGCAAGATGGAGATCGATGAGAAGACTGCGAAGTGGAAGTCTGAATACAAGGGGAAGACCTACTACTTCTGTGCACCCATGTGCAAGCAGAAGTTCGACAGAAACCCAGAAAAGTACGTCAAATCCAAGTAAAGCGGAGTTGTAGCCTGACTTGGAAGAACAGGTGGCGTATCATAAAGGCTCTCTGGTAGAGAGCAAGATATTCAAAGAGAGGGTGAAGCGTGCCTGTGTGCTGATGAAAGGGGCGGGCCTCGATGCGGTCCTCTTGACGAAGCCTCAGAACATGATGTACCTCGTGGGGGACGGCAGGTTGTGCGCTTTCACCATAGTTTCGAAAGGGGGCGCTACCTACGTCGGAGTACCCAAGACCGACCTCGAAGACGTAAAGAACTCTTGTGCATCAGAACACATTCTCGGGTTCGAAGATGAGGTTGGAATGCTGCATTCACTGATGCACATCTGGAAGGAGCTCGGACTGGAAAAGGGAAAGGTCGGCGTTGAGAACACTTTCCTTAAGGTGTCGATGCTCGAGATGCTCAAGCATCCGCATGCAAAGCCTGAGAAGCTCGAGTTCGCTGATGCAACCCCCATCATGACCGATCTAAGAATAATAAAGTCCAGCGAAGAAATTGAGTTGATCAGGAAGGCGGCAAAAGTAGCTGACGCCGCGATGAGTGTTGCGATCAAGACTACCAAGCCTGGCGTAGCTGAAACAGAGATCGCTGCAGAAGTGGAATACGTGATGAGGAAGAACGGCGCCGAAGAATTCTACAGGACCTACGTAGCCTCAGGTCCTAGATCATCGATAGCCCACGGACTGGTAGGTCACAGAAAGGTGCAAGGGGGTGATTTGGTTATGATTGACCTTCACCCAACAGTGAACGCGTATCACGCAGACCTTTGCCGGACAATCTGCGTCGGAAAAGCCTCTGAGAAGCAACGAAAGGCCTTCGATGTGTATTTGATGGCCCAGAGAACAGCGGTAGAAGCCGTCGGTCCCAACACAACCATGACGAAGCTCGAGAACCTTATGCACGAGATATTTGAAAGGGAAGGTTACGAAGAGTACTTTGTCGGTCCCCCCATCCATGGTGTGGGCTTGGAATTCGAAGAACCCCCCTTACCGGCTGGACACGCCTTCTTCCACGGAGAGGAACCCAAGGACGAATTGAAGCCTGGTATGGTGATATCGATCGGCAACTGCGGCCTCTACCTAGGCGAATTCGGGGTAAGAGTCGAGGATACGGTTGCGGTCACGGACAAGGGCCACGAAGAGCTCACCGGCTACAGCAGAACGCTGTGACAGACCATATTGGAGAGCGTCCGCCTACTGTATTGCTTTGGGGACTCTTTAACCCTAACATCACCGTATTTAAGAAGGCTGTAGGGCAGGCTTACATGACAGAACATGCTGCTGAAACACGTGGCATAAAAATCGCTTTGGTAGGCTACTTAACACTGGTCGTTCTGCAACTAGCAACATACTTTTTGACCAACATTCTAGTATTGTTAGCGCAAGCGTTAGAAATGTTAAGCGACGTTTTAATTTCCACTTTTCTTCTGTTATCTGCCTTTTGGTCGCGGAAACCCGCAGACGAACTCCACATGCTTGGCCATGGAAGAGCCCAAAACGTTGCGGCACTAGTCTCAGCCACAATTTTGATTTCTTTCATGAGCCTTGAAACGTTTCGAGAGGCTATTCCGAAATTCTTCCAAGCCCCGGAAGCTGGCGAATTACAAAACATAAGTCTCGCTTTGATGGTGATATTAGTAGGCATGCTTGTGGTCGCCATCCCGATCATAGACATCTTGAGAGTGAAGGCAAGAGGAGCTTCAGTAAAGGCGCAACTGATTGCACTCCTCAAAGACGAGGCTTCCTACGTAGCCGCGCTGATAGCTGTGGTCCTCGTTGCACAAGGATATCAAGGGGCTGACCCGTTAGCATCCATGTTCGTAGCCGCAGTTATCGCCTTCAGCGGTCTCTACCTCTTTAAGGATAACGTCCACTATCTCGTGGGCAGGGCGCCCAGCAGGGAGTTCATGGAAAAAGTGGAGTTGACAGTAAAGTCGGTGAAAGGCGTCTTAGGCGTCCACGACTTGAAGGCTGAGTATGTGGGTCCAAACGTTGTTCACGCAGGCTTTCACATAGAGGTGGCGAAAGGCACACCCATAGAAGAAGCAGACAGAATAGCGGAAGAGGTCCAGGAAAGAGTTAGCCGGGAGACGGGTTGTCAATATTGTGTGATTCACGTCGACCCAAGCAAGTGATTCCAGGAAGGCTTATAAGATAACGTTTTTATATAGTTTTGTTAGCGAAAATGGTGAGCGTGATGGTGGAAGAGAAACTGCTGGTGAGGCTAAGCGGTGCAGCCGCCGATGTTCTGAACGAACTCGTTAGAAGAGGCTATTTCGCCACAAAATCTGAAGCCATACGCGTCGGAGTCCTAAGGCTTGGCGAGAACTTCGGCCTCTTTAAACCAGCCACGCATTATTGGAGAGAACTGGGGGAAGAAATTAAGAGAACTGGCAAAAAGATGACGCATGAGGAAATCGTGGAGGCCCTAAAGCGGCTTGAAGAAGAAACCTAGAAGGGTTTACTTAGACTCTATGATCTTCATTTTTGGCAGGCTTGAAGAGTGTAACTCAAGGCTTGTGTTGTTTTTAGCTCAACTCGGTGAGCTTGAGGTGGTCACGTCTGAGCTGGTGCTTGAAGAAGTCGAAAGATTCTTCAGAGAGAATTTTGGCGGACAAGCGGGATACCTGTCTCGAAGATTTGTCGAGGAGTTGTCTGCCCGAATTGTGAGAAGAAACGAGATCAAAACAGAGATGAATGCGCTGAAAGGGAAAATCAAGGCGAAAGATTTGGAAAATCTAGCAGCAGTGAAGCACGAAAATCTCGAGCATCTAGTTGCCTATGACAAGGATTACGAAGAAGCCGAGGTAAAGGAATACATAACGCCAAAGAAATTCGTCAAGCTATTCAAACTCAAGCCCTACAAAACCGAGTATTGAAAAGCTAAAACCTACTTTCAGTCTGGTGTACTGAGATAGTGTCATATACGGTTTAAATTTACGATCCATTCGTATCATGATACGTAACACCATGGGAGCTTTGTTCACGAGTCCCCCACAGTTTATTGGAGGACTGAAGTGGGGTCTTAGCCCCTCTTCATCATCTAAGGTTTTCAAGCCCTCTGGTCTGGCTTCCTAATCTGGTGGGCCGGGCAGTATCCGTTATAAATTTGTAGCAGGTCTTTCATCTGCAGGGGTTATGTAGAAGATCTACGGCTCTAACTATGTGGAGCCAAATATTAGTTAGCCTTCTCCTAATAAAATTTATAGCAGTTGGCTTAACGCCTCTACTACGCGTTCCTTCTCTTTATAACAGCGTTCTTGATTATGCTGATTAGCTTGTTTGCAACTTCTTTATACGGCTCTACACTCTTGCTGATAACGTAGTTGAAATTTTACCTAAAATTAGAGGGTAAGAGATACCTCAAACTTAATTTCAAAAATTAGTTTCCTCAAATGCAACTTTAGAAAATCTTATTCTATTGGGATAAGACCAAAACGATTCCACTTCTATTGTTGATGTCGCTTCCAAAAAGTGTCATTCCCTCTCGTCAAAAATTGTATAAGTTTATATAATTGTTAGGTACATATCACTGATAGTTGGGTGTATGAGGAATGCGCACTGTCTTGCATGAGCCGAATCTGGATACGATCCTCATGGTAGAGAAAGCCATCAAGGAAGCAGAAAACCATACAACCCGGATGGAGCTCTGGAACTCCTTGCCCCGCAGAATCCAGTACCAAACTTTCAAGAGGATTCTAGACTACCTAGAAGCCTCCCGTAAAATCGCCTTCAACGGGAAGAGAATAGTGTGGGTTGCAGCTGACAACCCGAAGCTGGAGAGGCTTCTCGAAACGTCTGTGAAGGTGCGCTAACCCGTTCTGTAGCCGAACCTTCTCTCGTAAGACTTATGGTCCGGAAAGACCTCAAGCACAACCGCTTTTATTCCCTCTTCATCCGCAACGAGCGTGTAGCAGAGCCTCCGCGCCTTATCTAACCACAACCTGAAAAGGTTATTCACGCCATACCTATCAACATAGTATTTCGGGATCTGCTGCTTCCTTATACCGTCTCCAGCAAACATGTTGTTCTTCAAGGACGCTAAGCCCCCGTCAACCGCTCTTTTAAGTTCGTCTCCTTCTCTTAGGCTTGAGTACAACTCGTAAACTTCTCGTTCAAGAAGGACAGCAACAGGAGCGCGGCGCCTCAACAATTGCTGGTCACTTATTCTCCATCTACGAAACTGCTTTAAACGATTTCGGCTCTTATCTAATTATTTCCAAAACTTCCGTCGTTTTCACGGTTCTTAACCATCTTTAACACATAGAATACGGTTGTTTCACGGTTCACAGTTTCTATCTCATTGCGAACAAGCCAAGACTTCAGACCCTTCAAGACACCTTCAAGCGATTTCCCCTCAGATTCCAGCCTTGTGACGTGATCCTGTATCGAGTCTTCAAGACGCTTCCTATCCCTTTTACCCAGTTCGATAAGTTCCCTAGGGTTAAACCATTTTGTTCACAAAAAAGACTAGCCTCCGAAGATTAACGTCGGCAGTGATGGAGTTCCTCTACACAACGTTCTTGCGCCAGCGCAAAACATCAGGGTCTTTCAGCACTCCTCTCTTTTACTCACCTTGAAGCTCATGTATATGGTGGACTACGACCTTGTATAGATTCGCTACAAATTTGTGGTGGGCCGGGCAGGACTCGGACCTGCGACCTCAGCCTCTCTTAAGCCTGTTCGTAAGGGCTGCTTTAGGTCTTGTCTGATGTCCTACCGCGCTAGACTACCGGCCCTCTGACCCAGATAGGTGATTACGCATTTTAATAAGGTTAGCGCGTTTGGTTGCGAAGCAAATTCTAATCGTCGTTAACAGGAATGTTTTTAGGATGCCCGCGTTCACAGAATAATCGAAGGGTGCGGGGTTGCCCTAGCCTGGTAGAAGGGTGAACACCTGCCTATGGGGCAGATACACAAGGCCCAAGCCTGCTAAGCCTGTGGTCAGCAATGGCCGCGCGGGTTCAAAATCCCAAGGAAACTTCCTTGGAAGGAAAGTCCCGCACCCCGCGCCAATATTCTAACTTGTTGTGGTCGAATCCCGCCTATTCGCCGTGTTTGATTTTTATTGTGCTATCGCTGTGCATAACGTCTCTTTCAGCAAAAGATAACCGAAAGGATAAAGTTTAATTATCGCCCAATATAGAGGCTAGACGCCCGAGTGTGGCTTTGAGGTAAGCGGAGGCTGGTCTAAATCATCATTCCCGTTCGCTGCTTCACGTGTGGCAAAGTTATAGGTGACAAGTGGGAAGAGTTTGCAAGCAGGATAAAGGGGGGTGAGGATTCAGGGAAGGTTCTGGATAGCATGGGTTTAACCCGCTACTGCTGTCGCCGCATGCTCCTATCCCACATCGAGATCATAGACGAGATCCTCAAATTCTACGAGGAGGCAGCCAAAAGGAGAAGAGCTCAACCATACTAGCAGGTGACGCGGTGTGTCCATCGTTATAGAAGAAGTCAAAGCCCGTAAGATTTTCAACAGTCGCGGAGAAGAAACCATAGAGGTCGACGTCTACACGACCTACGGTTTCGGAAGGGCTTCCGCCCCCTCCGGAGCCAGCCGAGGCGAAGCTGAAGCTGTTCCCTACCCGGAGGGTGGAGTCGACCAAGCCATCAAAAAGGTTGAGAGCTTGATCGCCCCAGAATTGGTCGGCGTGAGCGTGGATGAGCAAGAAGAGATCGATCTCCTCTTGCGTAGGGTTGATGGAACCAACAACTTTGGCAACATCGGCGGCAACACCGCCTGCGCCGTTTCTCTCGCCGTGGCGGATGCAGCCGCGGTTTCGTTTGGCATACCCCTATTCCAGCATCTCGGAGGCTATCTCGCCTCTGAGCTTCCATACCCCTTGGGCAACGTCCTGGGTGGGGGAAAACACGCACGAGGAAAAGCGCCCGACGTGCAAGAGTTCCTAGTTCTTCCCGTTGGAGCGGAATCCTTCATGGAAGCGATGAAGGCAAACGTCTCGATCCATGAAAAAGTTGGTTCACTTCTGCCAAAAAAGGACAAGACCTTCACCGGGGGACGAACCGACGAGGGCGCTTGGTGCCCCAGCTTAGGAATGGAGGATTCTTTAGAAACTGTGCTGAGGGCGTGTGAAGAAACGTTTGAAGAGCTGGGAGTTGAGTGCCGGATCGGCTTAGATATGGCGGCCTCAACCCTGTGGAACCATAAAGAGGAACGATACGTGTACGCTAGGGACGGCGTCAAAAAAGACTCGAGAGAACAGTTAGACTTTGTTTTGAGTCTGATTAAGATGTATAACCTAGTTTATGTCGAGGATCCCTTCCACGAAAAAGACTTCAAAAGCTTCGTTGAGGTAACAAAAAGAGCCGAAAACTGCCTCATCTGCGGAGACGACCTATTTTCAACAAACACGGAGAGACTAAGCCAAGGTGTGAAGATGGGCGCAGCAAACTCCATTATAATTAAAGTAAATCAGGTTGGATCCCTCAGCGATGCTTGGGAAACAACAAAAATGGCTAAGGACGCCGGGTATGTTCCGGTGATGTCCCATCGCTCTGGAGAGACAAACGACCCGCACATAGCCCACCTAGCCGTGGCATTCCACTGTCCCATAATCAAAACGGGCATAGTTGGAGGAGAACGAGCAGTTAGACTTAATGAGCTCATAAGAATAGAGGAGATGCTGGGAGGCAGAGCCAAAATGGCCGTTCTCACTTTCTGAGGGTGGAAAAAATGTCTGGGGAAGAAAAAAAAGAGCTTGAAGCAGGTGTTGGGGAGGAGCTTCTACTCTCCCAAGACGAGTTGTTATCAGCGGGCATCCACATCGGCACTCGTACGAAAACCAAGGACATGGTCCCATTCATTTACCGAGTTCGTCCTGACGGCTTGTTCGTTTTAGACGTGAAGAAAACGGATGAACGCATCAGAGTTGTAGCCAAATTCTTGGCTACATTCGAGCCCTCGAGAACCGCGGTAGTGGTAGCTAGATTGTATGGCCAGGAACCCGTTAAGAAGTTTTGTGACGTAACTAAGACTGTTCCGGTCATCGGACGCTTCATCCCTGGATCGATCTCGAATCCCCTGTATCCTAACCGCATCGAGCCCAACGTGGTTGTGGTGTCGGATCCTAGGGCGGACGTGCAGGCGGTCAAAGAAGCCTCCAGCGTAGGCGTTCCCGTTGTGGCGCTCTGCAGCACCGACAACGATTTCTCCAACGTTGATTTAGTTATACCTACTAACAACAAAGGTAGAAGGGCTTTGGCGGTGATTTATTGGCTTTTAGCCCGACAAGTCCTGCGTGAGAGAGGCGAAATTCCTCAAGACGGAGAGATCGGCCTCTCCGTCGACGATTTCGAAGTGAAATTGACGAAAGAGGCGGCGAAGGGAGAAGCTTGAAAGTTAGGCGCCCAATTCAGGCAGGAATGTTTTACGCTGGTACTAGCGGAGCGTTGAGGAAACAGATCGAAGGATGTTTCACCCACAAACTGGGACCCGGCAGCCTTCCCAAGGTTGCGGATAGAAAGCTTGAAAGCATAATTGGGTTGGTCTGTCCCCACGCCGGGTACATGTACTCGGGTCCTGTTGCCGCCCACGCCTATCACCATCTTGCAAAAGACGGAAAGCCTGACACGGTCGTCATCTTTGGGCCAAATCACACAGGCCGCGGAAGCGCGCTCGCCATCATGAAGGAGGGAATGTGGCGAACCCCCATAGGAGACGTGGAGATCGATTCTGTGACAGCCAAGGAAATCCTGCGGGAGTCTCAGATCATCGACGCCGACGACTCTGCCCACGCGTTCGAACACTCCATCGAGGTCCAGCTCCCCTTCCTCCAGTATCTTTTCGGTTCAGCCTTCAAGTTTGTGCCGATTTGTTTTCTGATGCAGGATTTGGAGTCCAGCCGAGAAGTGGGGCGGGCGGTGGCCAGGGCTTTGCTGGGCAAAAACGCCCTAGTTATAGCCTCAACAGACATGACTCATTATGAGCCCCAGGAAAGAGCCAGTCGGAAAGACAATATGGTCATCGACGCCGCCCTAAAGCTCGACGAAGAACGGTTCTACTCAGCCATAGAAACCTACGACGTGTCTGCCTGCGGCTATGGTCCCGTGACAGCTGCGATTACCGCGGCGAAAGCACTGGGGGCCAAGAAAGCTGAGCTGTTATGCTACCGGACCAGCGGCGACGTGATCGGCGATTTCTCCGCCGTGGTGGGCTATGCCTCCATCGCATTTACAAAGTGACCCGGTGTAGCAATTGGTAGTTACGGCGTCGGCGCCTGCAAAAGTCATATTGTTCGGAGAACACTTCGTCGTCTACGGAGAACCCGCAGTCGTGACCGCGATAGACAAGCGCGTTTACGCTTCAGCGGGTCTGAGGCATGATCGACGCTTGTACGTTAACTCCGCCGACCTGGGGGTGTCCGGCTTTTTCGTGAAGGAACGCTTTGAACCAGAGCGTGGCGGTGGGGAGGCGCGAGCGAGGCTGGGCCTTGTCAAAGCGGTTGTCGAAAGGGTCATGAAAAGCCATGGGCAAGAAAGAGGTCTTAACGTTGGGATCCGTTCATCCGTTCCCGTGGCTGCTGGCCTCGGTTCTTCGGCGGCCGTTGCAGCATCTACTGCGGCGGCCGTCAGCGAACTTCTGAACGCTGGCTTGAATAGAGAAGAAATATTCCAAGTTGCCTACGAGGCTGAACGCCTTGTTCACGGCACTCCGTCAGGAATCGACCCGACCATATCTACCTATGGTGGGACCATCCTATTTCAAAGGGACGAGGGCTTTACGCCAATAGAAGTGGAAGGGGACATACCCCTGGTCGTTGGCAACACTGGAATAGAGCGTTCGACGGGCGACCTAGTTGCGTTAGTTCGTGATAAGAGGAGACGCTACCCGACGATAGTTGAGCCTGTTATAAAGAGCGGCGGGGAGATAGCGCGTAGAGCGGTTGGAGCCTTAAAGGAGGGAGACCTCCATACGTTGGGAGAGCTGATGAACTTAAACCACGCGCTTCTCTGCGGGGTTGGCGTTTCAAACGAGCCTCTCGAAAAGCTCGTTTATGCGGCAAGAAACGCTGGCGCACTGGGCGCAAAACTTACGGGAGCCGGCGGAGGGGGATGCATGATCGCGTTAGCCCATCCAGAGCTTTTGGAAGAGGTTTCTGTGGCCATCCAACGTGCAGGTGGAAAGACCTTCGTAGCTAGAAAGAGCAGTGAAGGTGTGAGAATTGAGCGTTAAGCCAACCATACTGAAGCTTGGCGGTTCTGTGATAACTCGAAAGGAGAAACCATTAACCCCTAACACCCCGATGATAAGGCGACTGGCTAAGGAGATATCGGAGGCCAACGTTTCACCCCTCGTCATAATCCACGGCGGCGGCTCGTTCGGGCACCCGATCGCGAAGGAACATGGAATAAAGGGAGGGTATAAAGACCCCTCGCAGATCATCGGTTTTTCGAAGACACATCTTGCGATGCTCACGCTGAACAGGCTTGTTGTGGCCTCTCTAATAAACCATAATATTCCCGCGGTGGGCGTTCAACCCTCCTCTATCGTCATATCGAAGTCCGGTCGAATCCATTTCATGGAAGATAAACCCTTGAAAAAGTTGCTGGACATGGGGTTTGTGCCAGTTCTCCACGGAGACACAGTCCTAGATTCGGAGATTGGGTTCACCATACTTTCAGGCGACCAGTTAGCCGCCTTCCTTGCAATAGAGTTGGGGGCTGGACGCATCATAATGGGCATTGACGTGAATGGGTTGTACACAGCGGACCCAAAAGTTGACCCTTCAGCCACGCTCATCTCCCATATAACTCTGCGGGAGCTGAAGAGACTGCAGCACAAGATTAGGGGGGCGAAGGTGACGGATGTGACCGGCGGAATGCTGGGAAAAGTTGTCGAGTTGATGCCGGCTGTTGAGCGTGGAATCCCGGCGATAATCATAAGCGCCATAAAACCTGATAACCTTTACAGAGCGTTGAGGCGTGAAAAGCTGGTTGGAACAACGATCGAGAAGGGTGAAAGCTTTGGCTAAAGAGGTTGAGGGAAGGAAATCCGACCACATCGCAATATGCTTGGAAGAAGAGGTGCAAGCCCGAGGCGTTACCACGGGATTTAAAAACGTTTTTCTCGTGCATAGGGCTCTGCCTGAAATCGACCGAAACGAAATAGACCTCTCAACCGTGGTGTTTAATCACAATTTTTCCGCTCCCCTAATCGTGGAGGCAATGACGGGAGGAACAACCGAAGCTATGGAAATCAACTCCAACATAGCTCAAGCTGTGGAGCAACTAGGCCTAGGAATGGGGGTTGGAAGCCAGCGCGCAGCCATAGAAAACCCTAAACTGGAAAAAACCTATTCTATAACGAGGGAAAGGGCTCCAACAGCCTTCCTGATAGCCAACATCGGCGGCCCCCAGCTCGTCGGTGGGTACGGCGTGAGAGAAGCGAGGAAAGCCATAGAAATGATGGACGCTGATGCCTTAGCCATCCACCTGAACCCGTTGCAAGAGGCAGTTCAGCCAGAAGGGGAGACGAATTACATGGGTGTACTCGAAAAAATAAGAGAGATGGTTCAGGCGTTGGAAATCCCGGTGATCGTGAAGGAGACGGGAGCAGGCATAGCGTCCGAAGAAGCAAAGAAGCTGGAGTCTGCCGGGGTAGCGGGAATCGACATAAGTGGTGCGGGTGGGACGAGCTGGGCTGCGGTGGAATACCACCGAGCGAAAAGAATTCGAGACGAACCTCGTCAAAAGCTCGGCGAAGCATTCTGGAATTGGGGAATACCCACCGCAGTTAGCCTTGTCGAGACCGTTCAGTCGGTAAGCTTAAAGGTGATAGCTTCGGGTGGGGTACGTTCGGGGTTGGACGTTGCCAAATCGTTAACGCTTGGTGCCGACCTCACGGGCATGGCTTCGCCGCTTCTCTACCCAGCCACGAAGGGTCCCGAAGAGGTTGAAAAGTCCATCCGAACCGTCCTTGAAGAACTTAAAAACGCCATGTTCCTAGTCGGGGCTGAATCCATCCAGGAGCTGAAGGAGAGGCCCGTCATCATAACGGGATGGGTGGCTGAATGGTTACGAACGAGGGGGTTTCAACCCGAAGCATATGCAAGAAGGGGTTTATGAAGGCGATTTAATGGAACCATGCATCGAAAAGTTCCTAGAAGAGAAAGGGTCGTTGATCGACGAGACCATCGAGAAATACGTCCCTAGAAGATACGAGAAGGATTCCGTGATCTTTACATTGAACCCACCTAGATACGGCTACAGTCTGGAGGCTTTGAACAAGGCTGTGGCGGAGCCCGTTTGGGACTTTTTGGGCAGGGGCGGCAAAAGATGGAGACCAGCCCTATTCCTTTTGATCTGCGAAGCCTTGGGTAAAGATCCTGCTGAATTCTTGGAGTTCGCCATAATACCAGAGGTCATTCACAACGGAACCTTGATTATCGATGACATCGAAGACGACTCCGCGTTTCGGAGAGGAAAACCTTGCACACACAGAATCTTTGGCCTCGACATAGCCATCAACACAGGAAACCTCATGTATTACCTTCCGCTGTTGACCCTGATAGAGAAAAGGAGCCGAATATCCGCAGATAAATTGGCAAAAATCTACGAAATTTACATCCAGGAAATGATCAGCCTAAGCCTCGGACAGGCTATGGACATCGCATGGCACCGTGGATTAGCTGAAGCTGATGCAATCGACGAGGGAAAATATCTTCAGATGTGTGCGTACAAAACAGGGACTCTGGCGAGAATGTCAGCAAGGATGGCGGCGGTGTTGGCCAATGCCTGCGACAACGTCGTAGAAAAGCTTGGAAGATTCGCAGAGACAATCGGCATAGCCTTCCAGATTCAAGACGACATTCTCGACCTGGTAGGCGAAGAATTCGCGGAAAGAAAGGGCGGGTTAGGCCGAGACATAACGGAGGGAAAGCGGACTTTGATGGTCGTTCATGCGCTTGGAAAAGCTACAACACAGGACAAAACGACCCTCATAGAGACCCTTAACATGCATACGACGGATCAAAGGAGCATAGACGAAGCGATCCTCCTGATCAAAAAATACGGCTCAATAGAGTATGCAAAGGATTTTGCACGTAATTTGGTGGAGGAAAGCTGGAGAGAGATCGATGGGCTTATTCCACCATCGAGCGCGAAAGGGAAACTAAGGGCATTCGCCAACTATCTCGTTGAGAGGAAAATATGATCTCTCTTTAATATATGGCAGTGGCAAGATTTGGCATCAGATGAGGAAAAGAAGGTCAAAGAGACTATTCGAAGAATTGCGCTTCTTAACGCGCTTCGTTATCGAGGAAGGGCTGAGTCAAAGCCTGTTTTAGGTAAACTATTCCAAGAACAACGACATCTGAGGATAAGATTAGATGAAATCACTTCTCTCGTCGCGGAGATAGTTAGGCAGGTGAACGAGCTTGCTATGGAAGAGCAGAGAAGGGAATTGGAAGAGAAGTGGCCAGAAGCCATAGTAGAGAAGGAGACTAGAGAGGAGGAGAGGAAGCTTCCGCCTCTGCCGAACGTTGAGAAGTATGAAAGGGTCGTCACGCGTTTTTCGCCCAACCCGGACTGCGTTCTGCATCTCGGTTCAGCCAGGGCTATAGTCCTCAGCTACGAGTACGCAAAGACGCATAACGGCTCATTCTACTTGCGCTTCGAAGACACCGACCCGAAGCTGAAAAAGCCTCAGCTTCCGTTCTACGACGCTATAAGAGAGGACCTGCTCTGGCTCGGCTGCAGATGGGATATGGAGTTCACTCAAAGCGACAGGCTTTCCATCTACTATGAACACATCGAAAAGCTTCTGAGGGATGGAAACGCCTACGTCTGTACCTGTCGGCAAGAGGAGTTCCGCCAAAAAGTGTTGGAAAAGCAGCCGTGCCCCTGCCGTAACCTACCACCAGATGAGCAGATTCTTCGCTGGAGACGCATGCTCAACGGAACCTACTCCGAAGGCGAAGCGGTCGCGAGAATGAAAACCGACCTGAGCCACCCTAACCCCGCTGTTCGAGATTGGCCCGCACTGCGAATCATCGACACGGAAAGGTATCCGCATCCAAGGGTGGGGAGCAAGCACCGTGTTTGGCCCCTCTACAATTTCGCCTGCGGCGTCGACGACCACACGATGTGCGTGACGCACATTATAAGGGGGAAGGAACACCTAACCAATCAAGTCAGACAGGAGTATATGTATCGTTATTTTGGATGGGAGTATCCTGAAGCCATTCACTACGGTCGACTCAAGGTCACAGGAGCCCTTCTCAGCAAATCCAAGATCTTACAGGGATTCCGAAGCGGCGTCTTTTGGGGCTGGGATGACCCTCGACTCGCCACGTTTGCGGCTCTGCGGAGGAGGGGAATCACACCCGAGGCCATTAAGCGCTTGATGATCGATGTGGGACCGAAAACCGCCGACGTTGTTTTGAGCTGGGAGAACCTGTATGCCCACAACCGCAAGGTCGTCGACACCGTTGCCAATCGCTACTTCTTCGTGCACGACCCCGTCAAAATGACCGTGGAAAGCATTTCTGGAACGCTCACCGCTCAAATATCTCTGCATCCAGACCATCCCGAGAGGGGTTCACGCCAATTTAAAATCGAACCAAAGAACGGGAAGGTCTCTCTCTGGGTTTCCAGAGACGATGTGGATGTCTTAAAAAGAGGACGAATCATTCGGCTCATGGAACTTTTCAACGTAAAAATTGAGGATGTGGAAAAGGGTTTAATTGAAGCTGTTTTCCACAGCGAAACCCATGAGGAGGCGAAGATGATGAAAGCTCCTCTGATACATTGGATTCCGCATGACACCGGCATCCCATGTAAGGTAGCTATGCCCGACGCTTCCATTAGCGAAGGCATCGCCGAAGACTCGTGCAGAAAGCTGCATCGAGGCGAGATCGTTCAGTTCGAAAGATTTGGCTTCGCACAAATCAACGATGCCGGTGAAAAAATTGTCGCATACTTCGCTCATAGGTAACCTTTTCTATCCACGAAACTAAAAGGATTAGCGCAACAATTTCGATATTCGAATTCGAAACCTTCTTAAGGATGTGTTGTTGATAGAACTCTGCACTTAAAGGGGTGAGGCTCATGTCCAAACCTTTCTATGTGAAGTTCAGCGTCCCAAGGGAAGTTGCGGACGCCGCCTATGAAGCCCTGCAAATCGCCATACGGACAGGCTCTGTACGGAAGGGCACAAATGAAACCACGAAGGCTGTGGAGAGAGGACTGGCAAAACTTGTGGTCATCGCAGAAGACGTGTCGCCACCCGAGGTGGTGGCCCATCTACCCCTGCTCTGCGAAGAACGCAAAATTCCCTATACATTCGTGCCGAACAAAAACAAACTTGGATCTGCTTCTGGAATAGACGTCCCTGCCGCTTCCGTATGCATAGTCGAGGTCGGCGACGCCGCTTCTTTGGTAAAGGAAATAGCCACCCGTGTAGAAGAACTAAAAAAGGGTAGCAGCAGATGAGCAAAGAGGTAAGCGAAGAGTTAACACCGGCTCAAGTCATTCAAATAATCGGTCGAACAGGGGTAGCTGGCCAGATTACACAGGTTCGAGTCCGAGTTCTCGAAGGAAAAGACAAAGGACGCATAATCACGAGAAACGTAAAGGGCCCGATCAGGGTCGACGACACCCTCATGTTGCGAGAAACGGAAAGGGAAGCCCGAAAAATTACACGCTGATGGAGGCTTCACCAGTGCCGAGACCTCGCCGTTGCTCCTTCTGCGGACAAGACTTTCCTCCAGGCACCGGCATAATGTACGTGCGAAACGATGGAACGATCCTCTGGTTCTGCACCAGCAAATGCATGAAAAGCGCCCTAAAATTGGGGCGAGACTCCCGAAGGCTCCCGTGGACCAAATACTACGGGAGAGAGGAAAAGGGAAGAGCGTAGCGGGGGATGTCGCACTACTCAAAAGTCAAAGGCCATAGTGAAGGAGCCTATTAGGTGGAGCTAGATGAAGCTTATAATATTCGGTCCACCTGGTGCGGGGAAAGGCACCTACGCTTCTAGGCTAGCGTCTAAACTTGGCATAGCAAAAATATCTACTGGCGACATATTCCGAGAAGAGATAAAGAAGGGTACGGAATTAGGAAGAGACGTAGCCGAATTTTTAAACAAGGGCGAGCTGGTGCCCGATGAAATCGTCATAGAAGTCTTGAAGGAAAGGATAGGTAAGCCCGATAGCAAGCGCGGTTTCATCCTAGACGGGTATCCGAGGAACACCGAACAGGCAAGAGCTCTGGACAGGATTGCAAAAATCGATGGAGTGATCCGTTTGATCGCCCCAGAGTGGGTCATTATAGAGCGACTGTCGAGCAGAAGGACCTGCAGGAACTGCTCCGCCATTTACAACATAAGGTTTTTAAAACCTAAAAGGGCTGGCATGTGCGATAAGTGTGGAGGGGAGCTCTATCAACGCGAAGACGACAAGCCTGAAGTCATCAGAGAACGGCTGAGAGTTTACGAAGCGCAAACAAAACCCTTAATAGACTACTATAAAGGCAGAATTCCGTTCGTAGACATCGAATGCGAGTCGGTGGATGTGCCTCCTGAAACAGTCGTTGAAAAGATACTGCAAGAGCTGCAAAAGCTAAATTTAATAGCATAACAAAATCATTGCACCGATCATTAGCCAGAACTTTCACGACAAATTCTGGGAAACGGTTTATAATGCGGGTATTCCACTCATGTAGTAGTGGAACCCCCAAATTATCCAAGAGGAAAAACAGATGCCCATCCGACAACCCATAGTGGCAGTGCTTGGCATTGTTTATTAGACTAATCCTTTCTGTTTGAGCTCTTCAATGTACTCTTTAGCTTCCTTTTCCCACTGATCCAGAAGATTCTTTCTCTCTTCCTGACTTAAACTCCCATAATAATGCATGCCGTCACTCGGCATTCTCTTCCATCTCTTTCCTAAGACTTTTTCGACTATCCATCTCCAAAAACCGTCTTTTTGTATATACCAAGCATGCCTTTTAGTCCTGCTTTCTTTATCCTGACATTCTTCATCATTCATAATTCCTTCTTCAAGCTCTTCCCATTTTTCCTGAAGCTCCTTTACAGAGCGTCCCATGATTTTTGCCAGCACGGGGAAATCTTTATTGTTGCTTCTGATCAACGCATACTTTTCTAAATCTGTCCAAGGTTTAGTTTGTTTCTTTTTTACAGCCTCTTCTTTACTCATGCTTCTTCGCTCTCATTTTTCATTAGATAAAAATTTTTTAATTGTACATTCTTTCTTCATCTCAGTATCATCACTTATTCTCTAGGTATCTCAGCTCTGCAAAACGGGCAAAATACTCTATCCAAACGCAAAAACTTGGGGTCATATTGTCTCCATGTGTTCTTACAATGTGGGCACTTTAGCCTCACGATTTTATAATCTGAAAGCGTTGGAATATGAGACCCAGACTCGGTAAATCTCTTTATGACTTCAGGTTCCAAAGAATCAATACTGATTGCTTGGTTTATCCTCTTACTCAGGTCAAAGAGTTCGTGTTTCCTCCCTCGCCAAACATAGATGCCATGCCTATGACAAAAGTAGAAGTGATAAGGAAAGTTGTAACGCTTATAGTCGCAAATCAGATTTTTGGCGTAATCCTGCATTACTATGCTACATAATGGGCATCTTCCTTCCCATTCAAACATCAAGGGTTCATCTCTCTAATATTTCCTACTTACTGGTTTGCCCAACACGAAATATTCAATTATTTGATCAACTGGGCAGGGTCCTAAATCCACTTGACATCGGCTTCCATCTCTACTTAGCGCTGGGCAGTCAATTCTTCCAATACCACTCGTTGGATTAATATCCATTTTCATGGCTTTGCCACGAAGAGAGAAAATATAATTGCCTCTGACTTCCCACTTGACTAGAACTCGTTTATGGTAAGGACAAGGGGCTTCTCCACCAGTACCAAAACTCAAATTATTTCCTTCCTATGCTTTCATAATAATTTTTAATTTCATGCCGTATTTGTGAGATTTTTGTTCTATTAAATCCTTCTATTAACCCTCTACACTCTATAAGTAGGTCGCCGTACACTTTTAATTTGTTTTGATTTCACGATATGTGATAAACACGATATCTTCTTTGTCGAATGCAAATAAGCCTTGAATAGACTTATCATAAAGTTCTTTTGCTCTTTCTTTATCGCCATTAGTTACATACTCGGCAATATCAGCAAAGAAAAGTCTACACTCTCCAACTGTGAACCCTTTTGTTTTAAAATAATCGACTATATAACTAAGTTTTCCAAAGGCAACGTTTTCCCATTTTTCTGTGTCGAACTCTGATAAAATATCTGAACCAAACTTTGGTATAGGGGTTGTTTGTAATAGAACAGCGTTTAATATCTTTAAGGTAGCTAAAGTTGTTTCTCCAATCTTTACAGGCTGTATTTTTCTTAGCTCTACGTAAGGGAGCTGAGCGCGAAGTGAAATAATTTCAGGTTCTCCCCATTTTTTGCTGAATCTTTCAATCTCTGCTTTTTTGATTCGCTCTTTCTCTTCTGGTTCTGTAAGTTTGGGGCTCAGATAAATCTCAAGTTCTTTTATCAGTTCTCCTTTTTCTTTGGATTTCCTTTCATCGATATATTTACTGATGGCTTGCCTACAAACTTCTGACCAATTGATTTCAGGCATCGTATCCATTTTTTCAATCAACTCATCGGATATTGCTAGAGTTATGTTTTTCGGCAAATTCTAAACCTCCGTTTTAATTGATAATGTGCATACACAGTTTACACGTAAACTCTATTTATATTTTGCGTTTTTAAAGTTAGAGTTTGACTGAATAATCCCCATGGAGAACGTCAGAAATTGGCAACATTCCCTCCATATTATTCTGAAGCCTACGTAAGCGTCTTATAGATAACTGCTGCTTTAGTTTCCTTTCTGATTATTTTTGGTTGATTCTGTATGTAATTGATTAAGTCCAAGTACTCTCTCGCAGTTTTCCAATGAGCCCCAACCCTTCTTGAGATATCCGATATGCTCAATCCTTCAGGCTCCTCCTTTAAGACCTTGAGTAATAACTTAACAATTGTTCTTGGGCTCTTTCTTTTCATCAAGCTTCCTCACCAAATTAACACGGCTGACCTTTATAATTTCTATCTCTATACTATAATATATAAGGAAAAACGGCGATAATGAGCCTGTCTGCTAAAATATATAAGAAGAATGGAAGCTATTTGGCAACCATTAAGCGTTCCATAGTCAAAAGAATCGATCTAAAAGAAGGGACAGGGCTTTTACTTAAGACAATGGATGGTAGAATTTTTCCAACGGTGATCAGAAGGCATACTTCTGATCATGGCAAATTCATGCTTTCTTTCACGATACCAAAAGAAATAGCCGTTAATCTTCCAGTAACGAAAGGTAGAACCGTCAATTTGCACTTAGTCTCACGCAGCAGAGAACCCCCTGCTCAAAAGAAGGGCGAAATCAAAACGCCATCCATCGATCTATACCGTTCTCTCCCCCTAAACACTCATGGCGGCCGTCCCTTCTACATTTTTGAAATCAACCATGAGAATATTCTTGTTTGGGCTTATACTAAGAAGAGAGCTAATCCATTTATTTTGCCACGCCAGATTCCACTTAAAAAGGAAGCATTCAGCCTACTAGAGGTTGCTGGAGCCTTTTTCTCCGAGGGATTAAAGGCGAGAACGACTACCGCAAAACACATCGAAAGATTAGAGTTCTCTAACGCCGATGAGGAGCAAATCAAATGGTTCCTAGAATCGATGAAAAGCCTTTTCAACATACCCTTAGAAACTTGGCGAGCCCACATATTGTATGGAGAAATATTAGACGAAGAAACTCTGTCAAAACTCAAGAAACTCTGGGCAAAGCAAGGCCTCAACCTGAAAAACATTGCTGTCTATAGAAACGTAAGCGTAAGTGCCAAACAAGGTATATGTTGTATGTACATTGAAGGGATAACGCTAGCTGAAGCCTTCTTTGAAATTTACAACATCTGCAAAAAGCTGGCTTCCACCTCTGAAGAAAGGACTATCTTCTTTCTAAGAGGAGTTTTTAGAGGAGATGTGGGGATACACCTACACAAGAATAGACTAAAATCGGTTAATTTTTCAACAGATACAAGAAAAAATGCGAAGTTTTTCCACGATCTTTGCAAGATAATCGGGTTGAACGCTAGTGACCCAGCTTATTTTAGAGGATTAAAGGGCGAGTACTGGTATGTAGAGATAACAGGATATGAGAGTTTTAAGAAAATAATCGAGTTAGACATTTGTGCGCACGCTAAAAGAAGCTACATTTTAAAGAAAAGTTTTCTCGATCACAGAACATCTAGATCGCTTCGCGGATACCTAAAAGCTATCGAGAAAGGGGCGAAAACGACTAGAGCCATAGCAGATAAGTTGAATAGGTCAATAGTGAGCGCACAAGCCTACGTGAGGAAACTTGAACGCGAAGGTCTCGTTTCGCGTATACAGAGTAAGGGGAACCAGTTGAGAATCAATTTGACTGATAAAGGAAGGCAATTATTATCTCTCTTTGAGAGAATAGATCAGGAAGTCAGAAGCAAAGAGCAAAGTTAAAAAGATGACATAACGTTTAGCCAAGGAGGGGGTTCTAAATTGCCTATCCGACAACCGATAGTCGCTGTGCTCGGGCATAACTCAGCTAAGTAGATGCTTGCTGGGTGCCAATCGATACCGGAAAAACCCTTTTGCTAGACAGAATTAGGAAGAGCAGCGTTCAGGCTAGGGAAGCCGGGGGGATGACTCAGCATATAGGTGCCAGTTTCTTCCCTGTTGAAACGTTGAGCGAGATCAGTGGACATGTTCTAGAGGGGTTTAAGGGCAAGGTTCAGATTCCGGGACTGCTGGTTATCGACACCCCTGGCCATGAAGCCTTCACAAACCTGAGGAAGAGGGGAGGAGCTGTAGCCGACATCGCCATCTTACTCGTCGATATTCTGAAGGGGTTCGAAGCACAAACCTACGAGTGCATCGAGATCTTGAAGGCTAGAAAAACCCCGTTTCTAGTCGCGGCTAATAAGGTCGACCGCATCCCCGGCTGGGTTCCTAGACCAGACGAGTCCTTTTTGGAATCCTATAAGGTTCAAGATCCATACGTTCGGAAGGACGTGGACGAAAGGCTTTATACCATTATAGGGGAGTTCTCTAGGCTGGGTTTTCGTACCGACCGTTTCGATAGAGTATCCGATTTCACGCGTACGATAGCCATCGTGCCGACGAGCGCCAAAACCGGCGAGGGCGTGCCTGAACTCATAGCAGTTCTCATAGGTTTGACTCAGCAGTATCTGAAAACACGCCTTCAAGTAACAGAGGGTCCTGCACGGGGGACGGTTCTGGAGGTGAAGGAGGAGCCAGGGTTAGGAGTCACCATAAACGCCATCCTCTATGATGGAACGATTAAAAGGGGCGACTCCATCGTCGTTGGAGGGAGGGAGAAACCCATCGCAACCAAGGTCCGTGCGATCCTTCTGCCTAAGCCCCTCGATGAAATCAGAGACCCCAGAGACCAGTTTTCCTCGGTGGAGAGAGCCTCAGCCGCCGCCGGAATAAAGATTGTGGCACCAAACCTTGAGGAGTCTTTGGCCGGCGCCCCAATATACGTAGTCTCGTCCGAGGAGAGCCTTGGAGAGTACGTTAAGCTGGTTTCCGAGGAGGTGGAGAGACTCAGGATCGTAACGGATATAGACGGAGTTGTGTTAAAAACGGATGCGTTGGGATCTCTAGAAGCCATCGCCGAGATTCTGCGGAGGGAGAGCGTTCCCATACGCTTTGCGGATGTGGGAGACGTTTCCAAACGGGAAGTCACCGAAGCAGGGATAGTTAAAGAGCATGAACCGCTTTACGGCGTGATTCTTGCTTTCAACGTAAAGGTCTTGCCCGATGCGGAGGAAGAAGCGAAAAATCGTCACATCCCAATTTTTCAACGCAACATCATCTATCATCTAGTTGACGATTACCTTCAGTGGATGAAGAGCCTACAGGAAACGCGTCTGCAAAGGGAATTTGATCAACTGGTGAAGCCCGGCAAGATAAAGCTTCTCCCAGGGTACGTGTTCAGAAAGGCGAGACCAGCCATCGTAGGCGTCGAGGTCATGGCTGGGAGAATCAGGCCAAAATGCGCTCTCATCAGTCTGGAGGGGAAAGAAATAGGCGAAATAATGCAGATCCAGGATCGAGGAAAGTCGGTGCATGAGGCGGTGGCTGGAATGCAGGTGGCGATCTCTTTAGAGAAGCCAACCGTGGGGCGCCAAATCAGTGAAGGAGACATCATTCATGTCAAGATACCTGAGACGGACGCAAAAGCCCTGCTGTCCAAGTTTCGGGATCGCTTAACACAAGAAGAAACAGAGGCGTTAAATGAGCTGGTTGCCTTGATGAGGAGCAAATCACCGTTTTGGGCAACATGAACGCTTAGCCTCTAAAAATTCCAGTTTTAAGCAAAGTTTAAATAAGTTCCAATCACTCCGTAGTTAGCCTAGAAAACCGGATGGTTCAGGATGTCCAAAGAGTTTCGGCACATCATACGAATCGCAGATACGGACCTCGACGGAGCCAAAAAAGTAGGCTACGCTCTGTTGGGCATAAAGGGAGTTGGGTTCAGGCTTGCCAACATAATTGCGCGAAGGGCTGGTGTTGACCCGGAAACACGTTTTGGGTTTCTCTCCGAAGACGAAATACAGAGGGTTGAGAACGTCATAAATGAGCCCTCGAGGTACGGTGTACCTAGCTGGCTTCTCAACAGGCCTAGGGATATAACCACCGGAAAGAGCGTTCATTTAATAGGTCCAGACCTTGATCTTCAGATAAAATCCGATGTTGACCAGATGAAGAAAGTGAGGTCGTGGAGGGGCTATCGACACGCTTATGGGTTGAAGGCACGAGGGCAAAGGACGAAGACAACGGGCAGGAAGAAGAAATCAATGATCGTCAAACGGAAGAGAGGATGAGCGTAAATGGGCGACCCTAAAAAACAACGAAGAAAATATGAGACACCGAGATTTCCACACAGCACTGACATCTTGCAAGCAGAACTCAAGCTTCTCGGTCAATACGGCTTGCGGAACAAGAGGGAACTGTGGCGCCACGAGACCATGCTCTCGAAGCTTCGCAGCATCGCCAGATCGCTTCTAGGCATGCCTTCGGAGGAGAGGAAGAAACTGGAAGAGCAGCTCCTAAACGGTCTTCTTCGACGCGGAATCATCCCCGAAACCGCTGCGCTGGACGATGTTTTAGACTTATCGATAGAGGACATCTTGGAACGGCGGCTTCAAACCGTCGTGTTCCGTAAGGGTTTAGCAAAGTCCCTGTATCAGGCTCGTCAACTTATCACACATGGACATGTAGCCATTGAAGATAAACGCGTTTTCTCACCCAGCTACGTAGTTAGAAGAGAAGAAGAAGCGAAGATCGACTACGTTCCTACAAGCCCGTTGGCTAATCCGAACCACCCCCTGAGGGCAGCTGGATACGAAGCGGAGACGGAACCTGTAAAGATGAAGAAGGGAACTCGATGAGTAAAAAAGTGGATCGATGGGCTGTTGCCCACGTTTACAGCTCATACAACAGCACGATCGTGCACATAACAGACGTGTCTGGAGCCGAAACCATCTCTAGAACCTCGGGAGGCATGTTTGTGAAGGCCGATCGCCTGCAATCATCGCCCTATGCTGCTATGCGCGCGGCAGCTCAAGCCGCCACAATCGCAAAGGATAGGGGAATAACCGCCATACATATCAAGGTTCGAGCCCCCGGAGGGCAAAGCGCTAGAACCCCTGGGCCCGGCGCACAAGCTGCCATAAGGGGTTTAGCTAGAGCGGGATTCCGCATCGGCCGCATTGAAGAGATCACGCCATTGCCCCACGACGGGACAAGGAGGCCTGGAGGCCGCAGAGGCAGGAGGGTCTAGATCAATTTTAGATCGGATGCGCTAGCATGGACTTTGAAAGGAAACATTGAAATAATAGGCGTTCGCCTTATCTGAGGCAAATGAACCCTTCGGTGACTTTGTAGGAGCGTTTCGTTGCGTGGAGATTCAAATCCTTGAAGAGACTAATTCCACCATATGCTTCGTTGTCCGCGGGGTTGACACCCCTTTTGTGAACGCTCTGCGTAGGATCATGCTCGCCGAGGTCCCGTCTATGGCTATCGATGAGGTTGTCATAATCGAAAATTCTTCCGTGCTCCACGACGAGATTCTTTCCCATAGGTTGGGGTTGATACCTCTCACAACCAATCTAGATTCGTACAATCTGCCAGAGGAGTGCACCTGCAAGAGCGATTTGGGGTGCAATCTCTGTCGCGCCGCCTTGACGATGGGAGTCGAAGCAAAGGATTCCACACTAACCGTTTATTCGGGGGATTTGGTGCCGGAGAACCCAGACATCAGGCCCGTCAGCGATAAGATTCCGATAGTGAAGTTGGCGCCCGACCAGAAAATAAAGCTGGAAGCGTATGCACGGTTGGGTCGAGGGAGGGACCATGCAAAGTGGCAACCAGTTTCTAAATGCGTGTATAGGCATCTGCCTCAGGTTAAGATCGATGCAGAGCTTTGCAACAATTGTGGGAAATGCGCGGAGATCTGCTCCCAAAGGGTTCTTCTAAACACAAGAAAAGCGATAGAAGTTCGGAACGCGGTTGAGTGTTCCCTCTGTCAAGATTGCGTGGACGCATGCCCCGCGATGCCACGTCCCGCAATAGAAGTGACATGGGATAAAAGCGCCTTTATTTTTGACGTCGAGTCCAATGGGGTTCTCCCCATTGAACGAATCTTGCTTGAAGCGTTGGACATTCTGGACAAAAAAATAGAGAGTTTCCTCGAGCTAATAACGGGTGGAGAAATTGAAGAGGGCTAAACCGACGAACCCAGAGCTGGTCAAAGCTGTTCGTTCGCTAAAGAGAAGGCATGGAGAAACCGGAGCGCCCGTGTGGCGCGACGTGGCAACCCGCCTGCTACGCACCAGACGGCAGCGCATAACCGTGAACTTGAGCCGCCTGAACCGTTACACAAAGGCGGGAGACACGGTTATAGTTCCAGGGAAGGTTCTGGGTTTAGGAAAACTTGATCATTCCGTTCACGTGGCAGCCTTCGCTTTTTCTGAGCAAGCGCAATCGAAGATCCTGAAGGCTAAGGGGAAGTGCCTGTCGATCGATGATCTAACGGAGCGCAACCCACATGGTTCCAACGTAAAAATAATCGGGTGAGCGGAAGTGACCGTGGAAAAGGCTACCGTTATCGACGCTACCGGCTTGGTTCTCGGCCGGATGGCCAGCATGGTTGCCAAGCGTCTCCTTCAAGGGGAAAAGATCGTCATAGTCAATGCCGAAAAGGCTGTCGTCTCCGGCAAAAGGCTCAGCAAAGTGGGTGAAGCGAAGAAATTCCTTGAGGTGGGCCACCCGAAGAAGGGCCCCTTCCACCCAAGGATGCCGGATCGAATCGTCAGGAGGACTGTGAGGGGCATGCTTCCTCGAAGAAGGCCGAAGGGTGGCGAGGCCTACAAAAGGCTTAAGGTGTTTCTCGGGTTGCCTGAAGACTTCAAGGGTATGGATGTGCAGACCATGCCTGACGCCAGGGCAGAAAAGCTTAAGTGTCCCTACCTGACAGTCGGAGAGTTGGCAAAGGAAATAGGGTGGATTCCAGTGAGTGAGTGAACGTGTCGAGCTCTACAAAAGTTCTTCTAGCCAGTGGAAAACGCAAAACCGCCATAGCCCGCGCAACGGTTAGGCAGGGCAAGGGAAGGATTCGCATCAACAACGTTCCCCTCGAGGTTTTCGGGACCAAGACCGTCCGAGGCAGGGTCATGGAAGTCCTTCTTCAAGCCGACGAGGCGTGGAAGGACCTCGACATAAACGTTAAGGTTTCTGGAGGGGGGTTCATGGGACAGGCTGAAGCCGTCAGGACCGCCATCGCCAGGGCTTTGATAAAATGGACAAAGAACCCGCGTCTCAAAACGGCTCTCTCCAGCTACGATCGAACTATTGTAGCTGGGGATTCGAGGCGGAAGGAGCCTAAGAAGTTTGGGGGCCCTGGTGCTAGGGCTAGGGACCAGAAAAGCTATAGGTAGTTACTCTTTCTGAGAGTGCTGCGGTCGTTAAGCCTCCCCTTCAGTTTGCAACGATCCAGCAAATTTTATACCTTTGAAGAGGCCTAATTTATTTTGGCGGCGGGTCTTAGACGGGGAGATAGGGGTTCCCTGAGAGACCTTGCGGCCTCGACCGTAAATCCTCTACAAGACGGGTCGAAAGCTGGGGTGAGGGGTCAAAGATCGCCAAGCCCTCAACCTTCAAGCCGTGAGTACTCGTCCCCTGGGGCTGGCGGCTTGGGGCGGCTTTCGTAGGGAAGCCGTGGACCAAGTTTGCCAAGCGAACACGGCTAGGCCCGGGAGATATGGGCAGAGGGAAACGGCTCTGCGCCCTACCTGAAGGAGCAACCTAAGCTTGGACGTTCAGCGCTCAGGGGGGTGCGGGTGCGAGCGAAGGGGCTGAGGCTGCTCGGCGAAACACCGGGCTTCGAGCCTCAGTGACCCGCCGCCTCTCAAAATTGGATCTGAATTACGGCTATTTTGCTGGTGGAAAGGTTGTTTTTATGTCGCAATATATAGAGAGAGAGAGCACCACTACAACGCTAACTGTAATCGCCTTTGGCAGTCTCTCAGAGATTGTATACTCTGCGCGTAACAGGCACCAGCGGCGAACAAACTCATCACACTGACGTAACGATAAGCGTCTCGTAAGCAATTTATTGTTAGCCCTTAAACATGTAGGGAGGAGCGGCGATGGAATTTAAACTAAGCGAAAGTGAACTCAGCCCTAGAAGATTTAAGGTGGATGTTTGGCCACCCTAATCCTCCCATTGGGTACATAACGCTTGCTAATTGGGTGAGGCGTTCTGCCTATTATATGGAAAAGTATATGCTGAGAGACATAGTTAACAACTTCAAAAGCTATTTAAGAATAAACACATAAACGAATGAAAGGGGATTAGCTTGGTTGAAGTGCTAGTATTGTATTACTGTAGGCTTAGAAGAACTGAAAATCTGGCGAGGGCTGTTGCAGAAGGCGCACAGTCAGTTGAGGGCGTTTCTGTTTCGGTCAAGCGCGTTGACTATACAACTGTCTATGACCTCATCTCGTGTGACGCTGTGGCCTTTGGGTCCCCAAACTACTTCGGCTATATGTCTGGGCGCATGAAAGACTTCTTCGACAAGGCTTTAAGCATCCGAGAGAAGATTGCTGGCAAACCAGCGGCGGCCTTTACTTCTGGAGGCGGCCCCAGCGACTCTGCCCTACTGAGCCTAGAAAGGATGTTTTCCTCATTCAAGCTGGAGAAAGTGGCTGAAGGCGTAGTATCGGTGGGTGACCCGAGCGAAAAGGACTTCGCGGCTTGCAGGAAGCTTGGAGAAGCCTTAGCAAAGGCAGCGGTCAAAAGAGCCGAGGTGCCGAAAGAATAGGTTGCTGAAACAAGCAAAAACAGGGTAGATTAAATATTGGACGCTTGATCGTTCATGTAGTGGGTATTCGGAGAAATGATTGCGAACTATGGAGCTTTCACTTCTTCGCTCTATCGATGAACGTGAATGTTTCTTCAAACTTTTCTTTGAGTTCTCTAATCCACTGATCCTTTAGGTGCCCTAGTACAACAATTAGGACTTTGTCGACTAATCCTCTTTGCTTTAATTCCTTGAGTGTTAAGCCAGCCATGATAGTCTTGCCAGCGCCTGGATCATCAGCAAGAAGGAATCTAATTCTCTTATCTTCCATAACAAAAAGAGAGCGTCAGCATCTCCAGAGAAATCCTTTACCTTTAACTCAACTTTCCTTATCTTCGCCAAATCATTTTGTCTCAGAATTCTGGAAAAGAAGCGCTCCGGCTTCAAACCTATACCTTGTATCTCGATACCAGTGCCGACTTGTTTTGAAGATCTAACCTTTATTCGTTCAGGCCAAAATGGACCTTGCGTCATGGCATAAGTAATATGTTACGACACAAACCACAAATTCTCAGGTTATTGACCTGCACAGCCTGCTGGTGTTTTGTGGTGCTAGTAAAAGTGTTTATCATAGGAGGAGCCCCACCTCTATACTTATTGAATCGATTTTGTCTATTGGGACCTTCCTCTTGCGGCGATTTCCCAGACCGCTTCTACTTCGCCGTTTCTTACGCCGTAGAACTTGTCGTGCAGGTTTATCGTTGTACACCCGTGGCTCGGGATGAACTCCAGCTTTTCGCCTACTTTTATCTCTCTGCTCGGCGCGTCCAGTCGAAGCTTGCCGTGCTCCTCAGATAGGCTGATCAGCTCGATGCCCTCGACATCCTTCGGCTGGGGCGTGCCGAACTCCATGGTCATGGCCTTCATGCCGGCGTCGACGACGGCTCTGCTCTCGGTCGGCTTGCTCAAAACCGTGGTCAACACGGTTAGGGCACACTCAAACGTGTCTCCGATGCCCTCCACGCTTCGATATTTCGTGTCCATGGTCACGTATGACCCGGCTTGAACCTCGGTTATGTCCGGGTTCTCGCCTGTTATGTTGTAGGTGCCCGTTCCACCAGCGCTCACGACATCGACGTCGATCCCGGCATCCTCTATCGTGTTCTTGGTTCCAACGAGCAGCTCGTTGGCTTTTTGGCACTCCGCTCGCCTTTTCTCGAAATCCTCGATGAAGACGCAGTGCCCCTCGTACCCCATCAACCCTCGGAAGTTTAGACCCTTGCTTTCGACGACCTTTTGGGCGAGCCTCAGGGCTGGTCTGCCCGGCTCGACGCCGCACCTGTTCATTCCGACGTTGACCTCGACAAGCACGTTCAACTTCACTCCCTTCCTCAAGGCTGCTTCCGATAGTTCCTCCACGTTAATGGGGTCGTCGACAGCCACCGTGATGTCGCCGTGCCTGACTAGGTTGACTAGCCTTTCGATCTTGGCTTTGCCAACCACCTGGTTTGATATCAAAACGTCCCTTATCCCGGCGGCCACCATAGCCTCAGCCTCCCCCAGCTTCTGACAGGTGATCCCCTTCGCACCCGCCTCCATCTGCTTATGGGCGATTATGGGGGTCTTGTGCGTCTTGATGTGCGGCCTCAGGCAGGCGCGCTTACCTTGGAAGTACCTCGCCATCCTGAAGATGTTCCTCTCCATAGCGCTGAGGTCTATGAGCAACGCGGGCGTATCTACATCGAGTTTATCCACATCTCCCAGACTCCAACACACTAAGCTCAACAAGAGTCTCTGTCCGACCAAGTATTCAAAATTTGTTGTTTAAATCGGGCACGATGAAACTGCTTACCTAAAACCCCTTCGAAGTAGTAGTCTTTAAGGGTTCTTCGACGACTACTTCCCTCACGTTTTCAAATTTGAACGTGAACCATTAGCCTAGGCTATAGGCTCAGGACCTAACCCCCCACGTTTTTTCAGAAACATTGAACAATCGTGTCTGGTCGATCTCTGCTGCTTCTATAAGGACCGTTGTGTCATCTTATAAAACACCCAATTCTCGAAGCATCTCGCAGGGTTTACATACTTCTCCGACGGTGGGCTCTCCGCAGAGCTTGCACTCCCGTATCTTTGCTTCCTCCGCCACCGCCTCCAACGCCGGCCTAACCCTTTCCATGGATCGAAAGATGGTGAACTTCGTCCCGGGATGCTTCTCCTCCATCCTGTTCAGCATGGTTCTCACGTCGCTTCGGAGAGCCGTTCGGGCGTACGGGCACGGAGTAGACTGGAACTCTATCTTCCTCAGGTATGCGTAAAGGGCGACCTCCCTCTCCGGGACCTCGCACAGAGGTTTCACGCGCCGTATGAGCCCTGGATGGGGCTCGGCCAAAACGGGTTTGACGCGGGATATTCTCCAAACGTCACCGTGGAGTATGTTTAATAGGATGGTTTGAGCTTCGTCGTCCAGGTTGTGGGCCGTGGCGAGCTTGTCCGCGTCGGCTTCTCGAGCCGCTGTGTTCAGGGCTCTTCTGCGGAGTACTCCGCAGTAGGAGCACGGCGCCAACCCTTTTTTTCTTTCCTTCCGGGTCATGGCTACGATCTCGTCAAGTTTGTACCCGTACATTTCTTTGAAGGATGCAACCGTGTGTTTGACGCCGAGCCTTCGACAGTTCTTTTCGGCCGCCCTCAACGCCTCGTCTCTGTAACCCCTTATCCCTTCGTCCACCGTGACGGCGAGGAGCGTGGCTTCGGGAAAATCCTTCTCAACCTTCGCCAGTATGTGCAGGAGTGTCGTGCTGTCTTTTCCGCCCGAAACCCCCACCATGATCTCGTCGTTGTGGTTGAACATGTCGTACTTAGATATGGTTGTTCGAACCTTGTTTTCGGTGGATTTGCAGAAACACCTGCCGCAGAGCCTTTCGCCGGAGTATGGGCGCATAAACAGGGCGTCTCTTCCATCACAGAGCGTGCATCTGGACATTCTCTTCCATCTCATATCGGAGGCAAACCGTATTTTATGAAGCTTAACGCTATGTTCGATGCCAGGAGGGTTAGGAAAACCCCGTTGAGCAGAAACCGAAACCGCGATCCCTCCCTCTTCGTCACTTTTCTCATCGCATAGTAGAGA